>VOFB01004932.1_pt1 | contig 20151 bp, 28 predicted proteins | sample 5384141 | NCBI WGS metagenome assembly VOFB01 (sample SAMN12384721, study PRJNA508395) | human gut metagenome | isolation source: healthy gut A | host: Homo sapiens | reverse complement strand
ATTATGCTTTCATACGCTGTCAAATACTCATCAATGCTTATGAGTTTATTCTTCATGTCTGCCATTTCACATATAATATGTTGTAACCTCCCATACTGTATATTTTTTTTGCTCAAAAAATCGAGCATTTCTTTCATTTCCTCTATATTCTCCTTTGTTACCATTGTTGCAACAGCCACTGGCAAATTGTTTTCTAATAATTTATCCAACGCTTTTACCATGGTATTAAAAGTCACGCTCCCCTTAAAGAGTTGTTAGATTTTTCTAAACCATCTATACTTAATTGGATATTTTTCACTTTACTCTGCTTTAAATGTTGGATTAGTTTGTCATCTATCAAAGAGCCATTTGTTGCCAATGAAATCGCAAATCTTTTCCGACTTGAATAATCCAATATTTCTAAAAATCATCTCTAACAAAGGCTCTCCTCCAGAAAAAAAAAATTGAACCGCAACAAACTTTTCATCCTCCAATCGATCCAGAAGATTTATAATCTGTGCTGTTGTATATTCCTTTAGATTTTCATTCAAAAACATACAATGTCGACATGAAAAATTGCATTTGTATGTCAAATCAATGCATGCATAAATTGGTGTATTAAATACTTTCATATTCTCCCTTGCAATAACTCCATTTATAAAAAACTTCATAATTATGTAACATATCTTTTTGTATATATTTTTTCTTTATCATAATTTGCACTCAATTTTGACATATATGCAATCAAGCAACCATAAATTTTAAGAGTTTTTTTCTAAAATCATAAAACTTTCCATTTCGCTTAATCCCATACACTTTTCCCAAAATTTGCTCTGTTTTTACTTCGTAATCAACGGTGGGATTATTATCTCCTTTTGTATAAATCCCATTCTTTATTTTTATTACTCTATGGCAGCATAATTCTGTATAAAAATCAAAGTAATAACAAATCTCCAACATTAATTTGATTAACTGCCTTCACAAATAACTTTGTGTCGTCCGTTATAAAGTGGTCTCATACTTTTGCTACCACACACAGTATTTAAAGTTATGTTTTTTTGATCCTTTATACAATCTTTAATAATTGTTATAAGTTTGCTTTGAATCATAGTTTATAGCATCCACCTTTTCTCTTTTATCTCAACGTTATGATGATAATAATTTGCTAAACATGGAACATCTCCGCAACCTTTACATAAGCCAATTACCTTATTTTTCTCCCACACTTCTTTCAAATCATTTTGATACACATTACCGAGTTTCACACTCAATTCTGTACAAGGAACAATATCTCCATTAACTAAAATTGCAAATTTTCTAATTTTACTATATTTAGACTCTCTATTCAAAATATATTTTTGAAATATATCTATTTTTCTTTCCTCTAAGACTTCATAATTTATTTCGCTCTGTTCTTTTAGCCTTCCAACAAATAATTCATCACGGAATATATAAGTAATCCCCCTATCATCCAGATAACTTTTAATGCTTTCTATTTCATTTCTATTATAATGATTTTTGACAATACAAACTGTTAATCCAATCCCTCGGTTCTGCTAACTATATCAATCGCATTTAGCAGCTTCTTTTGCACCGGAGCGCCCATGATTTTCGCACATGCTTCGTCAGAAATAGAATGCATACTAATTTGAATCCATTTTATCCCTGCCTCTTTAATTTTTACAATTGACTTATCGTTAATCAAAATGCCATTTGTAGCCATTGTAACCTTAAATCCATTTTCTGTTAATGTACGTGCAATTTCATAAAACGTGGATGAGTCATCGGTTCTCCTCCACTAAGAGAAATATATAGACATTTCACTCTTTTTCAGTTGTTCCATAATTACTTCAAGATTCTGAGAATCATAACATTCAAAGTCGTCTATTCTGAACTATTCATACTACAAAAATAGCAATTCAAGTTACAATGATTTGTTATATTTAATTCACAGCTAAACGGATACCATTTCATTTCTTTTACCCCAGCACAATGCTTTATTGGCTAATTCTTCTTCGTCATATTTTAAGAATCCCATGGCTCTACATCCCATATGACAATCTGAATATAATTCACACTCCGTACATTTTCCACTTAATTCATAATCATTTCTCCACGTCTTAAATCCTTGTGGATTTCTCCATATGTCAGCAAAATGATTAAAATGAATATTTCCTTCTATCCATTTTTTATCAACAAGAAGTGCACATGCCGTCACATCTCCATACGGATTAATATTCGCGTGTAATGTACCTGCTCCACACTCATTAGAATAGAATGATTTACTATGTGTTATTAATTTTTTTCATTAATCATCGATTCATACGAACATGGCAAAATAATTTTTATCTTTCCTTCTTTTTACATAAGTATTTTCATATAATTTTTTTAATTGCTATAATCTGTTCATTATTATCTATCATCAAATCATCATTATTATCCTTTGCATTTCCTATATTCAGTAAAAATTGGATTCTAAAAACACTTTAACACCCAAGTCAACAAGAAAGGTAGCAAATTCACTTAAATAAAGATAATTTTTTATGAACAACCGTTGCTACTATTAATGAAATTTCTTTTTCTATCACTAAGCAAATTTTTACTTATTGTCTTATAAAATGTATTTTTTCCACGAATAAACTCATGCAGCTCTTTGTTAAAAACCATCTAAGCTAATTTGAATTCTTGCAATATGATTCCTTTTAAACATATCCAACAGTTTTCACTTAATAATATTCCATTTGTAACCAAAGAAATTTTGAATTTTTCGTAGCAGCATAATTATATATTTCCGAAAAGTTTTATGAATTAACGGTTCACCTCCTGCAAATTCTAATACAGTGACCCCCATTTTATCCAATTCATCTATCAAAGCATAACTTTCTTTCAATGAAATATTCTCATGTTGAATATTAGATAGAGAATTTAAATTTCCAAAGCAACAATGTATGCACTTTAAATTACATTTATAAAGTCAAATCCCAACATACCGATAACGGAGCGGAATATATTTTTTATTCATCAAGAATACCTTTTTTCCTCAAATCTAATATGGTTTGCTCAACAAATCCCACAATTTCTTCTTTTGTTAGATTTATCATATATAACATCTAATACATCTAGAATTTCTTCAACTTTTTTTCCTCATAGATCATTCTTACAATTTCATTTGCAGAGTCATTCATTTCATATAAAACACCTTTTTTCAGTATCGAAAATTACACCATCTTCAAATCTACAAATAAGATTTTCTTAATTTTTCATGCAATTTTTCTCCCTCTCAATCGTTAATTTCTCCTATACACTTGGTAGCAATCACCTACTCGTTTTCGGATATTTTTACAAACTTATTTTCTCGTCCATTAATTTGTTTATGAGTGTCTCCTTTGAGCAATGATTTATCAACTAGCTAGTTAACACTCATTATTCTATGGGAGACACTCATCTTAGCTTGTACCATTTATCATTTATGATCCTATAGTGCAAACCTTGCTCATACATACCGCAATATCAACTGCCGTAATTTCAGGTGCCTGCATTTTCATTTTGAGCTTCTCCTTTCTTACTAAATCTTAAAAATACAAATCCTCACGATTTGTAATAATAAAATTACATAAATTTGTAATAAATTCAATAGCATTTACATGAAACAACATTTTCATTCAATTTTGGTCATTTTGAGTATTTTCAATCACCTCGTCAAAGACAACCGGCCACTGTAATACAGCTGTCATCATTATCCCAATCGATATACACACTGCATACATCTCCTGTCCCAAAAGTTGCAGCAACAGTGCTGCTCCCCAACTCATGCTTGTTAAAATAACAGTTACTTTTTTATACAACTTCTTTTCTTCATTACTCAGCCTTTTGTTTTCATGGTCAATCGGGCTGAAATACCCTAGTCCGATTCCTGCAATAGCTGTTATGATTGCTAATTTCAATCGTACTTTAAATTAAAGGAAAGTCTTACACATAAACTCAACAATAATGTGGAACTTGTAAGACATATCCATAAATGCTTTGCATGATATCCACCGCTGAATTTACGAAGTAACATAAATGGTATTACAATAACAATCCCCTCTTTACTCTCCCAAAACACAGCCCTACAATTATTGCTAAAAATAGAGGAGTGACTAATAACCATAAACTATAAAGAGCATATTCATATAATTCCTTATCGTCACTCTCTATAGCATCATGATTGATCAGCCACTCCACTATCTTACCTGTACAATATTTCATTTATTTATCCTTTGAATCTATCCATTTTTTTTAGGTTCTTTCGGCTGATAGATCAATCCACAGGATGTTGAATTTGCCTCTACCTTCAAAACTGTTTCTAATACTACTGCTACTTTTTTTTGATACTTTCTCCACTGCTTCCTTTTTCATTTTCATCTTAATCTCCTTTTCTGATTTTATTTTTCCCCCTATATATATTATTTTACATATTTCCCCCGCTTTTTTAAAGTACTCATGCCAATGGTCTTTATTTCTACCTATTTTGTCATAAATTCCTTATTCTTCTCTAAAAACAACATTTAATACAGTATTTTTTCTGTTATTTCTTTAAATTTTCCACTGTGATACAGATTTCCTCTGTTATAAATTCTTCTGTTTCGCTCATCCCTATTGCTACAATACATACATAAGGGAGAAATTTAACAATGGACTATAATTATAATGAAATGGGCAATCGTATCAAGTTGCGTCGTCAGGAATTAAAGATAAAACAATACGAACTGGCCTCTTCTATTAATATTTCTGAGAATCATATGTCTTCCATCGAGCGTGGATGCGAAAAGCCCAGTATGGATAAATTTATCGCAATCTGCAGACATTTAAAAAGTATCTCCGACTATCTTGTCCTTGGCCAGGAAATGCATCCCCATAATGTTCCCTTAAATATTCTGGATAAATTACAGTTATGCTCCGATGAAGATGTAGAATTAGTACAGGAATTCGTGGAGCTTCTCGTAAAAGAGAAACTCAAAGAGCTATTTAAAGGATAAATAAAACCGATATTCCTACTCTTTTTTATGTCATTTCACTCTGGATACTTGCATTTCCTTTCTATTTCTATATAATAGAAAGTGCTTTTTCGGCAGGAGGTTTCTGCAAATGCAACTTATTATTTGTGATGATGACAAACTATTTATTCAAAAACTCCAGCACTGTCTGCAGCTTTTCTTTAAGCAACATCACCTAACACTTCCTAAAATTATCACTTTTTACAAGCGGGGAAGAATTGCTGTCCTATACTGGGAGCATTGATATTTTTTCTGGATATTGAAATGCCCGGAATGAACGGTATATATATTGGAAATGTCTTAAAGAACGTAACAAAAATATTATTATATTCGTAGTCACCTCTTACTCTGAGTACCTTGACGAAGCGATGCGTTTCCATGTATTCCGCTACCTCTCCAAACCCTTAGAGAAGCAACGCCTGTTCCGTAATCTGAAGGATGCTCTTGCTGTATACCATACTTTGTCCCAGAAGATTGCCTTGGAAACAAAAGAAGAAACCCTGACACTTCCTGTCAACGATATTATTCTTATTGAAACTCAAGGGCGAAAAATCATTGTCCATACCTCCAAAAAAGATTATGAATCTATTCACAGTATACAATACTGGATTGAGATCCTTCCTAAAAATTGTTTTATTCAATCTCATCGCAGTTTTATTGTGAATTTGAAGCATGTAAGTAATTTTAATCATGACATAATTTATCTAGAGGACGGACAATTTACTGCCTATCTGACTAAGCGGAAATATACGGAATTTAAAAATGCCTATTTATTATATTTAGAAAGCAGGGCGTGACTATGGAAACATTTATTGTTTTTTTCTTATCCTATTTCATAGAAGCAATTATATTCTGGCTTATTCCGATACGTTTTTCCAGCCAAATTTTCTCCCCAAATCCGCGCCGCTTTCCTAAGCGCTTCATATGCCATCCTTCTGGGCTTTTCTTTTCTGAAACTAACCGGATTAAATTTAATTTTATACACTCTGATCAACTTCCTTCTTCTATATCTCCTCCATAGGACAAAATGGTATACGGCATGTTTCCATGCTATTATCCTCTCTGCCCTGATGGCGGCAGCGTGTGAAATTCTGCCGATTGGTATCCTCAGTGTTTTCACCCCAACTTTTTACATCATTATGATATTTTCCCTTATTCGCTCATTTTTGTAATTTTCAGCAAAGGGCTGTTTTTTATTGCTGCTTATCTTCTTATCTTTTTCTTTTAAAAAGGAAACATATCATCCCCAAAAAGATTGGCATAGCTTATTGCTCTATTTACTCCGGTTGCAACAATATTTACCTTAGCTACCTTAATTAAGGTTGGAGAGTATATCTCTTTTACCTTCCTCCATCAATATTCTGGTCTCTATCAGCGCCATATTACTGCTAATCAGCAATATTTTTGCTTTCGGCATCAACCAGTATACACAAAAGAAAGGCGCACAGTATCTTTTTTCTTTAAAAAAGTATCATCAGATATGCAGCTTCTATTGCAAAAAAATCCGACACCGCTGCCTATTATAAAATGCTCTTATCCCAGCATGAGAGCCAGCGTATTTTTAATCCATGACATGAAAAAGCACCTGCAGTCCCTTGAGATTTTAAATTCTGCCAAAGAATATGAAAAAATTGACACCTACATCCATACCCTTTACAATCCTCAGATTTGACAGAAAGCGCCCGTGTTTGCGACCACCATATGCTGAACGTAATTCTTTTCCCGTTATCAACGTCAATGTCAGGAAAAATATATCACTTTCCATACGGATATCCGCAGCGGTGTCCTGCGCCATCTCCCGGATGCTGATCTTACTGCTATTTTTTGCAATATTTTAGATAATGCTTTAGAGTCTGCATCCAAAACCGATCATGCCCTGATTGAACTGAATGTACATCGAAAAGAACATACTCCTTTTGCCGTTATTACTATGATAAACTCCTGCCGTACAGATCCTTTTACTGCACATAACCATCAACTGATAACTTCCAAAAAAGAGCTTTCTTCGCATGGATTTGGTTTGAAAAGTGTTCGCCGGATTGTAGAGGCGTTATGAAGGCAGCATGAATCTCTATTATGACTAAAAGGAGTTTGCTTTTCCATACGATCATCCTGCTAAGGCAGCCCTATCCCTCCACCCCTTTTCGTAATACGAATTCCTTTTTTACAGAGTATCCTCGAGGATGTTTTTCGAACACTTTTTCATACAAATCCGGCGTTGCATTTTCCTTATTCCAAATTTTCCACCTTGTTCTTTTTTTGACTTTCTTTAACAGGGCATATCCCACCAGGCAGGCAGCAAGCTCTGTGATCGGGAACGCCCACCAGATCAGCGAAACGTCTGCCTGTCCGTTTCTGACAAACACGGAAAAAAATACCAGCCAGCGGCAATGCCAGGATCAAAACTGTCTGAGCAGAGAAATCACCAGAGACTCTGCACCGCTTTCCAGTGCCTGGTAGATTCCCTGATATGCCACATTGATTCCCGCAAAGAAAAGCTGATCGAAATTATCCGCATCGCTCCAATGAAATACTCTCTCGACTGTCCGGCATTGAACAGCGAAGCAAACGCGCCCGGGAAAATTTCCGTAATTGCTGTTCCGATTACCATAAGCATAGCCGTATAAATCAGACCATATTTCATTCCGTCCTGAGCCCTCTTTTGCTTCCCATTCCATATGCAAATGCTGATCGGCGTGATCGCGTCCCTCAGTCCGAAAGCCAGAAACAGCACAAACTGCTGGACTTTATAAAACAGTCCGTATGCGGTCTGGGCGGAAGGATTGAATTTTAAAATCAGGTTCATCACATAAACCATGACAGACAACAGTGCCTGTGCAAGGATTGCCGGAAGCCCGATTGCGTAAATCTCTTTTTATGTTTCCTCCTTTTTCGCACAAAAACGAGCAGCAAAACTGGATTTACGCAATTTTGCTACTCGTTCGTAAGCTATTATATTTCTGATTTTTGAAAAACGGAACACCGCATTCTCGTTACTTTAGACAAAATCAACCCATTTTTGGGAACCATCACTGCGGGGGGGACTATTGAAATAAGTATTTGCATTTGGATAGGTCTGGTCAATGAGGCCAATAAGATTATTTTTTCATAGCCGTTTTTTGTTTCACATAGAAATGAAACTGACGATTCATGACCTTTAGCTGAGCGCGTAATTCATCTGTAATACTATACGGTTCAAGACTTTGCCATTTGTCAAGAGCGTAGCGGGCAATCTTGACAGAATCAGCTTTGTCGGATTTGACTTTGCGAAGAGAGTCGTTATTAAAGTCTTTGACCAACTTGGGATTAACAGCACTGACAAAGAGATCTGCTGCTGAAAATTGCTGGTGAGCAAGTACTTCGTAGTAGCGGCCGGTATGTTCCATTACAACCCGGGATTCACCTTCGATAGAGTGAATAAGTTTAATAAGTGAATGGATATCACTGGATGTGTGCTTGATCTCAAAAGGAGAGGATACAATCTCACCCAAATGGTCTCAGAATTGTAACCATACTTTTACCTTTTGAAACATCGATACCTACTGCGTTCATAAATTTATCACTCCTTAAAAAATATTACAATGGATAAATACCAGTTTTACTCATTACCTGTTCAAACTACTGTGTGTGACACGAATGCACTTAATGTGATTCAACCTGCATAAAACGAACACTGTGAATGAGGAGCCGGTTATCAGTCTAAAGTACGGACGCGAGGTCCCTAGTGATGAAGTCGATATACCATTGCATCCTACATTCTAACAGTTTAAGTAATGAGATGGATAAATCCTTACTGGAAGTAAGGGGATTACCCATAAATATATTGTAGTAGTGATGAGTTAGGTGTGCCAAATTTTTTATTAAAAACAGAACAAATGTTTGCTATGTAGAGACGTATTGTATAATACAAATATGAAAAAAGATATGTTTGCTGTTAAGAAAAGTGAACTTTCATATGGTAGAGGATATGTATATTCTTTACAATACCATCTTGTTTGTGGAATCCATCGCATTGCGCAGTTACCGTAAGTGACCGAAGCTGGGATCAAGTAACGGCATATATCGAGGGACAAAAAGAGAAGGGAAAAAGAAAGTAGGGAACTTTATGCAGATTGTATCCAGCTATGGAGTAGAAATGAAAAAAAAGAATATACCGCTCCGTGCTACGCTGGATATTTTTAGGCAAGCAGTTTCCTATCTGATTCCGGTGTATGCAGAGACCTGGGAAGAACTTTCAGAAATCCGGAATCCACAAAAACGCTTTAATGAAGCGGAGCATCTGGTACATGAAACGAAAAAGAATCATGCCAGGTTTGCGTTTGATCGGCATTTTCCTAAAATGCCATCTTACCTGAGAAGAGCGGCGATCCAACACGCACTTGGAGCAGTGTCCTCCTATCAAACACGTCTCGGTTTGTGGGAAAAGGGAGAGTTAAAGGGGAAACCAAAGCTGGTCTGTGAGAATCATGCAATGCCGGTATTCTATCGGGATGTCATGTATAAGGAAGCAGAATATGGAGAAGATGTTGCTTATTTAAAGTTATTTGATGGACGCGAGTGGAAATGGTTCCAGGTAAAATTACTCCATACGGATATGGAATATCTTCGGAAAAAGTGGAGCGGAAAAAAGGCATCTGCCCCAACTTTGGAAAAGAAACATCATACATATTTCCTTCGATTTTCGTACACAGAGGAAGTAAGCTTATCGAAAACAGCGGTAAAAGAGCAGGTGATATGCAGTGTTGATTTAGGAATCAATACGGATGCGGTCTGCAGTATCATGCGTGTGGATGGCACTATCCTGGGACGGAAATTTATCAATTTTACCAGTGATAAAGACCATTTGTATCATGTACTTGGCAGAATCCGCCGTTTTCAGAGAGAACATTCCTCCAGACAGGTACAAAGCCGATGGAATTATGCAAAAAGGCAGAATATGGAACTGTCCCGCAAAATAGCTGCGGCGATCACGAAATGTGCAATAGAGTATCAGGCGGATGTAATTGTGTTCGAATATCTGGAAATGCAGGGGAAACTCTCCGGAAAAAAGAAACAAAAACTTCATTTATGGAGAAAGCGGGATATTCAGAAGCTGTGTGAGCATCAGGCTCACCGGAACGGGATCCGTGTATCCAGAGTCAGTGCCCAAAACACCAGCAGGCTGGCCTGTGACGGAAGTGGAGCGGTAGTAAGAAATCCGGAGAACCATAGCCTATGTATCTTCCGGACAGGAAAGCAGTATAACTGCGACCTGTCAGCAGCCTATAATATCGGAGCTAGATATTTGATACGGGAATTTAAAACCCTTGCCGGAAACGGAAAGGTCTTTCCTGGAGGCAAAAGTCCCTGCAGTGAAGCGCAGAACCTCATGTGTTTATGCGGATTTAAGAAAGCTTTATGCAGAATTAAAAGCAGCATAAACACAGGCAAATATGCAGTGGATTACCTGTTATGTGGAAACCTGCCGTACCCGACGCAGAAAAAGTGCGTAACCGCACGAATTCTAAGTTACAGGCGTATCCGCCGATATTTGGTCTGCCGCTTAAAGCGGCTGGAAGCACGTGACTTTAGTCATGTGAGGTGTTTTCCATTTTAAAAAATGCACCACACACAGACTGTTTTTCAAATCTTCCCGATATCCCGGCTCGCCCTCCCACAGGGAATTGACGGTCACACAGCTGCTTTCGGGATGTCCGGTCGCATGGATGATCTTTCCATTTCCCAGATAAATCGCCACATGTCCCGGAAAAAAAAAAGCAAATCACCCGGTTTGGTCTGTTCTATCGGGATTTCATGAACCGGATAGCCTTCTTTGATCGCTGCATCCCGCCAGATCAGGATCCCATTTCGGAAATAGCTCATAAACGCAAGACCGGAGCAGTCAATTCCACATGCTGTTTTCCCGCCCCAGCGGTACTGCGTCCCGAGATAGGAATACGCAGTCTGCACGATGCTTTCCCGGAAAGCTTCTTCCGACCTGAGCGCGTCTGCATCCTCTTGTTCTTTCGGCTCCGACTGTGATACTGCGTCTATACGCTCCGTCAGAACCGTCGGCCGCTGCGTCGCCCATTTTCTCCACCGTTCCTGTCCCTGGCACGGCTCCAGAAAACGGCTCCGCATATATCCTTCCCTAAGACCGCCCATTCCATCCGGTAAAAAAACGCGTCGCCAGGGCTGCAGCAGGCGGCTGCCGCTACTATCACCGGAAGCCGAATCCTTCTCTGCCCAAATCAGACTCCCGGCATACAGTGTCGTGATACGCCTTGCCTGTACCCGTTCCGCTTCCAGCACGTCTGCAATATTCTGGCAAACCTGCAAAAGCTGCATGGCACAACCGGAGTTTTGTGCATCATAACGCATACGCCTGCATCGCCTACACTTTCCATGGGCACATACTCTTCTGCCGCAATCCATCCCTCATATCCATAATGCGTCCGGATTTTATAAAAAGCGTTATTTTCTTCCAAAACCTCGTATTGCCATCCAAAGAGAATTTCATCTGCAACGCCGCCATTTTCCGGCGTACCCGTGCCAGGCTGCACGCCACAGGCTCTGCGCCGACAGCTACCATACCTTTGCATATGCAGGCGTTTCATACAACGTTATTACCGGTTTCTGGCAAATTCAGGCTTTCGCAACATTTCCTTTTTCCCTCTTCTTTCTGCTTCATCGAAAAAACAAATATGATAATACAATACAAAATTTATGCAATTCAGGCTTCCGGTATACGGAAAGCCTGTATGCATCCGTCAATCTGTGCGCATGCGGACGATAGGCTGCGCAGATCGCTTTCCGCGCAATGCATCAAAAAGAAAGGCTGCTGCATTCGCACAACAGCTTCTCCCATTTTTTGCAATAGAATATTTTTTATCTCATTCCAACTGTTACGATTTCAAAGCCTCTGACAGGAATTTCACCTACCAGCCGTCTGCAGTTGCAGTTTCGGGACGAACCTCTTCCTCCAGAATATTGGAGAAGTACAGGGTTTCAAAAGAAGCGTCCTTCTTGATACGCAGAACGGTAGGTTCGCCATGAGCAGTTGACAAAACGTGCCATCCGGTCAGTGCCTTCTGCTTTCTCCTTGAGGTTGGAGAACATCATGCGCTCACCTTCCCAGGTCAGCCAGGATTTCTCAGCCGGCAGGGTTCCCTGCATGAACCTTGGTCTGTGCAACTGTATAAGGTACCTGGAACTGATATGCGCTTCTGAAGCTGTTGCTTTCAACCAGATCCCCTGCAAAGAAAGGTCATCTCGTACTCTGCAGTGATATGACGCAGCTGCTGGGACAGCTCGGTGGGGAATACGCCCCAATCGCCCAATTCGCCGACACTGCGCAGGATGGTAACTGCCAGTGCATTCTTTTCCTCGGAAGGATTTCATACTCATACAGACCGATATTTGCAATGAGCATGCCGCCCTTTTCATCGTTTAAGCCCACAAAAGCTCTGCTGATGCTCGCACTTGCGAGGGATTCTCCCACAGCTTGCTGCTCGTTGGGACGGTTCACCACTTCAAATACGCTGTCTGCATAGTGGTGTGTGTGCAGGAGATTCCGGTCGGTGCTACCACACAATTCTGTGATCCGTTGCAGTGTTATCGAACTCGGTTACAAACCTCACGCGGCTGTCTTTTTCCAGAGTAATTGTGGTGTGCAGAACGATCTGTGTCGTCTCACTGCTTCTTTGCAGGTACGCTTCATGAATTCTACAAGACCTTCCTGCTCTTCCTTTAACTGATCGTCTGCGGAAACCGGAACGGTCAGCACATTGGTTTCCACGCTTGCCAAAATCGGTATTTTCCACCAGCTTGATTTCTGCCTTTGTGCCCTTTGTCACAATTGCAGGATTTCCCTTCGGGCAGAAGTAGATGTATTCGTTTGCCCGGGGTATCTTCAAAATATCAAGACCTTCGTAGAGTCTTTCCGGTCTGTTTCCAGAACATTCAACGTACCATCGTCGTTGATCGCAACCTTCAGGAATTCATTTTCCAATGACGGTCATCGCTTGCGATGTTCTTTGCCCTTTCCAGCTGTCCAGCGGCTTCTGCAGGAACCAGCGCGTAGGTACGGTATCCCAGTGCAGGCAGTTTTTCTGCAAAAAACCTTCACCTGTCTTGCCATGTAAGGCTGACGGAACTTGTCATCCGGCAGGTCAGCCGAATTTTACATCTGCATCTTCTACAGTTGCTTTCTGTACATTGCCTTCACTGTCCACAACAACGTACTCCGGCAGCTCCCATGCCTTCATATCGCGGCGTCCGTCCCAGAGCCACTTGTTTGTAGTCGCTTTGCATCAATACGACTGTCACCTTACCGGTGCGCTCGTCGCCAGTGGTGTTGAATACAACAAACGGAACTGCGTTTTCGCCATATTTTTCAAATACAGAAGTATCTGTCAGGTCTGCAACATAAGCGGAAGCATCCTCAGGAAAGGGTATGGGCAATCTCGGTGGAACGGTCGAAACGGACTTCGATTTCTTTGTTGACCTGATCCACACTGCAGCCGCAAAGAATGCTGTCGTGGGGATGGTTCTGCATCAGGGATCTTCCATGCATAGTTAAACGGTCATGGGGATATTCCTTACCGTTTTCTGCTGCAAATACAGCCAGGGCTCGGATACGCGCTCCAGTGCAACCTCGTTTCTGCGGGTTTCTGGCGCTTTAAGGTTATGGGAGGAACAGGTATTGACCAGGGTACCAGCCGTCTGTCTCCTGGCTGGTCAGCTCGCCTTTTACGGTAAAGCTTTTCGCCTGCCTCTGCCTGAACCCTTGACAAATCTTCGAAGTTAGAATGAACAAACTCGATATCGGGATACAATCTGCGCGCGGTTTCAATTGCTGCAGAAAGATCCTCTGAACCGGCGATGGTCGCAGACCGTTCATGAACAACGCAGCTCGTCTGTAGATGCGAACATCTCAGCCTTTGCAAGACGTTCCTCCCGTATGCCTTTTGCTTCTTTTTCATCCACCGGGATTTTCCATACCGTTGCAGTACCAGTTTGCAAACAGGATACCCAGAAGCTTTTGTGCCGTCGGGGACTGCACTGCATTTCAGAATAAGCGGATTCGTACTCGCCGCCTTCTTTTAATTCATTGTTAAACCAACCGGCTTTACGCCGCGGCCAAACGCAACAGCTTCCATGCCATCCTGGGTCAATTGAGGCATCTGTCCTGCATTGCCGAATGCATCCGAAATAGCCAACCTTTGTCAGATTGCCGTAGGCTTTTGCTTCAGAATACCGGTCTGAAGGTTTCTGACATTTGCTTCACCGCTGGTTAAAAACTCATCCTGCAGAATGTAGAAGGGAGGAAATGTCCCTCTCTGACATGTCTTAACAGCTCTTTTTTCCGGACGGTTTCCAATAGTCGTCCAGCACGATGGTCTGACCATCCAAGTGAAGCTGTAGCCGGGATCTTTGTCAAACAGTTCCATGTTGGTGTCGATCAGATCCAGCAGCTTCATTTATGCCGCTCTAACGGCAGATACCACTCTCTGTCCCAGTGGGAATGGGAAATAATATGTACAGTCTTTTCTTCATAGGTTTCCCCTCTTTCCTGTCCGGCAATTCTCCGGAATCTCTGGTTTTATCATCCCTATTCCATGAAAAATGCAAAATAGTTGGTTATCTCTAAAAAAATGTTTACTGTTCACTCGCGCCATTCAAAGCGCGTCTTCGACGCTTTCCAGCCTGCTGCGGCTCTTTTGCTCATAAAATGGCGCTCCCTTCGTGCCTTCTGCGTTCAGATTTTCGTAAGCACGGAATCTGAACGCAGAAAAAACCCCAAAAAGCCCCAAAAAGAACAGCCGCAGGGTGCAGCAAATCCATGCACCCTGCGGCTGTAATATAAATCAGTTACATAATTTTATGAACCCATCCTGCAGGTCCTTCGATCTTGCCCATCTGAATACCTGTCAGAGTGTCATACAGCTTCTGGATCACCGGTCTATGCTTTCCATACCGCTGGGGAAGCAGATCTCCCTGCCATGGTCTACCACCTTGCCGACCGGGCACACAACAGCTGCTGTACCGCAGACGCCGCATTCTGCAAAATCAGAAAGCTCCGCCAGCTTAACCGGACGCTCTTCCACCTTCATGCCCAGGATATCCTTTGCAACGACTGCGATGGAACGACGCGTGTTACAGAAGGAAGGATGCTGTCAGACTTGGGAATGACAAGAGTTCCTTCTTTGTCGATGAAAGATAAAGTTTGCGCCGCCGGTCTCCTCTACATAGGTGCGGGTTGCGGGATCAAGGAACATGTTTTCATCATAGTAGCCGTTCTGATGTGCGGTTACATAGGCATGCAGGCTCATCGCATAGTTCAGACCAGCCTTGATATGTCCGGTTCCATGCGGTGCTTGCGCGGTCAAAATCACTGACACAGATGGTAAGCGGATGAACGCCGCCCTTAAAGTACGGTCCAACCGGAGTTACCAGAATGCGGAACTGATATTCATCCGCGGGCTTAACGCCGATAACCGGAGAGCTTGCAAACATATAAGGACGAACATATAAGCTTGCACCGCTGCCGTAAGGAGGAACCCATGCGACATTGCCTTAACCACTTCTTCTTCTACTGCTTCCAGGAAACGCTCTGCCGGGAACGGAGGCATCTCCAGGCGCTTTGCGCTGTCCATCATACGGACTGCATTTAAGTCCGGGCGGAACGTTACGATATGTCCATCCTCTGTTGTATACGCTTTGAGACCTTCAAAGATCTCCTGGCAATAATGAAAAATACCTGCACATTCGTTCAGGGTAACTGTCGGATCGTCTGTCAGTCCACCCTTATCCCAGGCACCATTTTTGTAGTTTGCCACATAACGGTAATCTGTTGTCATATAGCCGAATCGAGATTTGCCCAGTCCAGATTCTTTTTCCATCTTGTCCACTCCTTACCTCTGGCTCCCATCCGCCGGGTTCTTCTTTTGCCGACGTCTGTTTGCAGTTTTCTATAGAATTCGAAAATATTATAGCACTATTCTTTCCGATAGAAAAGATTTTTTTTCACGCGCCTTCTCCTGCCGCGCCCGTTTAGGTTACAGTTCACTCGTGGTTTCTTGTGGGCAGATTCCATGCTCGCATGAGAATCTGTGCACAAAAAACCACAAAAAGGCTTTCATTTTTATGAGCAAAAATGAGCGCGAAGCGCAGGAAAGCATCGAAGATGCGCTTTTTGCGAATGGCGCGGGTGAACTGTAACCTTTTAAAACCGCACGTGGATGCTTCCGCTTATTCGCTGTGGCTGACCGTCTCCTTCATCATCCGCACATAGGTGTATAAATGTCCGCCCGCATGAGAGCCGTATTTTGCGATCAGCTTTACAACTGCACTTCCGACAATAACACCATCCGCCGTTTGGAAATCTCTGCCGCCTGATCCGGTGTGTGGATACCGAAGCCAACCGCTGCCGGAACGCTGCTGACACTGCGGATTTCTTTTTAACATCCCACCGATATCGGTGGTGATATTAGTTCTCTCTCCGGTTACGCCCATCGACGATACCACATACAAAAATCCTTTCGCTCCTTTGGCAATCTTACGGATTCTCTCTTTGGAGGTCGGTGCAATCATCGAGATCAGGTCTATGCCATAGCGGCTTGCAACAACATCAACCTCTTCTTTTTCCTCAAAGGGGCAGATCGGGATGATGATGCCGTCGATCCCTACATCCTGGCAGCGTTCAAAAAACGCCTCGTAGCCGTAATGGAACACCGGATTCAAATATGTCATAAATACCAGCGGAATTTCTGTTTTTCTCCCGCAGTTTCTTTACCATGTCAAAAATATCGTCGGTCGTCACACCGCCGGAAAGCGCCCGGATATCCGCCTCCTGAATGACCAGTCCCTCCGCGATCGGATCGGAAAACGGAATGCCGATCTCGATCAGATCTGCGCCTGCCCCGCTCCATTTCCAGAATGTATTCCTCTGTCTTATCCAGGGACGGATCTCCCGCTGTCAAAAAATGCAATAAATGCCTTTTTTGTTTTCAAATGCCTTTTGGATTCTGCTCATCTTTTTTCCTTCTGTCTTTCGGACAGCCTTTCCTGCAGGTTTTTGCGCCTGCCAAAGTTTTCTTTATTCTCTGTTTTTCGGGTTTACTCTGAAATATCTTCGCCGCGATATCTTGCAATCGCTGCAACGTCCTTGTCGCCGCGCCCGGATAGACAAATAATGATCGACTGATCCGAAGACAAGGTCGGTGCAAGCTTTCTCGCATGCGCAACCGCATGGGCGCTTTCTATCGCACAGATAATCCCCTCCGTACGCGCCAGATACTCAAACGCTTCTACCGCTTCCTCATCCGTTACCGGTACATAGCTTGCGCGTCCGGTATCGTGCAGCCATGCGTGCTCCGGTCCAATGCCGGGATAATCCAGTCCTGCAGAAATCGAGTACACCGGTGCAATCTGTCCGTACTGATCCTGGCAGAAATACGATTTCATACCGTGGAACACACCTGGCGTTCCCTTTGCCATTGTTGCTGCATGCTTATCCGTATCGATTCCTTTTCCTGCAGCCTCGCAGCCGATCAATGCGACTTTCTTTTCCGGAATAAACTCATAGAACATACCCATTGCATTGCTGCCGCCGCCGACACGCCAAAACAGCTGCCGGGCTTTCCTTCCTTTCCAGAGTCTGTGCCTTTGCCTCCCGTCCGATGACAGCCTGGAAATCCCACGATCGTCGGAAACGGATGCGGTCCATGACAGAGCCCAGTACGCAATAGTGGGTGTCCGATACGCGGTTTGTCCACTCACGCATCGTCTCGTTTACTGCATCCTTTAAGGTCTGGGTTCCGCTTGTTACCGGATGCACCTTTGCGCCCAAAAGCTTCATTCTGTAAACATTCAGCGCCTGCCGGTCGCGTCCTCTTTTCCCATAAAAATCTCACATTCCAGTCCGAGCAGTGCCGCAGCTGTTGCACAGGCAACCCCATGCTGTCGGCACCAGTTTCTGCGATGACGCGGGTTTTACCCATCTTTTTTGCCATCAGCACCTGGCCGAGTACGTTGTTGATCTTGTGAGAGCCGGTGTGGTTTAAGTCCTCCCGCTTTAAATAGATCTTCGCGCCGCCCAGATCCTTTGTCATTTTCTCCGCATAATATAACAGCGACGGTCTTCCTGCATAATTTTTTAACAGATCATCAAGCTCCGCACAAAACTCCGGGTCATTTTATAAAATTCGTACTGCTCCTCAGATGAATGATCTCATTCATCAGCGTCTCCGGGATGTACTGTCCTCCGTGTATTCAAATCTGCCTTTTCCATCAGTTGTATTCCTCCTTCTGCCCGTGCTGCCGCTACGCACGCGAAAATTTTCTCCCGATCCTTAAAACCGTCGGTTTCTGCGCCGCTGCTGACGTCGAACGCCCAGGCTCCCGTTCGCACAGCCTCTTTTATATTCTCTGCATTCAGCCCGCCCGCCAGGAAAAATGGGCGGCCGATAGATTCTATTAAAGTCCAGTCAAAGACCCTTCCGGTTCCGCCGCTGCCCTGATCCAGCAAAATGTAATCTGCGTAGCTTTCCCTGGCACGCAGCACATCTTCCTTCGTCCGGACGGAAAACGCCTGGATCACCGGACAGCTGACTTTGCTTTTCAGTTCATTTATATATGCCTCGTCTTCCTGCCCGTGCAGCTGCACCAGTCAATGACGCCATCCTCTACCAGACCGACGATGGTTTCCTATTGTTTCGTTGACAAAAACACCGACTGCCGGGATTTCTTTTTTTTAACATGCTGTGCAGCTGTTTTGCCTGCTCGGGTGAGACCTGCCGCCTGCTCCTTGTAAAGACGAAACCTGCAAAATCAACTCCGGCGTCGTTGACCCATTCGATATCGCAAGGGCGGGACAGCCCACAGATCTTGAGGCGCGGGTGTGCAGATTCTGCGATGTTTGCAGTTCGAATGATATCTTTTGCTGCCTTTGCTTTTGCTCACTCATGGCAGTCCCTCTTCAACTCCTGCAGCATCGCCGCTTTATCGCTGCTTCTCATCAGCGTTTCGCCAATCAGCACCGCGTCCGTTCCATTTTTGTATAAAACGGCAACGTCCTCTGCACCTCGGATGCCGCTTTCGGAACGACATAAGTACCTCGGGTGGAATCAGCGCCCGCAGACGCACTACTGTTTTTGACATCCACAGTAAAATCCTTCAGGTTCCGATTGTTGACGCCGATGATCCGCGCTCCGGCACGCAGCGCCCGCGCAACCTCTTCTTCGTCGTGTGCCTCAACTAACGCCGATAAGCCAAGACTATGCGCCATTTTTTAAAAAACTGACCAAGCTCTTTCTCGGACAAAATCGCACAATCAGAAGCACCGCAGAAGCACCTAAAAGCTTTTGCTTCATAAATCCTGATATTCATCCACCGTAAAATCCTTGCGCAGCACCGGAATGCTCACCTCACGTGCAATCTCCCGAAGGTAGTCATCGCTTCCGAGTATTCCGGCTCAAATCCAGCACGGAAATCGCAGATGCGCCCGCGCGCTCGTACTGCTGCGCGATTTCCAGATACGGAAAGTCTACTGCAATCAGTCCTGGATGGAGATGCCTTTTTGATCTCGCAGATAACCGAAATCCCCGGCGCCGCCAGCGCTTTTCAAATGGAACCCGGTGGCATCTGCAGCCAGGCTCTTTGCTTCTTTTCAGAACCTCCATCGGCTTTTTCTTTTTATTTTCCTCCACGCGCCCGCCGCTCACGAGTATCCAGAATCGTCTTTTTCTTTCATGCTTTCACTCATTTCTGCGCACGCTTTTGCGCATGTCGAGTTGTGCCAAGGTGCGCGCAGACACAAATCCCGCGATTGAAAAATTTTTTTCAATCTTCTTACTCCTGATTCGTCAGCGGCGCAAACTGCTCCAGCTGTGCAAGCGCCTTACCGCTGTCGATGACTTCCTGCGCTTCTCTGATCGCATCTTCGATTGAAATGCCCTTTGCGATATGGATTGCCGCTGCGGGTTCAAAACGACCGCATCCCGTCTGGGTCCTTTTTCCCCTTTTAAAATCGCCAGTGCAATCTGCGCGTTGTCCTGGGGGCTTCCGCCGATCAGCTCGTCTTTGCTGCAGCAGGTAAAGAAGCCGAACTGCTCAGGTGATCACATAGGATAAAAATTCCCAGCAATACGTAATA
>VOFB01004264.1_pt1 | contig 20181 bp, 31 predicted proteins | sample 5384141 | NCBI WGS metagenome assembly VOFB01 (sample SAMN12384721, study PRJNA508395) | human gut metagenome | isolation source: healthy gut A | host: Homo sapiens | reverse complement strand
AATGCTCTGCGCGCTTTTCAGCGAACGATCCTGCGTGGAAAACGTCACCGGCTGCAGCGGAATGCTGCCGATCCGCTTTTCATCAGTCATTACGGCGAGCAGGTATGCGCCGGTACCGTCATTCTGCAGCTCGGTCAGCGGCAGCTGCTCCTCCAGATAGCTGCACAGCAGCTCCACGCCGACAACGCTGTACACCGTACCGTCCGGCAGGATGAGCGGCTGCGCGTACGCGATTGCTTCCCGCTTGTCCCCCGGCAAAACATACGGTGAGGTCGTCCAGCGGCCGTACTGCGCCATCAGCAGCTTGCCGCCGTCCTGATAGGCGGTCATGAACGGCTGATACACAAAATCATCAAGCTCTTCATAGTCCAGCGCGGGCTGCCAGCAGGAGTCCGTCGAAATACGCATGGACTTCCACGATTCTGCCGGTGCAAACGACAGCATCAGATCCTCGTTGCGCTCGGAAGCCGCCGCATCCGGTCCAGATCGCGCAGATAAATGCCCGGCAGACGCCCATTGGTCTTGCGGGCATCCAGATCGCATGTATTGAGCACCACGAATACGCCCGTCACCGACGAGCTGCGCAGCTGCGTCACCAAATCATCCGCAATCGCTTCAAGCAGCGGCTCGCTCGAAGCGCTGCTCTGTCCCAGCGTATCCTTTGAGATTTGACCGGAGGTCAGTAGCGCTTCGGTCTTCTCGTTGATCCGATTCGGCATATCGCCGAGATTCTGCGCCTGCACGAGAAAATCCTCCAGATATCTGCTGCGGTTCTCAACCTGTTTGGCTAAAATATCCTCCGCATTCCGGTCCAGCTGCTGCGGCACGCGGCTTACCGCGATGGAGCCGATCAGCAGTGTGACCTCGACCGCCAGAATGACCAGTACCGATATAAATATAGTGGAAAAGACCGATCTTTCCCGTTTTTCTGTTGGCTTACTGCGAGCCTTCATACCGCACCGCCTGTTCAAACCTGATTTCTCGAGCTGTTTCTCTTATCCTTCATATGCCTGAAGCTGCGCCAGCGTATCCCGATACCAGCTGTCAAAATATGCATCTGTCAGAAATTCCTCCTCGGCCTGCTCCGCGCGCTGCCCGGCTGCAATGCGCTGCTCCACCGTGTCGCGGTCTGCCACAGCAAGATCACTCATCGCGTATTCCAGCACCTTGCGCGCGTCCTTGCTGCCCTCGAAGGCACGGGTGGTGTACAGCTTATTCTCGTTTACCGTCTTGACCGCCATCTGCAGAACGGACTTGACCTCGGGTGTCATAGCAACCTCGCTGTCAGCCAGCATTTCTTCTTTATTCGCTTCCCGGGTGACCGGCAGATAACCCAGCCGATCGAGAACTGAATGTTGTTCTCCGGTGCGGTGAAATACTTGAGGAAGGTTACGCTCGCCTTGATCTCCGCCTCATCGCCCTTGGTTACAACCATGCCCGCACCCTGCTGCACCGAAACCGGTTCACAGCCCGCAAAATGCGGATTCGGCAGCACTTTCAGCTCGATCGAATGGCTGTCGTCATCACTGGTCCTTACGCTGTCCGGAAAGAAGGTCGCGCTCGAGCTAGAGCCGACATAGGACAGGATCGTACCGGTTTTGATGTCATCGCTGCGGAAATGGCCGGTTGCCTCAAAATAGCCCTTGATAAACGGCACATAGTAGTTGTCCCACAGCTTACGGATAACATTTTTATCAAAATCAAGCGTCATTTTGCCGTTCTGCACGTCAAAAATCGTGCAGCCAAACTCCTTTGCACCGATGAGCAGATAGTTTGCCATCGCATCTCTGCCAAACAGAGCACAGCCGTCATCCGGCGCTTCGGTCTGCGCGTCCGTCCAGTTATAGTATTTCTCGGCTGCTGCGGTCAATCCCTCAACCGTCGCAAGATCGTCATAGGTCGTGCCGGTCGCCTGCGAAAACGCCTGCCAGTCGGTATCGTTCAGATAGAGCACCTCGGTGGCCTTTGCGGTCGGGAAAATCTTGATGCTGCCATCACCGTCAAAGTCGCCCTCGGTGAGATAGCTTTCGATGTACTCGCTTTTTTCGCTTTCGGTCAGGTAGTCGTTCAGATCCACGACCATGCCCTGCTGATCGAGCTCATACGCGGTATCCGCATAGCCGGAGAAGATATTCGGCAGCTCTTCCGCACCGACCTTGCCTTCCGCGGCGTTCAGCACGTTAGTCTCCAGATCATTTACACTGCCCTGACTGGCGCTTTCCACCGTGATCCCCTGCGCTTTGCCGACCGTATCGTTGAAATTCTGCACCATCCGGTTGAATGCTTCAAGCTGCTCACCGTTATAGTAGTTCCAGATTGTGATCGTCACCGGCTCCTTTTCCGCACCGCAGCCGCCGCATGTCAGCGCCAGCATGACCGCAGCCGCCGTTCCGGCGATCAACCGCTTGTATGCCTTCATAGTTTCCTCTTTTTCTCCTGATAGTATGTAAACAAATTCATCCGATTCTATATATTTTCCCATATACATGGAATTTTCTTTTTCCATTCATATAAATAGTGCAGCAAAAGCAGAGTACGCCGCGCGTAAAGAGCGCGGAAATTTTGCGCGGGCATGCTGCCGCATGGCAAACGAACTTAATAATGGTATTTGCGTGCTGTATGCGTGCACCTGCTGCAGTATCTGTCTGAACTGCTATAGTTTATCACAATACGCGAAAAACGTAAAGCGCGAGTTCCCGAGGCACATTGCACATTGTTTTTGCTTTTCTTTTTCCGCACAGCATGGTAGAATACTATCAGTCCGAAAAAGGAGGGCGCATGCCATGAAATGGCTTTCACATCTGCGCACGGTGCAGCACCATCGTTTTCTGGTGCTCCGGCACTGCTGGCGCGTTGGATTATACTGGCAGGGACTGACCCACGATCTGAGCAAGTTCAGTCCGGTGGAGTTTTCCGCCGGTGCAAAATATTATCAGGGGAACCGCAGCCCCAACGAGATCGAACGCCGTGAAAAGGGCTACAGCGCGGCATGGCTGCATCATAAGGGCCGCAACAAGCACCACCTGGAGTACTGGATCGACTACGCCGCCGACGGCTCCGGTATGTGCGGCATGAAAATGCCCATTCAATATGTAATAGAGATGTTCTGCGACCGCGTAGCCGCCAGCAAGACCTATCGCGGTGCTGCCTACCGCGACAGCGATCCGTATGATTACTACGCACACTCGGTCGATCATTATATCATTCATCCAGATACCGCCGCCGCACTGGAATCCCTGCTGCGTATTCTGCGCGACGAGGGCGAGGAAAGGGCGTTTGCGGCTGCGCGAAAGCTGCTTAAAACGGGATATTGAGCAAAAGGAATCAGCCAGCCGGCTGATTCCTTTTTATAATGATGTGCGCCGCAAAAGTATCCACAGCCTGTGGATACTTTTTGTTGATATCCGCTTTGCAAGCAAAAGAACCGAAACAGCGCACAGGACCTTCGTCCTGTGCGCTGTACATTTCAGCATTATCTTCCTTGGGCAATACCGCCGTCCCGAGGCGGTACGATTGGGAACGTTGGAGCGTCAGACCCGACCGTTTTTCCAAATGAAAAGAGATTTAACAGCGTGCAGCCGGTCTGTGAATTACCCCACAGGCCCTTAGCCTTCATGTCGTCGATGTACTCATCGCAGTTGGTGGAGTCAACGACCTTGGAACCGGAATCAATAAAGGAATCAACCTGTTCGCCTTCCAAAGCCTTTACAGCAGCCTCAACCGCCTTGTAACCCATGTCATAACCGAGCTGTGCGATATCCATGCCGAGCGTACCGTCCTTGATGGCGGAGATAGCGGAGGTATTGCCGTCAAAGCCGCACACGATGGTATCGGCATACGCCTTCTATCTATAAATGCAGAAAAGCTGCACTTTTCGCAATAAAAAGTGCAGCTTTCATGGCGGAGACAGAGAGATTTGAAAAGCAAAGTTTTGATTTTTTGCATCTTTTTCTGTGTTATTCCGTCTTATTCAGTTCATCATCCCGTTTTTGAGTACATATAGCACATACAGTTTCGGTTGTTTTTATCGTGATTGCTGTCACGTTGCTGTCAGCCCGAGCGGTTTCCCGCTCGGGCTTTTGGCTTTTATACCGGTCTAAACACACCGCCGTCCAGACGGCCGATTACCCATGCGTCAGAGCCGTTGACCTCTACAATATATTCGGCCTCCCATTCATATCACCAATCTTTGCGCAGACCAGATATTCGTTCTCTGCATATGGTCTAACATAGTCGAAACCGGTACAGTAATCGCCTTGGCTCTCCACATAGCTGCTGACCGCACCCTGCGCCAACTTTGTCGGCGAAACATCCTGCTCGGCCCAGCCCATCTTCTGCTCATATGCAGAAATAGTATCGACATTCGCCTTTTCTACATCACTCAAATCGCTTCCATCATAGGACGAATTTGGCGTATACCACGATTTAGCCGCAAAGTAATTCTGGATTTCCTGCGTCTGAATACATAGCCGTGACGAGCAAAAATCTCGTTGCGGGCCAGCAGAGCCGTCTTTTGATCCCAGCCTGCCATATCGGACTCAGTGATATACTGGCGGTCACTGGGAAAATATAATCAGCCGATGAGATATCCGCAGTCGATGCCGGTTCTACTGCTGTCGTATCAGCAGTGTCCTGCTGTGCATAGTCGTTCATATCCAGATAGCCATACGCATCCAGTACCCACGGAACCGAGGTTTCCAATGCGTCCTCACCAAACAGTGTACAAAAGCTGTGCGCGATCACCTGTATAGTTTGCCGCTGCGCCATACAATACCGCAGAACCGGAGATTTGATCCAGCTCATCAATAAAGGCTTTCATCTTCTCTGCGCTGTCGAGTTCTGTTTCATGCTTTGTGGTGTAAGCCATAAAGTATAGACTGTTTAGGTGGATGGGCGCATTTTGATTTTGGCATAGTTCTCATACCACACTTCTAACCAGTTACCCACGGTGTAGGTCTTGGCCCGCCCATAGTCGATGCCCACGTTTTCCCCGATGGCTTTCTTCAGCTTTTCTTTTACTTCTTCCTGTGTCTTACCAAGAACGTTCTTGATGATGGACTTGCCAGTTTCCGGATCGTGACCGACCGTGTACCGACCCTCCCAGCGTCCGTCCTTTCGTTTGCGGATATTTCCCCCCCGTTTGCTCGTCGCTTTGGCATATGTTAAGCAACCAGAGATTACAAGCGGGAATCCTGTCCACAAAAGAGCCAGATCTGGAATATATGTTCCATCGCCATCCACAAAGCAACAAGAGCGGTATATGAGATACAACCTTACCCTACGGAACAATCTCAGTGCAGTCGATCACCAAAAGGGGCCCAATTACCCTCGCACAGGCCCTGCTCCTTGGAAAATGAGCAGATTCATTTTTATCATCATGCCAGGTATGACCGCCAAAAAGATCAGGCATACTGTAGCAAAGGGGGCCTGCGTATGAGAAAACCAAGCCGCGAGGCTTTGACGAAACGAATCTGGTTTGATTACTTCAATGAGGTCCTTCGCAAACAAAACCTCATTGATTGGAACACCTATCAGAAAATCAAGTTGTCTATCCAACAATAAGAAGCTGTTGATTGCATAAGCTCAAGTCAAAACCACCAGCTAAGCTGGCTGTCAGCATGTCCAGACACCCGGTCATTGTGCCCCATTTTTCCCCGTTTCAGCATCCCTCACCACTCATTTTTCCCGTTTACAAACGAAAAAGCCCAGCTTTCGCTGGACTTTTTCGACAGACTGGGCATCCAAAAGGGTGCCCTTTTTCATTTCTGCAGGCCATGTACATCCCACTCTGCTTCTGCCCTGTTCGTATCTAGGATACTCAACTGGCACTTCGATTTGCAGGATGCATGGATCTGGGCGCTTTACTCCCCATCCACAGGCTTGCCAACCATGTATACCCAGCCATGAGGAGGACAGACAGAATATGTCCAGTACCCGATGACCACACCGTCAAAGGGAGCAATGACCCGATCCACTTCCTCTCCGAACAGGTTCGTAATGATGGAAAGCGTGTCGCCCTTACGCACAGAATCCATTGCCTTCTTCACAGGCACATGAATCCCGCCGTTGCGGTTATAGATATAATCAATGTCATAGTGGTGTACGCCCTCATTGGCGGGCACGCTGCCCTCCAGAATCCCCAGCAGGGTCATCACATTGCGAATTCCGGTCTCCAACATCTGCTTGTGCTCATCCCGCTGATACATGCGGGTGCACTGTCCGCCGATCTCGGGTGTAATGCAGGGAATGCCCATCTGATAGGCATACTCATCCTCAATTCCGCTGTTCTCCGCGTAGCGGTGTTCTTCCACAAGACCTTAAAGCCAAAGCACTGGGCCATTTCACGGGACTTATACGCCACAGGAGACTCCTCTCCGCAGTACAGCACAACAGGCTCCAGATACTCGCTGTTGCCGCCGCCGTGGATGCAGATCACCGCGTCAGCCTTCTTGATGATGTTCTCACAGTACCAGCTGCACACATAAGCCGTCATGGGGCCGGTTCCGCCCGGATAGATGCGATTCAGATCCTGGGGCACAAAGTCCAGGGTATTATAGCGCTTCATTTCGGCAAAGGCCTCTGCATTCAGGGCAGGGATTCCAATGAAGCTTCCCTTCATCTTGGATACATCCAGCCCTCAAAGGTCTTGATAATTCCCTCAGTACCCTCATACTCGTCGCCGTGGTTGCAGGCATCCACCACCAACGTGGGACCGTCCTGGGCGCCCACCGCCAGCATAATGGGAATATTCACCCATGAACCGTTGGCCCGCTGGGCCAAATGAATAAAACCATATTCCTTGGTGCCCTTCTTTTGGAGTGCCTGGGTAAGATCAAACGATTCGTCATACTCTTTGATATTGGTCTGCATAATCCATATCCCTTTTCTCTATCATACCACACTGTCCGCGTCGCTGTTCAGTGCTTGGACAATGCTTGTGCACTCAGATACAAAGCGGTTCACCTGCCGGCGGAAGGCTGTCCGCCAATACAAAAATTCCTGAGGTGGCAGGTCGTTGCGGTGCTTGCCCCTGACCAGCTGCAGACCGGGCAGCAGGCCCACTGCAAATGTGTTGTCAAAGTGATATTCATCACAGGCACTGCACAGCAGTCTCGTCAGCCGGCCTCCTGCCTCCTTCGCCTGTCTGTCACTGGAAAAGCAGATACGCCCGGCACAGGCCTTGTCCAGCTCCTCCAGTGCCCGTTCTACAGGAGCGAAATCAAAGTCATCGCCGCAATGGGTCCGGATGTCTGCCACAGTATCTCTCATTTGCGCCAGACACCCTGCCGCGTCAAAGGGAAGAGGCGCTTCATCGGCAAACTCTTTTACCAGCTCCACCAGCACCCGTGTATCCCTCATCAGAAGCTGGGGTCCACCTTATCCATGGTATCCTCCACGGAATGCCACCACCAGCCTCCGCCGCTGCCTGCACAGTGCCAGCGGCCACGGTTGGGCGGCGCCTGATAAAAGTCAAAGGACACCTGGATGGGAATGCGCGGCCCGAAAATGACAGGTCTGATCCCCCCCCAGCGGGCGGATCACCACCTCAGCCTGCCCGGTGCACCGACGCAGGATATCCCCAAGGGTATCCCCCTGCCACACCGGACGTGGAAAACCCGATCTCCTGCGCTCCCATACAGCCGGGAGAGTCCATGTTGACCAGCGCCACACAACGGGCATCCAGGTCCTCAAACTGCTCATCGCAGTACCAAGTGCTCCCGGCATACCGTCCGTTGGAGTGGGCCGGCCACCACGCGATTTTGACACCCCGCCGCAGCTGCTTCTGGGACAGTACCCGTGCCAGTTCCAACACAGCGGCATTCCCGGTGGCATTATCCGTCACACCATAATCCCAAGAGTCATAGTGGCTGCCCACCAGCACATACTCCGGCGTTTCACCGGCCAGCTCGGCTACAGGGATCTGAAGACGCACACATCCACACTGCAGTACGCTGCGCACCGTCGCGGTACGGCTGCAGGCTCCAGGCGTCAGCAAGGGCAGTATGGATTCTCTGTCACAGCTTCTCAGGCCCACCACCGGAAAATCAGGATAGGTTTTCCGTTTTCAGGCCCGCGGTGCCCCACACAGGGCTGACCGTCTCGTAGTGAAGCACAGGCTCCTCGCTGGTCCACAGATGGATCAGGCCCTTTACACCGTATCCCCGCAGCTTTTGAACATAGTCCTCATAAAAATTGTCCCCAATCACGATGCAGCCCCACGCCCCCGCGTACCAATCCTGCTCCTGTCTGGGCTTCAGCTGGTCGTGGGCATGGACATCATAAAACAAGGGGGTCACCCGTCCGGACAATGGGCGGAGAAGGAACGGGAAGGGCTTCAAAGGTCTGATCCATCCCCTCTACAGTAACTGACGCTTCTATAGGAGTGGAGACATATCCGTCACACTCATACACGCGGCATGGAATGCCCCATTCCTGCAGCTTGATCAGATAGCCGCAGGCACGGTGCTCATCTTCCGAACCGCCGATGCGCTTCAGACCGGAAAAACACATCCAGTGTCTCCATCAGGCATTCCCGTGAGAGTTCTTCCATTCCTCAATTCTCCTTTTTGGTGCGCAAGGAAACACTGGTACACATCCTGCCAGGCAGCCTCATCCGTCACAAGGCGGAAGGCAGCCAGTGCACAGCACACAGCACCGTCATAGATGCCCTGATGAGCCCGCGCCTCTTTCCCGGTCTTTACCCATGCGTCCGTGTGAGGAGGATCATCTGTCTCGATGGTCTTTACCCGCAGGCAGCAGCTGGGCAGCCGGTGGGTCACCGCGCCGAAATCGGTAGAACCGCAGTCCTTCCGGGGCGGAGCAATTCCGTCACACGCAAATTTTTCTGCACACTCCATCAGCAGCGCACCCATGGCATCATTGATGGTGGTGTTGTAAATATGCGCCACAGGGGTAATTTGTACCTGTGTCTGGGTAGCCATGGCAGCAGCCTGGGCAATCTCCCCGGGTCCACTGCTCCACGCCTCCAGATACGCCATGGAGGAGTGGCGGATCTCTACCTTAACCTTGGCAAAATCGGGCACGGAGTTGACTGCCGTCCCCAGCCAGCACAATATTGCTCACCCGGCTGGAATCCTTGAGGTGATTGCGCATGAGCCCAAGCCCTGTCTGCAGCATGGTCACCGCATCCACTGCGCTGCGCCCAGCATAAGGCGCAATACCCGCGTGGGCGGTTTTGCCGTGAAATTCCACATCCATCTCGATCAGAGCCAGAGAGGGCGTCTCCAGCTGGGTCAATGTGCTGCCGTGCACCATGAAGGCCACATCAATATGGTCAAACCCCGCCGTGGGCGGCCATCTCGTTTTTGCCTCCGTCCAGCGACTCCTCGCTGGGCGTCCCGATCACATGGATCTCAAAGGGCTGGTCCGAAGACTCCAGCACTCCCCGCAGGGCCATTGCCGCGCCGATCATGGCAGGGGTCTGCATATGGTGGGCGCAGCCATGTCCCTGGCCCCGCAGCGCATCATATTCCCCTAAAAATCCTACTGCGCGCCCTCCGGCAGCCCGCCCTCCCTTGTGGCGGTACACGGCACAAAAAGCCGTATCCAGCCCGGCGTAGGGAATGGTTACTTCAAAATCGTGGGCTCGCAGCCACTTTGTCAGCGCAGCTGAGGAGCGGTACTCCTCATAGCCCGGCTCGGCGTAATCAAAAAATTTCGTCGCTCAGCGCGCACAGCTGCGGCATCAGCTCTGAAACGATATTCGCAATTTGCTTCTGAATTTCTTCCATGGCATGTCCCATCCCATATCTTTGAAATCTATAATATCCTGCCGTCGCGCCATGCAGTTGCGGCGGCCAGCTCTAAACGGATCAGTAACCGATCACCACAGCCAAAGCCAGGAAGGCCATAGAAACCAGGCTGAGCAAAATCACCAGCTTAATGACGTACTTCAGCCACACGGAATAGGGGAATCTTGGACGCAGCCAAAAATCCCAGCATGGTGGACGAAGTGGGGTAGATGGCATTGGTCAGGCCGTCACCCAGCTGGAAGGCCAGCACAGTGCTCTGGCGGGTCAGGCCCACCAGATCGCCCACAGGCGCCATGATCGGCATGGTGGCTGCCGCCTGGCCCGTACCAGAGTTGATGGGCAGGTTGATGATGGTCTGCACCAGGAACATACCGATGATCTTTACCGAGCTGGGCAGTGCCACAATCGCATTGGCCAAGGCATTGATAATGGTATCAATGATCATGCCGTCCACCATAACGGTATTGATCGTACCGGCCACTCCCACAATCATCGCACCGAAGGTGATATTGGCCATGCCCTGCACATACAGATCGCAGATCTTGTTGCCGCTGAACCCGGCCAGAATACCGCATACCACACCCAGCACCAAAAACAAAGTAGCCATTTCGGTGATAAACCATCCCAAGTAGGCCACGCCGTAGATCAAAACGGCAAACGCGATGACAACGGCCAGAAGGATCAGCTTGTGCCGTCCGGTCACTTCAATCGCAGATACATCCACATCCTCCAGGTTGGAATCCTCGTTCCCCATCAGGTTCTTGGAGGGATTCTTCTTTACCTTCTCCGCGTAATGAATAATATACAGGCTGGTCACAACAATAAACGCCACCAGGATAATCCAGCGATACCAGGCTCCGGAGAACATGGGAGTCACACCCGCGATGGACTGAGCCACACCCACATTAAAGGGATTATAGATGCCCGCCGTAAAGCCCACGATGGAGCCCATGGCGATCATGGCTGTACCTGTGATGGTATCATAGCCCACTGCCTTGGCCACTGCAATCCCAATAGGCACAAACACCAGAACCTCCACAGACATTCCCATGGTGAAGCCGCCTACGGCAAAGACCGTAATGAAGATGGGGATGAGCAGCTTTTCTTTTCCCGCAAACATCTTGCCCAGCTTGGCACAAAAGGCGGTGATCATCCCTGTCTGCATAATCAGCTCAAAGGCGCCGCCGATGATGAAAATAAAGAAGATGATCTCGTTTACGCTGGAGCTGCCCAGAGTTCTCACAAAAGCCATGGGGATTTCCAGCGGTGAAACCGGTGACGATTCCACCTGAGTGTATGTACCCGGTACAATCAGCATACGGCCGCGGGCATCCTCCTGGCGCTCAAACTGGCCGGCAGGAATCACGTAGGTCAGCAGGCAGACAACCAACACGATCAGAAACAGAATAATGTACGTGGGGGCATCTGGATGCCTTTTTTTTTTTCGACGTTTCAATGGACATTCTTCTCTGCACTCCTCACAATCAAGTGTCTAATAATTATACATTTATTTTTTCCTTTATGCAATGGCAAACCGAGATTTATCGAGGAATCTGAATTTATCGTAAAAAACTCCCTTGAGCCGCCAGCGGCTCAAGGGAGTCTATGGATGTTTTGACCACTGTATCCACAAAAACTGATTAAAGTTCCAGCCCATTCCACGCTTCTGTCAGCCGACACAGCCGTTACAGAAGCGTGTGTGCTGCTGAAGTTTCCACTGGGCAGGCTGACACGGGCATAGCGGCCATCCCAAATTCAGTGTAAACTCCTCAGCTTGGAAGCGCGCAAAGTTTATCTGCAGCCACAGCAGATTCATCCCGCTGCCGCCTTCTCCTATACGATGTTCCCCTCACAGACTGAGGGTACAGATGTAACGGATGGGTCGAATATGTCCTGCAACCGTGCGGTCTATGCGCCGATAATTCATAGTTCGTATGGGCACCATCTTCTTAATAGTGAGCATAACCTCCTGCATTTTTCGCTCCCGATCCAGTTCTGCTTGCTCTTGTTTTCGACGAGCCTCAACGGCAGCATAATCGGTGAACAGATCCATCTGCTCAAATTCGCCCTCTCTGGTCATCGCCTCACTCTCTGAAATCACCCGACCCGCAACGATGTTAAGTCGCCGCACCATGAGGTCGGTATTCACAATACGATCAAAGAGCGCTGTAGCTGCCCCCATGATTTTCTTTGTAGAGGAGGTATAATCGTTCAGGCGCTCGGTTCCATGGGCGTGCTTTGGAACCTCGCGGCCATAGTGATCCTTGACTATTGGGCCATGATAACGATTTCGCCGTGCCGGATCAGTTAGGTTCTCAATGTCATAGCCGACCGTCAGAACAATCTGGTCGGTCATCAGCTTCTTACTCACCAAATCCAGTGCCAGTTGCTCTGCCATTTCTCTCAGCACCAACCGAGCCCTTTCTGCGGAATACGGACAATGCAGAACCTGACCGGAACCAAGGCTGTTTTCACTGGGATGATATGCCTTAACCGCTTGGATGGTACAGGGTTCCCAGCCCCACGAATGGTCAATCAACAACTCAGCGTTTTTCCCAAAGAGCTGGTAAAGAAGATCCTCATTGCATACCGACATTCGCGCAACATCGCCCATGGTAAACATTCCGTGTGCCTCTAACTTCTTTGGCGTATCCACGTCCAACCCGCCAGAAATCGGTGAGTGGCTGGTGCGACCACATGGTTTGACGGTAGGTCATCTCATCCAGCTCTGCGATGCGCACGCCGTTCTCATCCGCAGGGATATGTTTTGCCAAGATATCCATTGCGACTTTACATAAATAAAGATTCGTACCAATACCTGCGGTGGCTGTAATTCCGGTATTCTCGATCACATCCAGGATAATTTTCATTGCAAGTTCTCTGGGGGTAAGTTTGTAGGTGGATAGATAATCGCCAAGCTGGACTAGAGCATATTATAGAGAATTCTACGGGCAATAACAATAAAATTTTCGCTGATTTAAGTTATGAAATGCGATTGAATTGTGAAGATTTGAACCGAATTGCTGATGTTCGTGTATATGTCAATGATGTGCTTGAGTCCTCTGTTTACAATAATGGACGAATTTATTTTCCTAGTCGAGGGATAAGCAATAGACGAATTTTTCTAGATTGTTATGGGTTTGCGGAGTTGTCTATTACGCTTATATTAGTAGATGGACAAGAATGTACGCTGAATTCAGAGTATTTACCGATTTTGGTGCGGCGAGAGAGGAACTTAATAATTCGGTAGAAGCAATGGCTAGATTTGTTTATAATAATCAAGAATGGCTTTTGTTAAATGGAGAACTCAAACCGAAAAAAACCATCTGGGCTTAAAGAGAATGGGTACCGTAGTCTTGCGACACAGATTTTGTTAGCAGAAGAGATTGCAGCTATATATGAGAGTAGTTATGGATATTTCAAAGCTAATAGCAGATTCAAGTTGGAAAAGATGTCTGTAATTGAGAGACTAGAGCGAATACAATATGTGACGCAGGGAACGCTGTCATATACAGCAACGCATCCAGAGTACTTGCGGCAAGTAAATAGTACGCAAGGTATATTTATTGGAAATCGTGTGTATCAACCACAGAAAACAGAAACTGTTCAAAATACACGCTCATATGATATATATGAGAATAGAGTGATTTTAGCATTTCTAAGAAATATGATTGATTCGGTACAATCTTTGCAAGGATATTGCTGTAATCTATTGAGTAAAATCCCCAATGACGAAGATTATAGCTCAGAGTACATTTATTCATCATTTTTTATGTTTTCTGAAACAAGAAAAATGATAGAAGATGGAAAGACTCAGTTGGAGAAATTGTCTGAAAAATTTACATATTTATGGGGAATGTATAGTGATATTCTTCGTATCCCCCTAGATCAACATATAGTACCCCCTGACCGACTGCAATTTTCTCTCCGTTCCACAATATAATCGAATATTCGTTAGAATTCATCAATGGTTTAGTTTTTGGAATATATAATTTTTCTAAAGAACATTTTATGCTCTCCTTTATTAAAATTTCAGCTTTGTATGAAAGTTATCTTTTGGCGAAATTCCTTTGCTATTTCAGAGATAGAGGGTATTCATTGGAGTCTTCTAGACGTTGCGTATATCCGGTATCAAAACGATGGAAATACAAAAAATACTTCTGTACGAAATACATTTGTATTAAAAAATGGTCAGAAAAGGATTACTTTATATTATCAGCCTGTAATTTTGATACAGATCAGCGCTCTGTAAATGGTATCGGGTTGTATAGAAATAATTCTATATCTGTGTATGCGGGTAATGAAGATGACTGTAGGCAAGGCGGTCATTACTATGTACCAGATTTTCTGATTAAAATTGAAGAAAATGGCGATTCCCGATATATGATCGTAGATGCAAAATTTAGTGATTATAGTAGTGTACGACGCTATTATGTAAAAGATTTGGTGTTTAAGTATTTATTTTCAATTAGTCCAATCGAGGAAAATGAATTAGTATGCGGTCTTTGTATTATGTATGGTAAATGCAAGTCTAAGGAACGACTGCAAACAGCATATGATAAGCAAATATTAGGCACTGAAATCTATCCATTTATAGAAATATTCCCCTTAATAGAAGGAATAGATTCTGCAGGACAGTATGAAAAGATGGATCGATTGCTGAAGAAATTACTATAAGATTTAGGCAAAAAAAAAAGCTGCCCACTCGGGCAGCTTTATTTCTCTCAAAAGAACTGGATCGGCTGACGCAGCGGCGGCTCCATATTATACATATTCGCCATCGTTTGCATCGCAGTCCATTTCTGGTCAGTCAGCACATGAGCATAAGTATCCAGCGTAAATCCAACAGAATAATGTCCCAGCAGGATCGAAAGCGTTTTCGCATCCATGCCCTGCTCCATTGCACGGGTAGCAAAGGTATGCCGCAGTGCATGAAAGTTGTAGTTCGGCAGATTGGCCGCCGCCAGCATCTTCTGGTAATATTCGCGCATGAGGCGCGGCTCGACATAGAGGCCGTTCTCCTGCGTAGCAATCAGACAGCTGTCAAAGGAGGAAGTACCCATTGCGGCGGCATCCTGCATCTGCACGGTTCGCCAGTTCTGGAGGTCCATCACTAGTTCGGGCAGCATGGGGATACTGCGGATGCTGTTCTGCGATTTCGGTGTCTGCGTAACGATCTCGGTTTTGCTGTCGGCCTCGTCATCATCATAGCGCTGTAAACGATTGAGTGTCTGGTTGACATGAAGCATATTCGTATAGAAATCAATATCACACCAGCGCAGGCCGACGACCTCACCCAATCGCAAGCCAGTCACCAAGGTCATCCGCACGAATACGCCATACCGGAACTGATAGCTTGCCTGCACCAAGCGGGCCTGCTGTTCACGGGTCAAAACCTCAATATGCGGTTTGATGAGCGGCGGCAGGCTTACACTGCCGGACGGATTGGAGAGAATCAGTCCCTCTGACTGTGCCTGTGCGAGAGCCTTATGTAAGCACATATTCAGATTGGAAATGGTTTTGGGAGATAAGTTCTCCTGCTCCTGTTTGTAGTTGTAGAATATCTGGAGCGTACGCGGGGTCAGCTCTTTCAGCTTGATAGTGCCGAGCGACGGTTTGAAATGCTTGCGGACATAGGTTTCATAGCTCTTATAGGTGGACTGCTTGAGCGTGTGCTGCATATACGTCGTCAGCCAGTTATCCAGCCACTCGCCTACGGTCGTATTGTTCTGTAAATACTGCGGTGTCTGTACCATAGCGACACTCAAAGCGTGTTGTATATCAACAGCTTCATCAAGTGTATCGGCGTACTTGGAAATACGAGTCGATTTACCGGTTTCCATATCTCGGCCGGAGATACGGACTTCGTAGCGCCCATTCGGTTTCTGGCGGATACTGCCCTCACCGTTGTGACGCTTTTTCTTAGTCTTCTTATTGTTGTTCATCTGTAATGCCTCCGATGCGGTTTTACTGATGAGTTCGGATCGGGTTAGAATTTGATTTTAAGGTGAAATGGTTCTGTGCTATAATGGAAATCAATAGATGACAGAAACGGTGATACAGTTGGAAAAGACCACAGGCGAATTGATGGATATTCTGCGCAGCAAGCCAGATGCAGCAGCCTTTGTTCAGGAGAACGCTGACGAGTTGCAGAATAAAACCGTACCGGAGCTATTAGCGGACCTGCTGGAACGTAAACAGCTGACAAGGGCGGCAGTAATCCGTGCGGCAGGCTTGGCGCGTACCTATGGCTACCAGCTTTTCGACGGTACTTATACACCGACACGGGACAAGCTGATACAGCTTGCGTTTGGCTTTCAGCTTACGGTAGAGGAAACGCAGGCGCTTCTCAAAGCCGCAGGCCATGCTGTGCTGTACCCGCGAAACGCGCGTGATGTGGTCATTATAGAGTGTCTGTACTAGCGATGCGGCATCATTGCGTGCAATACCAAATTGGAGGCACAGAACCAGCCGCTGTTAGAGTAATTTAGGGAAAAGGAGAGTGCTTTATGAATACTAAGGATGTAATTAATCAGAAAATTGCGGATCTTGATAAATTGATTGAAAATCTGCGGCATCAAATAGATGATGCAGAGAAACAGCAAATTGAGCTGTATCAGCAATTAAATAATATTCAACGGCAGGAGATTGCTGATTCGTGTGTTTCTTGCATTTATGAGGTGAATACAGATAATTCTATGTATGCATTTTTAGATGCAAGGACCAAAACTACACCGATTATGGATAAGTTCTATTATTCTAAAAAGAAGTTTTTAGTATTTAGAAAATTTGGTATTACATCTAATTGAAGAGTTTATCGCTGGTTGTCATGAGAAGTCCTTATCAGGTAATAAAGACGAAAGATATTCTTACCATGACAGGTTTAAAGAAGCTCTCCGGAGCATATATCTCCAGTACTTATTTACGATGCCCTTCTTTTGCTGCCGAACTATTCAAGGAATTATCTCGTATTCCGGAAGGGAAGATTAAAGAGGGGGCAAGGATACCCTTCACAATGCCTTGTCACTTAGGCGGTCAGACTTTTATGAACCAAACGGGATATGGTTCTGAATATGAAGGAGATATGTTGGTTCATGAAGGTACATTATATGGTGAAGTCACAGATTTTCAGATTATTGGCGTTATTGTGGAAGAGCGTTAATGCGGATGATTGCTACTTTAGATTCCGATACAACGTTGCCTTCTTCACCCCGGTCAGCTCCTCAATCTCCCGAACGGTATACTGTTTGGTATGATAGAGCTTCACAGCCTGCTTGACTTTTTTGTGCATTGGTGCGCGGTCTGCCGCCGATATGGCCGCGTGCTCTGGCGGCATCCAAACCCTCTTTGGTGCGCTCTGCAATCACATCACGCTCGAACTGCGCGACGGCACTCATCAGCGTAAACAGCAGCTTGCCTGCCGGTGTGGAGGTGTCGATCTGCTCTTTCAGGCTGACCAGATGCACACCGCGTTCGCGGAACAGTTCCACCAGCTCAATCAGGTCTTTCGTGCTGCGGCCCAAGCGGGACAGGCTCTCAATCACCACCGTGTCGCCCTCCATCATACGGTCGAGCAGTTTGTTCAGCTCCGACGATCGCGTTTGGTGCCCGTCATTTCTCATTGAAAATGTAGTCCACGCCGTACTGCGACAGCATATCAAGCTGCCGCGCAAGGTTCTGCTGTTCGGTGCTGACACGGGCATAGCCGAATTTATAGTGCTTCATATCGTCCTCCTGTTGCAAAAATCTTCGTTTATGAAACAAAAAATTTGCCCTCGGAATGTGGTATTCCGAGGGCAGTTTTCGTTCCAAAACTCGTTTCAAAATCAATGTGCCGAAAGTCAGGCGTTTTGAAACTACACATCATCGGTCAGATCGAGTAACTCGTCCAATGCTTCCAGCACTTCACCGAGTACCCAGATTACACTGAATAAGCCCATGTTGTTCGTCCTCCCCCTCTTAGTATGCGTATAACAGCTCTCCGGTCATCTCATGCAGCAGAGTAGGATCGTAGAGCATTTCTTCGATCTCTTCCTCCGAACAGCCGTAGTCGAGCAGTGCCTGAATTTCATCCGCCGTTACGCCGAACGCTTTGGCCACGCTAAACAGATCATCGTAGTTGGCAGGCGTGTCCTCATAATAGTCGCAGTAATGGGGATAACGCCGCCACCAATGCTCATAGCTGGTTTTCGGCATAAAGCTGCCGGTAGTAATATGTCCCGATCGGTCAATCTTCAAAATCTCGCCCTCCTTTGGCTCCAGAATGTCAGAGGGTGCGGTCAGCTTTAACTTCTTGATGGTCTTGCAGAGAATGTCCCTCGTAGAAGCGTAGAACAAGTAACCATCATAGAACATGATGCACAGCGGGTTATCTCCAACTACGAACCAGATAGAATTGTCCTTATCCAGCACCGTAAACACAAAAGAACCCTCGACCTTTTCAGCCATGAATTGCAGGCTGTTAAAGTTGAGGGTTTTGTTTTTCTCTAAAAAGCTGAACGGCAACGTAGCTGTCTGTTTCTACGCTCGTCTGCGGAAGATTTTCCGTAGCGCGGAGTTCCTTATCGTTCCAGAGAACGCCATTATGCGCGAGAGCAAAACTGCTGCCGTCAACGTGACCAAGGAACGGGTGGTTATTCTGGTTAAACTGCGCATTGCCCTGTGTTGTCATGCGGGTATGGCCCATAACGGTATTCACGCCCTTCGGAATATGAATCTTCATTTTCCGAGCGGGAATCGGACGTTTGTAGATACGCAGGCGGTCGTTGAAGTTATAGGCGATGCCGGTTGCATCCGTGCCGCGCACCTGACACTCTCTGGCGAGGGTATTCAGAATTTTTGTTCTTTGTGTGAGTGCTCAGGCACTCCGTAAAGTCGATTAAGCCAAACAGACTGCACATACTCATTCCTCCTCGCTTGCGGTGACAGGCTCATTGACATACAGACGGCGTTCCTTGAGATACTGAATGAGTTCTGGCTCCTTGATTTCGTCGAGAAAGTCAAACCAACTCATATCCTGCACCTGCCAGTCAGACATAGAAAAAGCCACCTCGACCAGATGATTTACCATCTGCAAAGTGGCTTTCAGTGTGTTTAACTTCAAAGTTCCGCGGAACATACGGATTTCTACGGTGTCAGAGTTCGTAAGGTTGACCGCCGTGTAACGTCCAGCACAAGAATTTTTTCGTGGCTCATCTGCTCGGACGGCGTAAGATGGATACCGTACCGAGCCGCCCAGCGATTCATCTGGCTCTGCGTGCGGCGGCTAAAGCGCAGCAGCTCCGCCCAGAACTTCTCGACAAAGTAGAGCAGACGCGCAATCGCGACTTCCTGCTGTTCGTAAGTACAGCCGAACGCCAGACGGGAGATGTGAACGTGCAGTCCGCAGGTACCAGCCGCATGGCTCAAATAACCCATGCGCTGTGCTTTTTACAGAGTACCTGCTCCCACGGCATTTCGTTCAGGTGGTATTCCAGTGTCATGGGATGCGTAACAAGTTCCAGACCTTCATCCAGACTGCCGTCCGTTTTGATATACAGGTTTTCGGCGTTTGCGTTAGCAATGTCCAGCAGTTTCTGCGCGTTGCTGTTTACCGTGCCGCCCTCGTCGATTTCCAGTTCTACGCCAAAATGCCGCAGGCCCTTGCCGTGGAACACAAGGTCAGGCATATAGTTGTAGTCGTGAATCGCGCCCTCGTGATCGTCCCAGCAATCCGAGCAAGTTGTAGTCGTGAATCGCGCCCTCGTGATCGTCCCAGCAATCCGAGCAATAGGAATGATCGTCGTCATCGAAGTAGGCATCATAGCTGCGCAGGATGCAGCCACAGTCGTGGCAGCGGACATAGTGCTCGTCAAAACAGCCCTCGCAGAGCGTGTGTGATGATCGTCCTCAACGGCGCTTTCCTGATAGATGCGGTCGCCACAGTGGTCACAGATTACGGTCAAATGGTGGGCACAGTCCTCACAGAGCCAGTCACCCTCTACCTCAAACATCTTGCCGATCGGGTGCTCTTGCACCGCAGTTGTCGCAAATTCGAGTATCTTTCATTTTGGTTTCCTCCATTCAGTATTTGTTGGGTTGTTGATACTTCATGGAGATAATATATAATTGAAAATGCGCTTATTTACGGAAATAGTACAAATCCCCCATTTATGCACACATAAATGGAAATCTTCTGTTCCGGCGTTCCGCGTTTTCTGACGGTATACTTTTTACACTTATACTTATTATTACTATTATTCTTAATATACACTGTGGAAAAAGTATCTATGCGGAACGCGGAACATGGAACAGACCATTTCTTTTAACAGTTAATCGTTCCACTCCTTGTATTGGATAATTTCTCATCATAATCGCTTGAAACTGTGCTCTGCTATTGGAATCGATGCTATCATACAACACTTCAAGC
>VOFB01003264.1_pt1 | contig 20225 bp, 20 predicted proteins | sample 5384141 | NCBI WGS metagenome assembly VOFB01 (sample SAMN12384721, study PRJNA508395) | human gut metagenome | isolation source: healthy gut A | host: Homo sapiens | reverse complement strand
GATCTGGATATGATCGAGTGAGCAGTAATCCGCACAGCAGCAGTGATGCTTACAGTTTGTTATAGAACAAGCTATGCACTTGTTTGCGTGTTCTGTTCCCATTTTTCGTACTTCCTTTCAGAAATAAATATGAGTAAAGTTGTCTTTACGCACATTATTATAACCGGAAAGCCGAAAATATAACAGAATTATCATTCCATTATTATGCTTAAAATATCGGAAAATTCAGGTACGATATAATCCGCTTTATATTCTTTAAGCTCGTCTTCGGAGCCGAAGCCGCATAGCACACCGACAGATTTTATACCGCACTGTTTTGCGCCGATTATATCAAATTTCCTGTCGCCTATCATAATGGCGGATGAACGGTTTTCTATATGCTGATTGTCAAGCACATAGTTTATTATGCTTGCCTTGTCCTCAAACGAGAAGTCAAGTGACGCACCGCATATAAATGTAAAATATTTTGCCAGATCGAAATGCTCAAGCACGATTTTAGCGAGCTTCAGCGGCTTTGAGGTGGCGAGGTATATCTTTTTTCCGTTGTCATAAAGTGTTTTCAGTGTTTCGGGAACACCTGCTATGACCTTGTTTTCATATACTCCGACAGTGTGATAGCGTTCACGGTACTTCAGTACCGCCTCTTTCGCCTTTTCTTCGGGAAAATTATAGAAGATATGGAACGATTCCCAAAGCGGAGGACCGATAAATCTTTTCAGATTTTCTTCGTTGTTTTCTTCAATGCCGTAATAGTGAAGGGCATACTGCACGCATTTTGCTATACCCTCGTATGAATCTGTCAAAGTTCCGTCAAGGTCGAATAAAATATGCTCAAATGCCATTTTTCCTGTCCTGCTCTATAAGTATTTTTACTGCGTTCACTGCCGTTCTTATCGCTCTGTCGCTGTCCATACAGACAGTATCGGGAAGTCCTGCGTTGCTTCTTTCGACGTTCCAGAGGGCTGTGAATACAGCGCCTGCACGTTTTCTTCTTGCAAGGGCTACGGAGAATATTGCGGCGGATTCCATTTCGGAAGTAAGACAGCCGCATTTTACATAAGCCGACCAGCTGCCGGAGAGCTTATCTCCTACAGGCATCTGTAATGGCTCTATCTCGCCGTAAAAGCTGTCCTTGCTGTGAACTACTCCGACGTGGCAACGCTTGCCGTCAACATCTTCCGATAATGCGTCGCCTGCGGCTTTAAGCGCAGTGGTTACTTCAAAATCCGCTACCGCAGGGTAGTTTTCGGGAATATACTCGTGCGATGTTCCCTCGCTTCGTATTGATGCCTGTGCCACAACCAAGTCGCCGCCGGAAACGCTTATATCCATACCGCCGCTTGTGCCTATTCTTATAAAAGTATCCGTGCCTGAGCGGATAAGCTCTTCAACGGCAATTGCGGCGGAAGGACCGCCGATACCCGTTGATACAACGCTTACCTTTTCACCGAGGAGATAACCCGTATAGGTCGTATATTCACGGTTTGACGCAACAAATTCCGCATTGTCGAGATATTTTGCTATAAGCGGAACTCTGCCGGGGTCACCGGGAAGAATAGCGTATCTTCCGACATCGCCATTTTTAATCTTAAGATGGAACTGTTCGTTTTCTGTAAGAAGTGCCATAATATCACCCTTTCGCAAAACGTTTATTTCTTTGCTTTAGCCCTTTTCTTAGCGGCTTTTTTTGAAATCACTTCGTCAGCCGGAGCGGTGGTGCCGCCCAGAACAGAGGGGGCTGCCTTGTTCTTTTCCTTTTCACGCTTTTCGATATTTCCGTGTATCTTATCCCAGTTCCCGAATATCGCAAGAAGTATGCCGAGTACCGTTATAATAAGGAGCGGCATATAAAGGTATCCGGGGTCGCCCGGCAGCATTTCATGCAGGATGAGTACGCATATCAATCCGACGAAGGTAAGAGCGCCGCAGATAAAATATTTTTTCAGCATAGCAAAGAACACAGGCACTATATAGCATATAACGGTGAATGAAATCCAGAATATCAATATGCCCATTATCGAGCTTACGTCGGTAGTCTGGGTAGTTATCAGCGAAATAAGTCCGAGAATATTCAGCACTACCGCTATTACTCCCGTTGCTATCATCATAAGTACCTTTAATATGATTACAAAAACCTTCATTTTATCCTTTTCCGTTTCAATTTATTTTTTTAATTTCTATAATTTAATGATAACACAAGAAACCGGAAAAATCAACATATTTATTGTGAGCATCCTGTGAAGAAAATTGCATTCGGTTTTGTTTTTTCCAACCCGTACAATTTATAAAATTAAAAAATACCTCTTATATAAAAATTGCACACGCAGATAATAATTCTGTGAGAAAAACGAAAGGAAAAGATTATCCGATGCCACAAAAGATAAAACTTATCAGCGGTATTTTTACTGCGGTTACGCTTTTTTCAAATATAATGTACGGCGGTGCGTGTGCAGAGAAATATATATCCGTAAATTCGCCGTGTTACCCGATGAAATGCAGTGCGGAATACGAAAGACCTGAGCTTTATGTCTGCGGAACGCCGTTTGGTATCAAGCTGCTGACAGACGGTGTTATAGTAACGGGATTTGCCAAGGTAGGCGACAGCACAGATGCTTTTGAATTATCTCCCGCCGGCAAAGCAGGAATAGAAAAGGGAGATGTTATAACAAAAATAAACGGAGAGAAAATTACGTCCTCAGCAAATATGAGCGAGCTTATATCCGGGTGCGGCGAATATGCAACACTGACTTATATAAGAGATGACTGTGAATATACAGCCGATGTTGAAATAAAGTGCGACAGCGATGGTGAAAAGAGAATAGGACTTTGGGTGCGTGACAGTACGGCAGGAATCGGTACAATGACGTTTTATCAGCCGAAAACACTTGCGGGTGCGGGGCTTGGACACGCTGTATGTGATGTTGACACGGGGGAGATTCTTCCGCTCGGAACAGGCCAGATAGTACCTGCGGTGATAACCGGTGTAAAAAGAGGGGAACGTGACTGTCCGGGTGAGCTTTGCGGTACGCTGAAACCGTCGGACGTAAAGGGCAGAATAACCGATAACTGCGGATGCGGACTTTATGCCGTGCTTGAAGAAGCAGATATGCAGGGGCAGTTGATGCCGCTTGCATTCGCAAGTGAGGTACAGTGCGGACAGGCATATATATTATCGACCGTAGACAGCGGCAAGCCCGAAATGTACAGCGTTGAAATAGAAAGCGTTGAAAGAAATTCTGCGGACAACAAGAATATGGTAATAAAAGTAACAGATGAACGGCTGACAGAGCTGACGGGCGGAATAGTGCAGGGAATGAGCGGAAGCCCGATAGTGCAGAACGGGCGGCTTGTCGGAGCGGTAACGCACGTTTTCATAAGCGACCCTGCTCACGGATACGGGATATTTGCACAGAGTATGTATGAGCATTTACTGTCACTCAGTGAAACTGAAGAACAGGCGGCATAAATTTGTAAACGAAAAACGCTTTTGCAAAGTCGTTATGAGGCTATGCGAAAGCGTTTCGCCGTTATCGCAGCAAAAATCGTTTATCCGAAGAAACGTGATAGTTACAGACCTGCTTTAATTCACATAAATAAGCTACAAATCGACATACATATTGTGTAAAATCACGAAAATGGTTTTTTGTTGCAGAAATTTGTCGAAAAATGTTGAAAACTGTCAATTCACGGATATATAATAAATAAGAAGAAGCAAATTTCTACATATTGGGTTAGGTAATCCGATAATTCGTTTTTATATTATCAATTCGGACTTCGATTCAAAAAAACTGAAAAAATTTGGTAAAATCATCTTGAATTATTTTCCAGTTTGTGTTATATTATAGAAGCAATAAAACTATGGAGGTAAGAAAATGTCACAATCTATCAGAGTACTTATAGGGGATGATTCGTTAGAGCTTGGAATATCATGGGCCACCGCTTTCAAAGAGGCAGGGTTGTATGCGATAACCAGACCGAAGATGGGAAAGGTTCTTGTTGATTATGTGCTTACGGAGCGTCCTGCTGTGGTTATCCTTGACGCAAAAACACCCGGTCTTGATGTCTGCGATATAATCAGGACACTCAAAGGAAGCGGAGAATATGCTCCTGTTATATTCGTAACGGCGAACTATGATTCGGCAAAGGTCGAGTTTGAGGTGATGGACGCAGGAGCGGACTATTATATGATACGTCCGTTTGATCCGGAAACGCTTGTGTCAAAGGTTCTGTCGGTATATAACGACAAGATAAACGGCAGACGCAATACCGCATCGGACGAATCGGATATGGAGTGCGTAGTGACGGAGATAATACATCAGATCGGCATACCTGCTCATATCAAAGGGTATCATTATCTCAGAACCGCAATCATGCTTTCGGTTGAGGATCCTGACATGATAAACTGTATCACAAAGCTGCTCTATCCGACCGTTGCCCGTATGTATGAAACAACGCCGTCAAGAGTTGAACGTGCAATACGTCACGCAATAGAAATTGCGTGGGACAGGGGAGATGTAGACACGCTCAACAGCTATTTCGGATACACTATTCATACATCGAGAGGAAAGCCGACAAACTCTGAATTTGTTGCTCTTATTGCCGATAAGTTGAGGCTGAAGTACAGATGCACGGCAATCTATGGCTCTAAAAGAATGAAAAATTCACCTGAGGATTCGGTGGTACGCATTTAAGCGTGTAAAGGATATAGATAAGTGAAAATCAGAACCCCCGTCATGTGACGGGGGTTCATATTATTTACTTTATATCTGCGTGGTGTGCCTGAATTGACTTTACGCCGAAGTGTTTGTTTGCTTTAAGTGACTTTATACCCTCGATGCTTGCCTTAGCGGCCGCCATTGTTGTGATATAAGGCACCTTATGTCTGATTGCTGACTTGCGGATGTAGCTGTCATCGTTTGCACTCGTCTTTCCTGCGGGTGTGTTGATGATAAGCTGAATATCGCCGTTTGCTATTGCATCGGTGATGTTGGGTCTGCCCTCGTACATCTTGTTGATACGTTCAGCGGTGATGCCTGCGTCCTTTATCATATCATAGCTCTTGCCTGTTGCAAGGATACGGAAACCAAGCTCGCTGAATGATTTTGCGATTTCAAGCAGTTCGGGCTTATCTCTGTCGCATACGCTGAGGAGAACAGTTCCCCCAAGAGGAAGTTTTACCTGTGTTGCTTCCTGAGCCTTGTAGTACGCTTCTCCGAAGGTGGGAGCGATTCCGAGAACCTCGCCTGTTGAACGCATTTCGGGACCGAGAACGGGGTCAACCTCCTGGAACATATTGAAGGGGAATACCGCTTCTTTTACACCGTAGTGGTTGATAACCTTGTCGTGAAGCTCGGGTACGGGGGAGGGCTTGCCTGTCAGCGATGATGTGATTATCTGAGTAGCAAGCTGTACCATGTTTATATTGCAAACCTTTGATACCAGCGGTACTGTACGGGATGCTCTGGGGTTAGCTTCAAGAACATAGACAGTATCGTCTTCAATAGCGTACTGCATATTCATAAGACCGCATACATTCATTTCAACGGCAATCTTCTTTGTGTAATCCTTGATTGTTGTGACTTGCTTTTCCGTAAGGTTCAAAGAGGGCAGGATACAAGCGGAGTCACCTGAGTGAACGCCTGCAAGCTCGATATGCTCCATAACAGCGGGAACAAAGCAGTTCTTGCCGTCCGAGATAGCGTCAGCCTCACACTCTGTTGCGTGGTGGAGGAAACGGTCGATGAGTATAGGTCTGTCGGGGGTAACGCCGACTGCCGCAGACATATAGACCTTCATCATTTCATCATCGTGAACAATCTCCATACCTCTGCCGCCGAGAACGTATGAAGGACGCACCATTACGGGATAACCGATGCGGTTAGCGATTTCAAGTGCTTCGTCAACGTTTACAGCCATTCCGGATTCGGGCATCGGGATTCCGAGCTTGTCCATCATAGCACGGAAGTGATCTCTGTCTTCCGCAAGGTCGATAGTTTCGGGAGTTGTGCCGAGAATGTTTACGCCGTATTTCTTAAGGTCGCTTGCAAGGTTGAGCGGCGTCTGACCGCCGAACTGAGCGATAACGCCGAGCGGCTTTTCCTTATCGTGAATCGAAAGAACGTCTTCAAGAGTGAGCGGCTCAAAGTAGAGCTTATCCGATGTATCGTAGTCGGTTGAAACTGTTTCGGGGTTGCAGTTTACGATGATAGATTCAAAGCCGAGCTTTTTGAGCGCAAGTGCCGCATGAACGCAGCAGTAGTCGAATTCGATACCCTGACCTATTCTGTTGGGACCGCCGCCGAGAATCATTATCTTGGGCTTGTCGCTGACAGGGCTTTTATCCTCGTCAAGATGATAGGTGGAGTAGTAGTAAGCCGCATTGTCAGTACCGCTTACATGAACGCCTTCCCACGCTTCCTTTATGCCGAAGCCGATACGGGCATTTCTGATCTCTTCCTCTGTAACCTCAAGAAGTGAGCTTAAATAACGGTCAGAGAAACCGTCCAGCTTTGCCTGCTTTAGTACAGCCTTTTCGGGAACAGAACCCTTGATCTTGAGCAGTGCTTCTTCTTCGTCAACAAGCTCCTTCATCTGCTGTAAGAACCAGTCCTTAATCTTTGTAAGGGCGTGAATTTCTTCAATAGTAGCACCCTTGCGAAGTGCTTCGTATATAACAAACTGTCTTTCGCTTGTGGGGTATCTCAGCTGTGCTAAAAGCTCTTCCTTTGTCATATCGTGGAAGTTCTTCGCAAAGCCAAGACCGTATCTGTCCTTTTCAAGTGAACGTATAGCCTTCTGGAAAGCCTCTTTATAGGTCTTGCCGATGCTCATTACTTCACCGACAGCTCTCATCTGTGTTCCGAGCTTATCCTCTGCGCCCTTGAACTTTTCGAATGCCCAACGTGCGAACTTGATTACAATATAATCTCCGTCGGGGTAATACTTGTCGAGTGTGCCGTACTTACCGCAGGGAATATCCCCCAGCGTCAGACCGCAGGCAAGGAGGGCGGAAACGAAGGCAATAGGGAAGCCTGTAGCCTTTGAAGCAAGAGCTGAAGAACGTGATGTTCTGGGGTTTATTTCGATCACAACAATACGTCCTGTTTCGGGATTACGGGCAAACTGACAGTTGCAGCCGCCGATAACCTCGATGGATTCGATAATGCGGTAAGACATTTCCTGAAGCTCTTTCTGAACATCTTCGGGAATAGTCAGCATAGGAGCAGAGCAGAACGAGTCGCCCGTATGCACGCCGATGGGGTCGATGTTTTCGATAAAGCAAACGGTGATTTTATTGTTGTCGGCATCACGGACAACTTCAAGCTCAAGCTCTTCCCAGCCGAAGATACATTCCTCGACAAGAACCTGACCTACAAGAGATGCCTGCAAGCCTCTTTCGCATACAACCTTAAGCTCATCTACATTATAAACCATTCCGCCGCCGGCACCGCCCATTGTATAGGCAGGACGAAGAACAACAGGGTACTTGAGTTCCTCGGCTATCTTGACAGCTTCATCAATCGTGTAAGCAACTTCACTTCTCGGCATACCGATACCGAGATCCTTCATTGCATTCTTGAACTCGATACGGTCTTCACCACGTTCGATAGCGTCAACCTGAACGCCGATTACCTGTACGTTGAACTTTTTCAGTACACCTGCCTTGTCAAGCTCGGAGCAGAGATTAAGTCCTGACTGACCGCCGAGGTTGGGCAGAAGCGCATCGGGACGTTCCTGCTCGATAATCTGAGTAAGTCTGTCGAGGTTGAGCGGTTCAATATAAGTGATGTCCGCTACATCGGGGTCGGTCATAATAGTTGCGGGGTTTGAGTTTACAAGAACTATCTCGTAACCGAGCTTCTTGAGTGCTTTACAAGCCTGTGTGCCTGAATAGTCAAACTCACAAGCCTGACCTATGATGATAGGACCGGAGCCTATTATCATAATTTTGTTAATGTCCTGTCTTTTTGGCATATTTCTCATCCTTACCGCACTTTTGCAGTGCGAAATTTTTATTTGCCGTATTGTTGGCATATTTTATTAGGATAATAATATCACAAAATCCGACAGAATGCAATAGAAAACTTCTTAATTAAGGAAATTTCAGACGTCGATAAACTTAACATTCAATCAACATTTCTTGATTGAATGTTAAGTTCACAATAAAATAAAACCGACCTGCTGAAAGGTCGGCTGACAATATCCGGTTATGCTTTTTCAAATATAAGAATCTTCTGTGCGATTTTCTTTAAAAAAGGTAGCTTTCTGAACGGCTTCAATACCGGCATTATAACTGACATACCACGGATGATATCGTCATTTTTTATACATCTGAAACCGTCTGCCGCTTTACCTAAATCATCAAAGGTATCAGCACCAAACATGAATTTTGCACCGGTGTCCTGAATTGATTTTTCGGTATGTTCCTTGTTTACCCACTTTTTAGCAAGGCACTCCATAAGCACTGTCGCATTATCGAATTTATCTCTGATAATCGACAGCATCTGAGCGTTTTCATCAGAGGTAAGATACATTGAAAGACCTTCGATTATAAATAGCATTTTTCCTCTTTTTGTTACCTTGTCAGCCCAAGCGGGATCGGTTGCGGAAATGCCTATTGTAGACACCCTGCCTGATTCGTGATATATTGCGTCACGAACCTCTATAGTTTCCGGCAGATCGACATTGTACCATATTATTCTGCCGTTATCCATACGGTAAAATCTTGTATCAAGACCGCAGGCTATGTTTACAACTGTGCAATCGGGATTTTTGTTTATAAAGTCTTTGACCAATTCGTCAAATACGATGGTTCGTGCGATTACTCCGTTGCTCATCGTAGAATCATTTTCCGCTTTTGAAAAGTCATAATCGATTTTTCCGACAAGCTCTATTGCCTTTGCGTCATAAAATTTAGCATTCTTTTTTCTTGAATATTTGGCTCTTGCGTAAAAACTCTGTAGCATAGTTTCTGCTGAGCCTGTAAGCAGTGGATTAATTTTATTGTTTTCCATATTATCACCGCATCTTAATTAAAAATATCGTAGGGTTAATCGAAACTAACCAGAAGATATTGTAACACATAATCACAATTGTGTCAACAATGAAGCGTTATCTTTCCTGAATCGGAGCAGAATAAATTTAGAAAAATCTTGTGACGAATATTCGGTAAAGCTATTTTTTATGACGCTTTTCAAATTAACGTAAAGAAATATTAAAAAAGACTTGACAAAGGAGTCAGGATTTGTTATAATAAATCACGTTGTGAAAACAACCCAAAAGTTTATAGCTTTTGAGCCACTAGCTCAGGCGGCAGAGCACCTGCCTTTTAAGCAGGGTGTCCCGGGTTCGATTCCCGGGTGGCTCACCAAAATTTTATTTTACACTTTTAAGGATACCGCTATAGGTGTCCTTGAAACTGTAAATAAAATCATATATCACACAGCAGAGCAGCTGCACTGCTCCACTGTGAAATATACAATTTGAACCGTCGCTTTGTTACTTTTGACTTTGACGCATCCATCACGAATTATAGCACTACAGCAACGTGTGGTATCCGCCCTTTCTTCGCTCGCTGAAATTCGGCAGATACAATGTATCCCATACCGGAGAACCGGCTGTCATCGCAAAGTCTTGTTATTACAAAGTTGGCTATTCAATTTGTACTGCCTTGTGGAAGGGGCAGGTGGGGATATACACTGCGGATTTACGCCTTGTATATCAGATTAAAAACACAAGAGCCTCCAGCGTCTGGTAAACTTCTGAAAGCTCTTGCAAAATTGTATAAAATTGTATTAAATGTGCTATAATAAAGCACACTAAAGGCACTATTGCACTAAGTCAGTCAGATGGTTTCGCATCGAGCTGATGAGGGGCTGTATCGTTCTTGCAGGAACTATACAGCCTGTGTGTGGTGTTTTTTATTTATATACATTCTATCACAAAGCATAAATCATGTCAAGGGAAATTTACATAAATTTCTCTTTTTTTATGCTCATATATAACTGAAACCTCTCTGTTATGCGGTTTTTTCGTTTTCATATATGAGTTTTTTCATCTTTCTGAAAAAATTGCACAAATTTTTGTAGGACAGTAAACGGCTTTAATATGCGATACAACGGGCATTGCCCGTTGTTTTTGTATGAGTGCTTGTAGGCACTCTTTTAACTTGCATTTTAGATGGATAGCAGGAACGTCCTGATTTACAGTCGAGGTTGTTGATAAATTGATGATAATATTTCAACACTTTGTGGAATAAAAAGGAAAATCGAGCTGCATAAAGTAACTCGATTTTTGTAGTTCCGTATTTAATTATCAGCATAAAGATCCTCCATAGCTCTTTAACGGAGCTGAACAAATGCAGCAGTCATTGAAATCACCATTCCTTTACTTGTCGAAAGCTGCTTTTATTGTCGCCAACGGCGACAGTTTTCCCGCCGAGAATGCAGAGCCTATTGCGAAAAATAAAATCCGAATCAAATCCTTGCAGCTTAGATCATACTCAAGCTGATCAGTTCAAGAGCAACGCTTTATTAGTGATTTAACCGCATACAGAATAATCCAATAACATCATTGTGCGCTTATAGCGAAAAATAAAACCGAAAATTTCGTTATAAGTATCGTTAATATAGCAGGAATATAAAGAATGTAATCTAACACTTATACTTATTTTCGCAATAAAACAACTGGTTTATATATAGAACTTCGATTTTGGGGGCTACCCCTTACCCTCAAAAAAATAGATTGACAAAGTTCGGATAAAGTGCTATTATACAAGTGTACAAATTTATTTTTGTATGTTGATATGTGATTGCAGTTCTGAGGGCAAATAAGGAACTGCAATTCTTTTTTTAAACGTTTTTTGATTAGACGTACTGTTTTAATGCTATAAACGTTGTCAGAATATACGTTCCTGTTATCATATCTGAGTTTTCTCATTTTTCTGATACATCTTTCATAGACAAGATCGGAAACTATGGCGATAACATCATCTCTTTTTATTTTAAGCGCATTTGATATATCGCTGAAGCTGTTCCAACAGAACCTCAATTTTTTATCTATGCACTTTAAAAGGTATAAATATACTTTAAGCTGTTTTGCATTAAGATTTCTTGTAAACACAGAGCGTTTTATAGGTGTGTATTCACCGCATAGTTTTTCTGTGTTAAGAACATAAGTATACGTGCCTATCAGATTGTCAGGACGGTATGCTTTGATTATATGAGAAATAAAACCTTTTTCATGAAGCGATTTTATGATTCTCGATACGGTTTGCGCAGTTTTTATACCGCAGGAATGAGCAATAGTTGTTTGTCGTACACGTTTGTAATCGCCTGTTTTACTGTGTATATTTGTGTGCAGAGATATGAGATAGGCGAGAACGGCAAACTCATTGTGGGTAAGATCTGCGGCAAATATATAGTTAGGCAATTTGAAATAGTCCAACTTTAACACTGCGCTTTCACTCCTTATTCTATTTTTTGACCTTGAGCTAATTTTCTCTCAAGTACTTTTCTTAATATTTCTGTCTCAACAGAATGGTTAACAAATTGTGACTGATCAATATTTGAGTCTTGCGTCATCATCCTTGTGAGCTGACCAAACAGAGAAATAGCAATGCCACCGATAGCAGGATCTATAGTCGGGGCAGTTTCTTCTTTGAGATTTTCTTCAGTGTCAGCAGTTTGTTTGTTGATAACTTCCTTGATATTTTCGTCATTTTCATGTACAATAGGCGGGTTATCAGGTAACGGTATGTTCTCAAACACCGGATTTTCAGTGTGAATTTTATCTGATTGGATTTCGATAATATCCGACATTTCCGCTACAGCTCTGATAATATGATTTTTTATCGTTTTGAATTCCGGATTTTCTTCTAATGATGGGAAATCCGGAATTTTCGAAGTATAAATGCCTATACGATCTTTTTGACAATTACACCATTGTTCATATAATGACTGTATATCCTTGTTTCTGCAAATCTGCTGTGTAATGCTGTCAACAACAGCCTTAGCTTCAGGCTTGAGAAATTTGTACACTTTTTTGCCTTTGGTAGAATCAAGGATATTTTTGAGCTTCATGATATTGTCATATAATTTCTGCTGACCTTGCAATGTTTCGGCTCTTAGTTGCGATGCGATTTTGTCAAATGCCATAGCCGCCGATGAACGCAATTGATTACGCAATTCGGTCTGATGTTCGTTTAGCATTGATAATTCTTCTGAATAAATATCATTGGCAAAGGCGGAGCGTATTTTTCTATCCGTTGTTAGTCAGATAGCCCTCTTTCGGATCTTTCGAGTAAATCATAATATGTACATGAGGATTTGTTTCCTTTGTTATGAAAAGCAGCATACCACTGTAAATTTTCAGGTTTGATTTTCGTCTGTTTTGCCATAGTTAAAATATGCCGTCGGACAAGTGAACGCCATGCGTCAGCTGTTATTTGTTCATCATTATAGGCATAGCCGGAAAGCTCGGCGTCAGAGCGGCGCAATGATACAACGTGCGTCCACACGTTGCCCCGGTGAGCAGCTACTTCTTGAGCTACCTTATTCAGATCTACACTCTGACCGTCTTGGGAGAATAGTCCGTGTTCACCGTCCTTTACAACACCGGGGCGTTCGCCTAGATAGTGGGTGTATGCCGATTTCCCTATTACTATATCTGCATTTCTGTCTATTACCGCTGAAATTAAATCGCTTGCCGTCCCTTGCGTAGGGTTCTTGATATAATCCTCATATTCAAACAGTTTTTTAGCATCTTTAAAATCTTGCGAAGTTGATCTATCATCTGTTTTTGTTTTTCGCTTACGGGATCATTAGGATTGGACGGCTTCTGAGGTTCGATACCGACAGAGTTAGTATTATTTATCACTACACCGGGACGTGTAGCAATATATTTTGTGTAATACTCCAGGTGCGATTTTGGTACAGATGGAGCAATGTATCTGCTTGTAACTATTATTTTTGGCATTATTCATCACCATTCTGAAATTTCGTTGCGTCTTCGAGAGTTAGTATACCGTTGATTTTCGATACTTCCTGCACGCAGCGTATGTGTAATGATTTTAATGTGTTATCATCTAAATTGTGAAATGCCGCTGTAATATTTGCGAGCTTTGCCGTTTCAACTGCTTCTTTGAATAATAAGCGTGCAAGACGCTGTTCTGTTGCGTAAACAGTCGATTTAATCGTATCGGTTATAATGGGTGCGATGAAATTAACGGAATTCTGACTTTCAAGATAGCCAATATAAAATTCGACTGCTTTCTGCACGAATTCTGTCATTGTACTGCAATTATCACTTTTATACATACCACGGATTTTAGCTTTTAATGCCGGGTCAAGTGCAACGTTCATTTGTTCTTTTTTCATATTATTGTCCTTTCTGCAAAATGGCAAAAGAAAAACCTGCGATAGCAACCGCAGGTTAATTTGTATCATAAAACTTATCTGTTTACAATCTTGCATTTTTTCAGTATCTGAGGGTCAGCGTTTATCATCGAAATAAGTCTGCAAGCAGTTTTCATGGGCTTATTGGTACCTGTTTCCCATGCTTCGACAGTCTTAGCAGATACGCCGATTACAGACGCAAACGTTCTCTGTGTCATATTAAGCTTGTTTCTGACTGCTTTAATCTCCTTAGGAGAAAAGTCATCAGCCGGGGTGACAGTTACTTTGACCTTCTTAGCACTTACGTTACCCTTTTCGTATTCAATAGCTTCTGTCAGACCTTTTGTAATGCTATCATAAAGTCCCATAAGTAAACCTCCTTATAAACTTTCTTCCAATAGTTTAACCAATTTTTTGATTTCGTTACATTCTTCTTTGCTCAGATTTTCTTTCTTGTTTTTAGGATATGCAGTGATTAAATAAATGCGCTCTTTTACAACAAAATCAATATAGCACACCCTGACACTGCCGCTTTTTCCTCTGTTTTCAAAAGCGTAACGAAATTTGCGAAGTCCGCCTGTGCCTTTTATTACATCACCGATTTTGGGCGTTATAGTAAGTTCGTATTGCAAAGAGCTTAATTCTTTATCAGAAAGACCCATAGCCGACCACTGTTTTTCAAACTCGGGCATGATTACGAATTCACGAGTCATATTTAACCTCCTTACTGTTATTATTATACCCTATTGAATAGGGTTTGTCAAGCGGCTGTTCTGAATGCTTTAAACCATAATAACGGATTGACTTTAGCGCCTGTGTTCTTTACTGATAATCCGTTATATGTATGAGGTTTCTGATATTCCTGTCTGACAACTTCACCATCAACAAATGCCGCTTTTATGCCGAGATGGTATACATTCTTTTCGCTGCCGAATGTATGATACCAGCCCGTTGAATCAAATCCCTCATCTTTTTCTTTACTGTGAGTACCGCTATGTGAGTATCCGATTATCATTTGTGAGTTACCGAATATATCACGAAGCGAGTGACCTATATCTTCTTCACTGATAGCAATACGCTCCATGCAGCTGTATTCAACCAGCATGGTAATTGTATCGCCGGCCTTAAATGTATTGCCGTTTGTCATTACTATAGTCGGGAATTCAAACCCATACTGTTCTTTAAAGGCGTCAACGTCTATAATATACGCAATTTCGACAGCGGAACAGTTGTAAGTATAATTTGGGGTGCTTTTTATTATATTGTGTTCTTCGCTGTTATAAACGTCATAGATAAATGCGTCCTGTATTACTTCATCGGCACTCGGTAAAATATCAATTCTTACAGGAATTTCAGAAGCTTTCAGCGAAAGCGTTACACCGCCGTCATAGGCTGTATATAGCCCATTATGATGAAAAAATTGCTCAGCATTAAGCGATGTAAGAATAACTCTGTTTTCAAGTTCACTGCTGTTTACAGGTAAATTGAAAAAACCTTCAAAGTATGTAAACAGAGCGGATTTCACAGTAGCGGCTACAGGAAAATATAAATCCGTTATGCCGGCTTTTTCAAGCATGGTTTCGATTACTTTCAGATTATCGGTAACTATATCTTCTTTTTCGCTTACTCCGAACATTTCTTCCCATTCTTTTTGAGACGGCATAATGAGAGTTAATGTAAGATTACGATTATTTCCATATGAGGTAATCTTATGTGTTATACCGATTGCGCCGTTTGATATAGCATTGGTAACAGCCCTTCCTATTTCAGCGGCACCGAAAAGATCGATATTTGCTAAACGTACTGTAGCAATAAAATCATTGTAATCCGCAATTCCGCTCGATTCAGTGTTTTCGGCTATATCGCTTGTCAAATCAGATACGCTGTTCTTCAACATATCTTTTACATATACACCGTTTTTAGCGTGATACATTGCTATAAACAGCGGTAAGTAAATGTCGCCTGCGCCGCTGACAGTATATTTTACTGTATCTGTGTTTTCGCCTGATTTGACAGTCAGAACCTGTGTTTTATAATTCTTGTTATCAATCGTTTTTTCTGTCACAATATAATTATAGTCAGGCAGCCCTTTACGAACGAGTGTCTGTATCATTTCTTTCGTTTCCTCTTTGAAATTATTCTTGTCATTCAATGAGAACGCCGTATCGTTTTCGAGATCCGTATATTTATATTTTTTATCCGGAAATATTTTATTGAGATCACTCTGACTTTTGACGGCTTTTAACATTGTAACAGCTTCATCGGCAAGCTTGTCGTATTTCTCTATATCTGAACTGTCGTACAACAGGATAGTTGAAGCATTGTTTTTTTCTAGCGTCTGCTGCAAAACAGCTTTTGATAGATTGATTGAAAAATCCGGCATAAAGCTGTATGTAGTTTCTTTTATTTCTCCGTTTATTGTATTGTTGACATCGTTAAGCGCACTGTCTACATATTTATTAATATCAGACCATGACTGATTGATTAACACATCGCTCATGGCATTACCGATTAATCCGAAATACGAAGCAATGATAAACCACACAGCTGCTGTAATTCCAAACAATAACATAAAAACAGCGCAAATTATTCCTACAATAAAACGCCGTCCTTTTTTGGTGCTGAGCAATTTTACACCGACTTTGACGATTACACTGACAGCCATTATCTACCGCCTCCAGTACCGAAAAGAGCCGCCTTGTACGGCGGCGCAATGACTTTCAACAAATAACGTTCATTGCCGCAACGATACAGACAATGTGAACGTGACGGTTTGTTTATCAGTTTGTATTCTGCCGGATCAAGCTGAAGCGTATCTATAAAGTTTTCGGATGATACTATACCGGGATAGAAGAAGAATTGATGAGTGGGTATCGATAATAAAGGTTTGGTGTATTCTTTTATTCCCGGCAAAGTAAGATCCTCGACATTTTGAGAAGCAATGATCAGACCAGAATCCATTTTTCGATCCTGCTTCATGATGGCTCTCAGATATTTTACTGTTGTCAGATTGTTAAGAAATAAATGCAATTCATCAACTCCGGCAAAAGTACGTCCTTTTGTAAGTAACCGGTTCTGAATGTAAGACAGCAGATTGAACAGTATAGTGTCACGGAGCTTTGCGTTTGTATCCATAATACCACGGATCAGAAAGTTAATCATCTTGCCGTCTTTTATATTAGTATGACCGTTAAAATACTTACTTTCAGCACCACGGCATAACGAATTTAAACCTAAGAGCAGATCCTGAAGTGTATCGGAACGATATAATGCTTTTTTGCCTTTTTCACATTTATTGTATTCTTCTTCGATAACCGCATATAAGTCTGTGAGTAACGGAAACTTGTTGTGAGGTATTTTATCAAGATTGGTGTTTTCAAATATGTTGAATTTAGCATAAAGTTTTCCGAGCATTATTTCAAGCGTATCTATAGCTGCGTCAGAAAAATCTTTGTAACAACGGAAAAAATCCTTGAGGTATGATATATGTTGTGACAGTGCAGAGGTTTTACTGAATGCCTCGACCTCAAGCATAGTTTGATTATCATCAGTTGCCCATGGAGTGGGTTCAAGAGGATTTATCGTATATTTGCCGCCCATAAGATCAATATTTACACCGCCGAGATTATTTGTCAGCTCTACATATTCTACATTGGGATCGATGTTCAGTATATCAAATCCGGATTCTCTCAGGTTGGTAAGGATAAGCTTTAATAGAAAAGATTTGCCTTCACCTGCATTACCGAGAATTACAATGTTGGAATTGGTTTTATCGTCACTTCGAATTACAATGTTGGAATTGGTTTTATCGTCACTTCTGACATCAAAATCAACGCATATACTGCTGCCGTATTTATCTTTTCCGATGTACAGCCCCTTCTCGTCGGTTTTACCACTGTAATTCAGTGGATATAGATTAGCTGCTGAGCTGATAGGCATAACCCGTTCGAATAAGTTTCCGAACATATCTCTGCCGAAAGGAAGGGTTGCAATAAATCCTTCTTTTTGCTGTAATAACAGCCTGTCGTAACTGATTTTGGAACGTATCAATTCCATTGAAATATCAGCCTGAAGCTCAGTCAGCCGTTCCTTTGAAGAAGATTTCAATTGAATGAACACCGAGGTATGGACCATTGATTCATTATTTCGACGTATGTCTGTGAGCATTTCCACCATATCGCTTAGATTGCTCTCAGCGTCTATGGCTTCAGCAAGCTTGGTCGTTGTGTTCTTCTGAGCGTTATTCTTTCTGTCGGCGTGTTCTATAATCTGATTTTGTTCAGCCGCTGAAACCGGGCGATTATATATCTTCAGCGTAACATTTTCGTGGTCTGCAATATGTGACAAGATTGCCTGTTCCTGCGTTTTCGGCGCATATTCTCTGATTGCCCACACAGAGCAATAATTATTGCCGCATATATAATAATCGGGATAAAATCTGAGTACAGACGGCGTAATGCGGTCAAAGTATGATTGAATGCGTATTTCTTCTTCCTGCTCAGGCGTCAACTCAACCGCTTTTTTATTACATATTTTCATTTGTTGCTCCCTCCACATCTGCAATTTCAGCACCATATGATGATATGCCGAAATATACAGCTAAAAATTGTTTTAAATCTGATTTTTCAAGCCGTTTGCAAACAAAATCGTATTCGCTCATACACTTTTCCAGCCGGGATACAATCGTTCCGACGAGATCTTTAGATTGATTGCGAAATCTGTATACAAGATAAAACTGTCGTGAGTTCGACAATTCGCTTTGTATACTTTCCATATGTTCGAGATCTTTAGTGAGCAATTCACGAACAGCGTTATTTTCCTCGTCGTCTATACGAGTGCTTATAAATATTTTGTTGTTGTCAAAACATTCGCAGCCATCTGTGCAGAAAATCTGTATATTTGGAAAAGCAGTAAGAAGATCCATTAATTTTTCAATCTTAATTTGTACTGATTCCAAAGACATAACGGCAATGTTAGACGGTAGTATCGAAAAAACTACATACTCGGCTTTTCCGGCTATCAAACCGTATTTGCCGAAAGTTTCAAGGCCTAAAAGCTGTTGAACGGTTTTCTTTTTCGTTTTAATTTTCATATTATCCTCACTTCCATAGATATTTTTGTTGCTCTAACAAAAAGTGCTTTGCAGCAATCGTTACATAGCTGCATAATGTACGATCTTCCTCTGTCACGATCGTTAATATGGCATACACAAACAAAAAAACAAATTGCTCGGCTCTTAATGTGTTTGCGAGAATCGTAACACATATTATAGAGAAAAATACAATAACAATAAAATCTCGTGCCTGCCATTTGAGAATTTTTGTTTTCGATTTGAGGTTCTTTGGGTACAAGTAATTTTTCACTGTTTTCACCTACTTTGCAACTGCACGAATAAATCTCATGCCGTTTAATGCCGTATTAGCTGTCATCGAAACAGCCATCATGTTTCCGCGAATAGACGTATCTAATCCGAATCTGTCAGCTATACGCGGGACTTCCGTAGCAGACAAAATAAGACACGTTCCGATGAGCCAATCACTTTGAATTGTAATTAACCCGGTAAAGAAAAGCGTAGTTTGCATAAATGACGTAAAGCATAATGCTATAACTTGCTTTATCCAACCATTGAATCCATCACTGTAGCCTCGTGGGAGATTAAGCATATACAACGAGCCAACGCCGATAAGAGTAAGTAATATACCGCCTCTTTTAACGTTAGCAAAGAACACCTTCACGGTTGCGTACAATATCATTAAAATGAATATCACATTAACAAAATTGACGTTAAATTCTACAAGATGATGATAATAATTCTCATCGGTTACCTGATCAATTATTGAACGGGAAACAGAATCTTGAGTATATACTGCAAAATTATATAAACGTTCCGGCAATATAGTAAATAGACTTACTGCCAAAACCGCTTTTAACCAATTTATAGCAGTTGTCTTTACGTCGCCTTTGCCGTTGCTGTATTCGATAACCATATCCGATATTGATACAACTAATCCGATTGCAAATAACGCCCAGCCGAGTATGTAGAAGAAATTAACAAGTGATTGAACCCAAGGAAGGCGAAACAGATCAGATCCGGTTTCATTTATCTTGGTGAAAACAACTTTTATAACACTGAAAATAACTTCATAAATCCAGTTAATAATACCATTAAATATGCTTGAAACGAATCCATCAACTGAAATTCCGAGTACGTCAAATAGCCAGCCCATACTTAAACCCTCCTTATGTTCGTATCATTTTTTTGCTTGAAGGAGTTTCTGTGAAAATATCATCTTCTTCAAGCGAGTAATCGGTTATAAGCTCGTTAATATCGCTTACATTTTCTTCTTTATTCATTTCATTCTCCTGCTCATCGATATGCTGTTTTTTAATTACTTTGCTAATCGATTTTCGATCAGCATAATATACTGTTTTAACCTCTTTAATCTCAGCGTTCAGCTTTTCATCGTAGCGTATGCCAAGTTTTTCATAAAACAGAAGCTGCACTTTGAACGGCGACATTCCTGTTTTAGTACAAATAAATGTTCCTTTTGGCAAGCACTTCAGCTCATCGGCTGTAATTAATTCTCGTCCCGTCATCTGTAATTGCTGAGATTGGTGACCGCTGTTTTTGCCTCCGTTGCCTTTAGAAATACTACCTGTCAGAATAGTCTGCTTCCCCGAGGTCTTTTGATAGCTTTTCGGCAGAAGAACTACCGGGAGCAAAACCGCCAAACAGCATTAGTTGTGTGTTATCAACGATGATTTCAGCCCCTTGCTTTCCATAGTTTTTTTCAAGTTGTGCGAAAGATTGTATAATTGCAACGATAGACA
>VOFB01001813.1_pt1 | contig 20237 bp, 32 predicted proteins | sample 5384141 | NCBI WGS metagenome assembly VOFB01 (sample SAMN12384721, study PRJNA508395) | human gut metagenome | isolation source: healthy gut A | host: Homo sapiens | reverse complement strand
TTGGTTGATAAATGAAATTCGGAGGAACTGTCTGTAATAACGCGTAAAGAGTTGCGCGGCACGGTCATGCCGCGCCTGCGTAGAGCAGCCGATATGTGTAGCAGTAAATTATTCGACACTGCGGATAGGTTAAGACATGGGCGCACACTGTGCGCCCCTACGGAAGAAAAAATCCTCTGCCGTTCTCCTTTTTCGCAGCGGTCGCCGGTCTCCGATTTGCGCCGAGTTATGCCAAGGTGGAAACGGGAGTCCCAAGAGGGTAGTACTCATTTAATCCGCGCACGGCGCGGGAACAAGGTTTAGTGGCCTACGGGCAAACCTTGGTGTCTATCCTTTGGACCACGCGCTGACGGCAGCGCACATCCGCACATTCAAACGCATTATAAGCGCCTGTGTCTATCTGATTGTTTCCATGGCGAAACCGCCACTTTTACGCGCTCGAAAGTTGGAATATGCGCTTAACTTTTTCAAAACGCAATTCCGCTGTTATTTCCCGCCAAGCGGCACGTCTGCATTAGGGATATACTGGGAAAACAGCAAAGGGAGGCGTAACGAAATGGATAAACAAAGGGCAAGACGGTCCGCGTCGATACCGGTGCGGATCGGGCATGCGGCAGCATGGACTGCCGGATTATGGAAACAGGAGCATTTGCGGACGCTCATCACAGGCGCACAGCGATTCGTGCTGTGTGCGGTGTTGGCACAGGGAACCATCCTTGGCGGGTACATGCCGTTCGGACTGGCGATGACGGCGGCCTTGATGGCTCGAGGCGGGTCTGTCCGCGCTCGGCGGTCTGGTGTGCGGCGTCATGCTGCGCGGCGACGGATTCCACGGCGGCATTTACGCCGCGGCAGCGCTGCTGGTGCTGTGTGTGATGAGCGTGTGCGCCGGTTTGCGCGTGATGTCCGAGCGGTGGTTTGCGCCCAGTGTGGCAACGTTTGCAAGCGCGGCGTGTACATTCGTGTTTCTGCCGCTCGGCGCAGAGCTGACCGCACCGGCGGTGCTGACATTCCTGCTCGTGCAGGGTATCACGTTTGGCGTGTGCTGGATGTACGGCGCGGCCTTTGCACCGCCGCGCGACGAAAACGACTGGCGCAGACCGGTAACGCTTTGGTGCTGACCGCGACCGTGCTTTTATCGCTTTCGGGTATCAATCTGTTCGGCGTGTTCGCTCCTGCGAGCGGGTGCGCTGCTGCTCGTGCTGGCGGCGGCGTATCTCGGCGGACCGGCGGCGGGCGCGGCAGCCGGTGTCGCGTTCGGCGCGGCAATGGATCTCAACATCGGCTACGGAGCCTTGTTCACCTGCTGCTATGGCCTGTGTGCGCTCGTTGCCGGACTGTTTCATGACAGCGGCCGCGGCTGGTTTTCGGTCTGTGCGCTCGGCGGCGGACTGTGCGCGGCTATGCTCGGCGTGGAGCATCCGCTGTTCATTCCGCTGATCGCAGAGCTGTTCTGCGCGGTCCTCATGTTCGCGGCGCTGCCGCCCTTCGTGTGGGGAGGCCATCCGGCGCAGCCTGCTGCCGGATACCCTGATGGGCGAAGCCGCCAGTCAGCGTGTGCGCAGACTCGCGGGCACCTGTGCGACCGAGGCGGCGCAGGCGTTCTACGAGCTGTACCTTGCTATGCTGCACGGCGTCAGCGAGGGCAAAGCCGCCGGAGACCGGAATATTCGGGCGGTATTCGACTACGCGAGCGATCATGTCTGCAAAAACTGCATGCTGTGTACGCAGTGCTGGCAGCGGGACTATGTGAGCACGCTGGCGGCGCTCAATGATGTGACCCAGCCGATGCTGCAGCGCGGGCGAGCGGAAATGAGCGATTTTCCCTATCATTTTGCGGCACGGTGTGCGCGTCTGCCCGAGCTGATGCGTGCCATCAACAGTGCGCTGTTTGCGCTGCGCGAGCGCGAAAGCCTTCGGCGGCAGCAGGAGGAAAACCAGAGCCTGCTTGCCAGGCAATACGCAGGCATTACGGATATTCTTCGGCAGCTTGGCGCGGAGGTCACGCAGGATGAAACGGCGCAGCCGCTGATGGAACGGCAGGTGCGCCGGTACGCAGCAGCGTTCGGATGGATCGACCGCGTGTGCGCGGTGCGGGATTCGCAGGGCAGGCTGACCGTTGAACTGTATGGCGAGGGCATCGACGACATCATGAAGCAGGGGACGGCTTTTCGGCCGGTCTGTCGGCGCTGCTGGGCGTGACGCTGACCGCACCGGAGAAGAAAAAAAGGGCAGCCAGGGCATCCACGTTGAGATGCATGAACGGGCGCCGTACCGTGCGGTGGTCGGCATTGGCCGTCAGCAGAAGGAGGGCGCGTCGGTCTCGGGCGACAACGCGTGCTACTTTCTCACCGACACCGGAACGGCGTGCCTGCTCCTGTCGGACGGCATGGGTTCGGGTGCCGCCGCGTCGCGGGGACAGCCGCATGCTCATCACCTCGCTCGAGCGGTTCCTGCGTGCAGGCATTTCGGTCGGAGACGCGCTGCAGGCGGTCTCTCCGGCGCTGCGCCTGCGTTCAGACGGCATGCGCTTCACCACACTGGACGCATTCACGCTCGACCTGTTCAGCGGACGCGCGGAAAACCTCAAGTGCGGCGCCGCACCGACCTACATGCGGCTGAACGGCCGGTGGACCATTCTGCCGGGCACGGCGCTGCCCATCGGTCTGGCGGAGGAGGACGAGCTGGGCGATGCCGTGCCGCTGCAGATGAACGACGGCGATATCGTGGTTCTGCTCGGACGGCGTGACCGACGGCACGGACGATAAATGGGTGCGGCAGCTGCTCATCGCGCATGCAGGCGACAGCCCGAAGGAGATCGCGGCACAGCTTGTGAACGAGGCGAAAGGCCGCGGACACGATGATGATAGGACCGTAATGGTCATGAAAATCGAAAAGCTGGAATGAGACTGGTATAAAATCACGAAAGAGGGGAATGATGGAACAAAGGGAAAAGGAGGAATCTATATGGTACGAGGTGTCAGCCGCCGCGTCATTGTCGTCAAGCCGGAGCAGCCGGCGCTGTTCGAGCAGGCTATTTTCCTTGTGCGGGACTACAATGCGCCGCGCGGCGACATGGTGCGGGAGGCCTGCCGCATCGCAAACAGCTATCTGCCGCGCAGACGGCGGTCGAGAAGAAAGGCGGACGGTCTTTCTCTGCTTGCCGGATTTTGGGCTGGCGCACTGCTCATCGGCACCATTTGGGCGCTGACGGCGCTCATTTTGTAAACAGATTATAAAATGAGCGGCCGTTCCCTTTGTACCCTCCGGTTTGGGTTGGTATACTATAGTACACAGACGAAAATTTCGGTTTTCGCTTACTATAGATCAAACGGAGGCGGCTATTATGACGGCCGAAACCTTTTTTCAGCTGTTCAACCAGTACGGACTGATCCTTGTCTGTGCCGTGGTTTTCTGCGAATATATGAACCTGCCCGGATTTCCGGCAGGCGTTATCATGCCGTGCGTCGGTGTGCTGATTGCCCGGAGCGAGCTGTCGCTGCCGCTGACGGTTTTTCTGAGCGTGGTCGCCGGTGTGCTCGGCAGTCTGGTCATCTACGCCGTGTGCTACTGGGGCGGCGAACCGGTGATGGAGAAGCTGTTCAGCAGGAGCAAAATTCAAGTCTCTCGTGCGTAAATGCCATGAATTTATCGACGCACAGCATGGGCGCGGACTGGCGATCATCCGCGTGATCCCGTGTATTCGCACCATTGTTTCCATCCCGGCCGGACTGCTCCGGATGCCGGTCAAGTGGTTCGTCGGCTGGTCTGCGGCGGGCATCACGGTGTGGAATACCGCGCTCATTTCATTCGGGTATTTCTTCAGCGAGAAGATTCTCAGCATGGTAATGTAACCAAATATATCGACAGGGTAAATCCTCCAGTTTGCCCTGTTTTTGCGTTTTTCGGTCGGAAAATGGGTGCATCCATTCTGTAAGTTGCATTTGCAGTCGCGTTATGGTAAAATATACACCGTTATATAATATGTATAAGACGGAGGAACGATATGCAGATCGGCAACGTAACAATCAACGGAAAACTGGCGCTTGCACCGATGGCAGGCGTGACCGATCTTGCATTCCGCCATATCTGCCGGGAGCACGGCGCGGCACTGACCGTGACCGAAATGGTCTCCGCAAAGGCGCTGTGCTATAAGGATAAGAAAACGCCGCGTCTGCTCGAGCTGGGGGCGGACGAGCATCCGGCGGCTGCCCAGATTTTCGGGCACGAGCCGGACACGATGGCCGAAGGCGCGAAACTGGCGCTGGAGAAATCCGGCTGTGATATCATCGACATCAACATGGGCTGTCCGGCGCCGAAGATCGTGAACAACGGTGACGGCTCCGCGCTGATGAAGGACCCGGAGCTGGCATCCAAGGTGATTGCAGCGGTCGTAAACGCGGTCGATGTGCCGGTAACGGTCAAGTTTCGCAAGGGCTGGGATGAAAAAAGCGTCAACTGCGTGGAATTTGCAAAAATGGCTGAGCAGTCCGGCGCGGCAGCGATCACGCTGCACGGACGCACGCGCTCGCAGCAGTACAGCGGCACCGCCGACTGGGATGTGATTCGTGAAGTCAAGCAGGCGGTTTGCATTCCGGTGTTCGCCAACGGAGATGTGGCCGAGCCCGCGGACGCGGTCCGCATTCTCGCGCACCGGCGCGGACGGCGTGATGATCGGGCGAGGTTCGCTCGGTGATCCGTGGCTGTTCGAGCGGGCAAATGCACTGCTCGAGACCGGCATCTGTCCGGCGCTGCCGCCGTTCGCGGAGCGCATTGACACGGCCGTGCGGCAGATCGAGCTTGCCGCCGAGCAGAAGGGAGAGCATATCGCTATGCTCGAGGCACGCCGACACGTTAACTGCTATCTCAAGCGGGAAAGCGGTGTCGAGACGTTCAAGAACCGCATTTGCGCACTCACCAAGCTGAGTGACCTGTATGAAATCGCAGACGAACTGAAAGCCTTCGTTTCGTCGAAGGAGAACATATAATAAATAAGGTAAGAGAAAGAGAGGGAGACGCAGTGGACGACAAGCATATTGTGGCGCAGGCGCGGCGCGGCGAGCTTTCCGCCTTTGAGGAGCTGGTAACGCGCTACGAAAAGCGCGTGTATGCGATCGCGCTGCGCTCGTCCGGCTCGCCGGAGGATGCCGCAGATATCACGCAGGAGGTTTTCCTTCGGGCATGGCGCTCGATGAAGGACTTCCGCGGGGACAGCGGCTTTGCGACCTGGCTGTTCCGCATCACGATGAACCAGTGCGTCGATTACGCGCGGCATAAAAAGCAGGCCAGACGCAGGCCGCTCAGGGCGAGGATGACGAGGAACGCGAACTGCCGCTTCCGGATACGGCTCCATCTCCCGAGGAGCACCTGGAGAAGCAGAGCTGGGACGCGAGCTTGCCCGCCGCGCTCGATGAGGTGAGCGACGAGCACCGCAGAATCGTCCTGCTGCGGGACGTTTCCGGCATGAGCTACACCGAGATCGCTGAGATACTTGAGGTCAGCGAAGGTTCGGAAAGCCGAGGCTGTCACGCGCACGCATTGCTTACGCAAAATTTTACTCAAACGAGGGAACCTTTTTTCATTTGCCTTCGTCTAAAGATATGGAAGGAGGCGAGGAGCATGAATGAGGAGGAATATTTTGAACAGCTTTGCTCGAACAGTGTGGACGGAACCCTGACCGATTCCGAAAGCAAAAGCTGGAGGAGCATCTGGCAGAGTGCCCATCGTGCGCCGCGCTGAAAGAGGATCTGGAGCAGATGCACAGTATGCTGGCGGTGGACGAAACCGAGCCGCCGGCCGGACTGCATGACAGCATTATGGAACGTCTGCGGCAGGAGGAAACCGTTCGGGTGGTCGCGCCGCAAAAAGCCGATGCGCCGTCTGCCGGTGTTTACGATGGTAGCCGCTGCGGCGGTTGTCGTGCTGGTTGTGCTCGGCGGCGGACTGATGCCCGCGTTCAGCACGGTAGGCAGCGGCAGTACGGCGGCAGCGGATTCCGCTTCGGCGGACGCAGGAGACTGCACGACGGACGGCGGTATGCAGGATGAGATCGAGCAGTCCGTGCGGGAGAACGCCGATGCATCGAGCGGCGGAGCATCGAATTCGAGCGTGCAGCAGAGCGGCACGGCTTCGCAGAGCACGAACGGCAGCGCATACAGCGGACAGAATGACACCGGCGAGGACTCTGCGGCGAATACGCAGAGCGATGCGGGCATCGATGCCGAGCAGTATGCAGACAGCGAGCGGTCGATCGCAGCTCCTGAGCCGATTGCTGATGAGTCGGTACAGACACAGGTGCAGACCCGTCCGGTGCTCACGCTACCGCAGAGCCTGCACGGCGCACACACCGCGTACTGCTATGTGGCCGTCGGCGGCAGCAGCCTGCCGGATATCGATGGTGAGCTGCTCGCGCAGGAGAACGGCGTTTCGTGGTTCCGGCTGGACAACAGTATGGAAACGCTCGAAAAGACTCTGCAGACAGTAGAACAGGCAGGCTGCACGGTGACTGCCTATGATAAGGTCGATCTGACGATCGACAGCCATGCAGATTCATGGATCTTAGCGGTTATTACCGGTTAAGATTGGGCAAAACAGACCTGAAGCGATGGTTTTCGGGTCTGTTTTTGTGCATAACGCGAAAAATTCCGATTTACACAAAAAATCGCTGAAAATTTTGTGCAAACACTTGACTTTCCCATGAAAGTATTGTATTATGTATAAGCACTTGCGAGAGCAAGTTAAAACGCGATGATACCGGAGATTGCTGCTGTGAGCAGGTAACTTCGGTGGAGTAGGTCCGACAATCGGGCGGTTGAGATAACTGCTATCAGCTGAATTCAGATATTCAGCAAAAACGCAATGTTCATGCGTAAATTCGGGACTCGCGGCGCATGCGCCGTCAAGCCGATGGTTTGAACCACTTACGTTTCTTATCGTGACCGGATTGTTGCGCTGCGGAGTCAGTGCGCCCGGTTATTTTCATGCCCGTTGCGTGATACGCACGGCGGAGTTGCAGTTTCTCTCCGTAGCGAGTCAAAACATTATTTAATGTATGGCACACATACGAGGAGGAAATTCCACAATGGCAAACGCACAGAAGATTCGCATTCGCCTGAAGGCGTATGATCACGAGCTGATCGACCAGTCCGCAGAGAAGATCATCGAGACCGCTAAGCGCAACGGCGCTAAGGTTTCCGGCCCGATCCCGCTGCCGACCGAGAAGCAGATCGTTACCATCCTGCGTGCTGTTCACAAGTACAAGGATTCTCGTGAGCAGTTCGAGCGCCGCACCCACAAGCGCCTGATCGACATCATCAACCCGAATCAGGCTACCATCGAGGCTCTGACCACTCTCGACCTGCCGGCTGGCGTCGAGTTCGAGGTTAAGCTCTAATTTAAGTTAACAAGCTGACCGGATTAACCCACCGGCGGTTTGAAGCCCTGCCGCGACACGCGCGGCGAGGTCATGTTGGCGGTCAAATGCCGTCAACCAATAACCTTTTAAGGAGGAAAAACAAATGCTGAACAAAGCAATCATCGGCAAGAAGGTCGGTATGACCCAGATCTTCAATGCTGACGGCAAGGTTATTCCCCTGCACCGTAATCGAAGCAGGTCCTTGCGTTGTAACTCAGCTCAAGACCGAAGAGAAGGACGGCTACAATGCTGTACAGTTCGGTTTTGAGGATGTTAAGGAAGCTCGCCTGAACAAGCCCCAGAAGGGTCACCTGAAGAAGGCTGGCGACTCCCTGAAGAAGTACCTGAAGGAGTTCCGTTTTGAGGACTGCACTCCGTTCCAGCTCGGCGATGTTGTTAAGGCTGACATGTTCGTTACCGGCGATTATGTTGACGTTACCGGCACTTCCAAGGGCAAGGGGCTACGCTGGCGTAATCAAGCGCTTCAACGCATCCCGCCTGAAGGAAAGCCACGGTACCGGCCCTGTACACCGCCATGCGGGTTCTATGGGCGCTTGCTCTGATCCGTCCAAGATCATGAAGGGCAAGATGATGCCGGGTCACATGGGCGCTGAGCAGGTTACTGTTCAGAACCTGGACGTTGTAAAGGTTGACGCTGAGCTTAACCTGATCGCCGTTTGCGGCGCAGTTCCGGGCCCGAAGGGCGGCATCGTAGTGCTGAAGAACACCGTTAAGAACAACAAGGTTGCCAAGGGCGAGGCTGGCGTCAGCAAGAACCCGCAGAAGGCTTCCGCAAGAAAGTAAGGGAAGGAGGAGCAAATCATGCCTACAGTAGCAGTTTTTGATATGACCGGTAAGAAGACCGGTGAGATGGAGCTGAACGCGGCTGTTTTCGGTATCGAGCCGAACATGACCGTTGTACACGCTGCAGTAAAGAATTATCTGGCTAACCAGCGTCAGGGCACTCAGTCCACGCTGACCCGCGCCGAGGTTCGTGGCGGCGGCATCAAGCCGTGGCGTCAGAAGGGCACCGGCCGTGCTCGTCAGGGTTCTATCCGCTCTCCGCAGTGGACCCATGGTGGTATTGCCCTCGGCCCGAAGCCCCGTTCCTACAACTACAGCCTGTCCAAGAAGACCAAGCGTCTGGCTATGCTGTCCGCTCTGTCTGCAAAGGCAGCAGCAGGCGAGATCATCGTAATCGATGGCCTGGATATGGGCGAGATCAAGACCAAGTCCTTCGTTGGTTTCCTGAACGCAGTTGAGGCAACCGGCAAAAGCCTGGTAGTTACTCCGGAAGTTCGCACCAACGTAGTTAAGTCTGCGGCAAACATCCCGGGCGTACGCACCACGATCGCGTCTACCCTCAATGTATACGACATCCTCAATGCTGACAAGTTCATCATCGACAAGGCAGCAGTTGAGAAGCTGCAGGAGGTATACGCATAATGAAGTACGCATACGACATTATCAAGAAGCCGATCATCACCGAGCGTTCCATGATGGGCGCACAGGGATAACAAGTACACCTTCGAAGTTGCGATCGATGCCGGCAAGGTAGAGATCAAGAAGGCTGTAGAGGAGATCTTCGGCGTTAAGGTTGCCAAGGTTAACACCATCAAGCTGCCGGGCAAGTGGAAGCGCATGGGCGTTCACGTTGGCAAGCGTTCCGACATCAAGAAGGCGATCGTAACCCTGACCGCTGACTCCAAGAAGATCGAGATCTTCGAGAACATGATGTAAATATTCTAAGGGGGGAATCCTTCCCCCTTAGATACCGAAAAAGTTCCCCTTCGGAAACTTTTTCGGATAACCTCTCGAATGAATACATTCGAGAACGCGCCTCTAAGGCGCGGGCAGTGGTAAAAAAAGTACGGCGCAGCCGCATTTTTACGAACACCCTGCGGGTGATTAACAACTCGTTCAAAACTGTAGTTTTGAATGAAGCATTTGTATGGGGAAGCCACCCCGATAATAACGTATCAAGGAGTTGAAATTCCAAATGGCTATCAAGACTTTCAACCCGACGACGCCCTCGCGCAGAAATATGACTGTGCTTTCCTACAAGGGTCTGTCTAAGGTGAAGCCCGAGAAGAGCCTTCTCGAAAAGGTCAAGAAGACCGCTGGCCGCAACAACTATGGTCGTATCACCGTTCGCCACATCGGCGGCGGCAACAAGAAGAAGTACCGTATCATTGACTTCAAGCGTCAGAAGCTCGACGTTTACGCCGAGGTTAAGACCCTGGAGTATGATCCGAACCGTTCCGCTAACATCGCTCTCGTTCAGTACGAGGACGGCGAGAAGGCATATATCCTCGCTCCCGAGGGCCTGAAGATCGGCGACAAGGTCGTTTCTTCCAAGGATGCCGACATCAAGCCCGGCAACTGCCTGCCGGTTGAGAACATTCCGGTTGGTACCATGATCCACAACATCGAGCTGTACCCCGGGTAAGGGCGCACAGCTGGTTCGTTCCGCAGGCGTCGGCGCTCAGCTGATGGCTAAGGAAGGCGGCAAGGCAATGGTTCGTCTGCCCTCCGGTGAGCTGCGTTACGTCCGTCTGGACTGCAAGGCTACCATCGGCGTTGTTGGTAACTCTGATCATTCTAACGTACAGCTGGGTAAGGCTGGCCGTACCCGTCATCTGGGTATCCGCCCGACCGTTCGTGGTTCTGTCATGAACCCGTGTGATCACCCGCATGGCGGTGGTGAAGGCAAGAGCCCGATCGGACGCCCTGGCCCTGTTACCCCGTGGGGTAAGCCGGCGCTGGGATATAAGACCCGGAAGAAGAACCACCGCACCGACAAGCAGATCGCTCGTCGTCGCAACGGCAAGTAAGAAAGGAGTTATCTTAATATGAGCAGAAGTATTAAAAAAGGCCCCTTTGTGGCTCCTGAGCTTATCAAAAGAGTCGTTGAAATGAACGAAAAGGGCGAGAAGAAGGTCCTCAAGACCTGGTCCCGCGCTTCCACGATCTTCCCCTGAGTTCGTCGGTCATACTATCGCAGTACACGACGGCCGCAAGCACGTTCCGGTATACGTTACCGAGGACATGGTTGGTCACAAGCTGGGCGAGTTTGCTCCCACCCGTACCTACAAGGGTCACGCGGGCAGCAAGACCTCCAATAACGGCAAGTAAGGAGGAGTTAAAGTAACATGGAAGCAAAGAGCTATTGTACGCAACGTACGCATGACTCCGCGAAAGATCAAGCTGATCTGCGATCTGATCCGCGGCAAGGATGCGGGCGAAGCTATGGCCATCATCATGAATACCCCCCAAGGCAGCATGCGAGCCGATGGAGAAGCTCCTCAAGAGCGCAGTTGCCAATGCCGAGAACAATCACGGCATGAACACCGACAAGCTTTACGTTAAAGGAAGTTCACGTCGGTCCCGGTCCGATCATGAAGCGCGTTATGCCGCGTGCACAGGGCCGTGCATTCAGAATCCTCAAGAGAACCTCGCACATCACGCTGGTTCTTGGCGAGAAAGAATAAGGGAGGGTAATCAATGGGCCAGAAAGTAAATCCGAACGGTCTCCGTGTCGGCGTTATCAAGAATTGGGATTCCCGTTGGTTCGCTAAGGACAATGAGTTCGGCGACCCTCCTCGTGGAAGACTACGAGATCCGTAAGGATCTGAAGAAGCGTCTGTACGACGCAGGCGTTCCGGCGATCGAGATCGAGCGCAAGAACGACGAAATCAAGATCATGATCCAGTGCGCACGTCCCGGCATGGTTGTCGGCCGCGGCGGCGAGGACATCAAGAAGCTCGAAGAAGAGCTGACCAAGAAGTACGGCAAGAAGGTTCGCTGCTCCATCATCGAGATCAAGAACCCGGACACCAACGCAACCCTGGTTGCTGAGAACATTGCAGCTCAGCTCGAGAAGCGTATCTGGTTCCGCCGTGCGATGAAGCAGTCCATGGGCCGTGCAATGCGCATGGGCGCCAAGGGCATCAAGGTTTACTGTGGCGGCCGTCTGGGCGGCGCGGAAATCGCACGCACCGAGCATTACCACGAGGGCACCATTCCGCTGCAGACCCTGCGTGCGGACATCGACTATGGTTTTGCAGAAGCACATACCACCTACGGAAAGATCGGTGTTAAGGTGTGGATCTTCAAGGGCGAGGTTCTCCACGGCGGTCCGCGTCTGGGTCGCTCCATTGAAGCTCCGAAGCCGGCATTCGAGCGCCGCGATCGTCGCGGTGACCGTCGCGGCCGTCGTGACTTCAACCGTGGCGAGCGTCGTGCTCCCCGTCAGGAAGGAGGAAACCGCTAATGCTGCTGCCTAAGAGAGTTAAGTATCGTCGCGTTCATCGCGGCCGTATGACCGGCAAGGCTACCCGCGGTAACTTCGTATCGAACGGTGAGTTCGGTATCCAGGCTACCGAGCCGTGCTGGATCACCTCGAATCAGATCGAGGCAGCCCGTATCGCTATGACCCGTTACACCAAGCGTGGCGGTCAGGTATGGATCAAGATTTTCCCCGACAAGCCGGTTACCAAGCATCCGGCTGGTGCTCGAATGGGTTCCGGTAAGGGCGCTCTGGAGTACTGGGTTGCAGTTGTTAAAGCCGGGCCGCGTAATGTTCGAAATCGCAGGCGTTTCCGAGGAAGTTGCTCGTGAGGCACTGCGTCTGGCAAACCACAAGCTGCCCTGCAAGACCAAGTTCGTTGCCCGTGAGAAGAATGGTGGTGAAGCATGATGAAGGCATCTGAGATCAGAGAACTGACGGCTGAGGAGCTGTCTGCAAAGCTCGGTGAGCTGAAGAAGGACCTCTTCAACCTCCGTCTGCAGCTCGCTACCAATCAGCTCGACAACACCAACAAGATCAATGAAGTCAAGCACGACATTGCTCGTATCAATACCGTTATCCGCGAGAAGCAGATCGCGGAGAAGGCATAAGGGAGGAAACGAATATTATGAGCGAAAGAGCATTACGCAAAACGCGAGTAGGCAAGGTCGTTTCCGATAAGATGGATAAGACCATTGTCGTAGCAATTGAGGATCGTGTAGCACATCCTCTGTACAAGAAGGTTATTCCGCACACCTATAAGCTGAAGGCCCACGACGAGAACAACGAGTGCGGCATCGGTGATAAGGTTAAGGTGATGGAGACCCGTCCGCTGTCCAAGGACAAGCGCTGGCGCCTGGTCGAGATCATCGAGAAGGCCAAGTAAGGAGGAGAGCACATGGTTCAGCAGGAAAGCTTTCTGCGTGCAGCTGACAACAGCGGCGCAAAGGAACTGAAGGTAATCCGTGTTCTCGGCGGCTCCGCACGCAAGTACGGCAAACATCGGTGACGTAGTTGTTTGCTCGGTGCGCAAGTGCACCCCGGGCGGCGGCGTCAAGAAGGGCGACGTTGTCAAGGCCGTTGTTGTTCGTTCGGTTAAAGGGCCTGCGCCGTGCGGATGGCAGCTATATCCGCTTTGACGAGAACGCTGGCGTTATCATTCGTGATGACAAAAACCCCGCGGCACCCGTATCTTTGGGCCTGTTGCTCGTGAGCTCCGTGACAGAGATTACATGAAGATCCTGTCGCTCGCTCCCGAAGTAATGTAAGGAGGTCGCCAACAAATGAACAATTTGCACGTTAAGACGGGCGACACCGCAGTCGTTCTTTCCGGCAAGGAAAAGGGCAAGCGCGGCAAGATCCTGTCCGTAAACCCGAAGAAGGGTATGGTAGTAATCGAAGGTGTGAACATGATCAAGTGCCACACCAAGCCCCGCCGTCAGGGTGAAACCGGCGGCATCATCGAGCGCGAGGGTGCGCTGCGTGCCTGCAAGGTAATGCGCGTATGCCCGAAGTGCGACAAAGCCGACTCGTGTTGCTCACAAGATCACCGAGAACGGCACTAAGCTGACGGTGTGCAAGCACTGCGGCGAAACGCTTTAAGAAGAGGAGGTTGCAATAAATGGTTCCGAATATGAAAGCAAAGTATACTGCGGAAGTTGCGCCTGCTCTGATGAAGAAGTTTCAGTACGAGAGCGCAATGCAGATTCCGAAGCTCGACAAGATCGTAATCAACGTCGGCTGCGGTAAGGAAGCAAACGGTAACTCCAAGGTTATCGAGGCTATTGTCCGTGATATCACCCTGATCTCCGGCCAGAAGCCGATCATCACCCACGCTAAGAAGTCCATCGCAAACTTCAAGCTGCGTGACGGCATGCCGGTAGGCGTTAAGGTAACCCTGCGCCGTGACCGCATGTGGGAGTTCCTGGATCGTCTGTTCAACGTAGCTCTGCCGCGTGTACGCGACTTCCGCGGCATCAACGGCAACGCATTTGACGGCCGTGGCAACTACGCTCTGGGTCTGAGCGAGCAGCTGATCTTCCCGGAAATTTCCTACGATCAGATCGACAAGATCCGCGGCATGAACATCGTTATCTGCACCACTGCAAATACCGATGAAGAAGCAAAGGAGCTGCTTACTCTGATGGGCGCTCCGTTTGAGAAGTAAGGAGGAGAAGTTAAATGGCTAAGAAGTCGATGGTTCTCAAGCAGCAGGCTAAGCCGAAGTTCTCCAGCCGAGCTTACAACCGCTGCAAGCTCTGCGGCCGTCCGCACGCTTACCTGCGTGATTTCGGTATCTGCCGTATCTGCTTCCGCGAGCTGGCTTACAAGGGCCAGATCCCGGGTGTCCGCAAGGCATCCTGGTAAGGAAGAGCGATTTCAAAAAGGAACCCGTAAGGGTTCCTTTTTATGTCTTCAGGCAGAAAGTAAGCGGTGCACACGAGTTGCGTAGCAATACGTTGTTGCTGGGCGGCGTTTACACGCTATCAGTGATGTTTAAGAATTGAATTGTGGTGCAAATTTGTGATATAATTATTTTGTAGTGATGGACGGCACCTGCGGGTTATATTTGATGTAAGGCTTTACCGTAGGGTGCGCCGACTCGGCGCACCGCTTGTAAACCATCTGCATATCGCTTAATCAGGGCGGACACACTGGTCCGCCCCTACGGTGAATTTTTGATGCGATTGATTTGGAAATCCGTTGTTTTCTGATGCAAAATTCATATATTTTAGGTAAATTTCGCGTTTTCCTCTTGCATTTTCCCCGCAAAATGTGTTTTAATTATTCTGTTATAAATATTTCAATGCGATGAGCAGGAAAAAGTAACGCTGTGATCCTCTTTCTCAGAGAGAACGGTCCCATGGCCAAGCCGTTTATCGAGGTATGGCGCGAAGTTCCCCTGTGAGCACCGGTGCTGAATAGATGCAGTAGGCGCCGGCGAAGTAACGCTCCGTTACCGGCGTTCAATGAGTGCCCGTTTTTTTCGGGCATCAGGGTGGTACCACGGAAGTTTTACGCTTTTCGTCCCTATGTTACGGGGACGGAAGGCGTTTTTTATTACCACTGTAATGGATGATACCCGTAGGGCGCGACGACTCGGCGCGCCGCATCGAACGGCAGCTGATGATTTCAGACGGCGTGCCGAGGTCGTCACGCCCTACGAACTATCCGCCCTCACTCTATTACAAAATCATATTCCAAAGGAGAATTGGTATGAAAGAAAAGCTGCAAGGCATTTTGCAGACTGCGAAGGAGCAGCTTCGCTGCCGCGAAGGATTCGCGCGCGCTGGACGAGGCCCGCGTTAAGTTCCTCGGCAAAAAGGGTGAGCTGACCGCGCTGCTCAAGGGCATGAAGGACGTTGCCGCAGAGGAGCGTCCGGTTGTTGGTCAGCTGATCAACGACGTTCGTGCGGAGATCGAAACCATCATTGACAAGCAGAAGAAGCTGATCGAGCAGGCTGCACTCGAGAAGAAGCTGGAGGCGGAGACCATCGACGTTACCCCTGCCGGGTGAGGACGTTGTCATCGGCAAGAAGCATCCGCTGAACATCGTGCTCGACGAGTTCAAGGAGATTTTCCTCGGTCTGGGCTTCTCGATCGCTGAGGTCCGGAGGTTGAGCTGGATCACTACAACTTTGAGGCGCTGAACATTCCGAAGGACCATCCGGCACGCGACACGCAGGATACCTTCTATATTTCGGATAATGTTGTGCTCGCACGCAGACCTCTCCGATGCAGGTCCGCACGATGGAAAAGCGCAAGCCGCCGATCCGCATTATCGCGCCGGGTCGTGTTTACCGTTCGGACGCCGTTGACGCAACCCACTCTCCGCTGTTCCATCAGATCGAGGGTCTGGTTGTCGATAAGGGCATCCGCATGAGCGACCTGAAGGGCATTCTCGAACTGTTCGCAAAGAAGCTGTACGGCGAGGACACGGTTGTTCGTTTCCGTCCGCATCACTTCCCGTTCACCGAGCCGTCTGCGGAGATGGATATCCAGTGCTACCGCTGCCACGGTGAAGGCTGCCCGCTCTGCAAGGGCGAGGGCTGGATCGAGATCCTCGGCTGCGGCATGGTTCACCCCAAGGTGCTTGAGATGAGCGGCATCGACCCGAATGAATACTCCGGCTACGCCTTCGGCATCGGTCTGGAGCGTATGGTTATGGGCCGCTTCAAGATCGACGATATCCGTCTGTTCTATGAGAACGACGTTCGATTCCTGCACCAGTTCTAAACCTGCACCCGTAGGGCGGGATGACCTCATCCCGCCGCACTCTCCCGCATGTTACAAGCGATACGTATTATCGTAGGGCGCGACGACCCCGGCGCGCCGCTCGTAAGTATATGCAGGCGGCAAATACGGCGCGCCGAGTCGTCGCGCCCTACGGACAACAATAACACCAAAAAAGGAGTGTTCCTATCAATGAAACTGCCATTATCCTGGCTTTCGATTACACCGATATGAACGGCATCACCCCGAAGGAGTATGATGCCAAGCTGACTGTCCGGCTCCAAGGTCGAGGGAGGTTTACTACCTCGGCGCGGAGATCGACAACGTTGTGACCGGCAAGATCCTCGAGGTTGTCGATCACCCGGATTCCGACCATTTGAAGATCTGCCAGCTCGATGTCGGCAAGGAGGAGCCGGTGCAGATCGTCACCGGCGCACCTAATGTAACGCCTGCGTCCGTTGGCGAGATCTGCCCGGTCTGCCTGCACAAGTCCACCCTGCCCGGCGGGGTCAAGATCACCAGAGGCAAGCTGCGCGGCGATGTCTCCAACGGCATGATGTGCTCGTTCCAGGAGCTGGGCCTGTCCCACGGCTGCGTACCGTATGCGTGCGAGAACGGCATCCTGTTCCTGCCGGCCGGCACCCGGTTGGCGAGGACATCAAGAAGGGTGCTCGGTCTGGACGACTGGGTTTCCGATTTTGAGATTACGTCCAACCGCCCGGACTGCCTGAGCGTGATCGGTCTGGCCCGCGAGACTGCGGCTACCTTCGACCGTCCGTTCAGCGTCAAGACCCCGGAGGTCAGGGCGTGGGCGACGACATCAACAAGTATATGTCCGTCGAGGTCAAGGACACCGACCTGTGCCCGCGCTACACCGCCCGCATTGTCAAGAATATCAAGATCGAGCCGTCTCCGGCGTGGATGCGCGAGCGTCTGCACGCCTGCGGCGTTCGTCCGATCAACAACATCGTTGATATCACCAACTATGTTATGCTCGAGTACGGCCAGCCGATGCATGCGTTCGACTACAAGTGCCTGTCCGATGGCCGCATTGTTGTCCGCCGTGCCCGCAACGGTGAGTCCATCAGACTCTGGACGGCGTGGATCACGACCTGAGCGACAAGATGCTCGCCATCTGCGACAACGACAAGCCGGTTGCTGTTGCAGGTGTTATGGGCGGCGCAAACTCCGAGATTATGGACGATACCAAGACCGTCGTTTTCGAGTCTGCAAACTTCCACGGCGCTACCGTTCGTATCACCGCAAAGGCGCTCGGCATGCGTACCGGGCCTCCGGCCGCTTTGAGAAGGCCTTGACCCGCGCATGACCCTCGATGCGGTCAACCGTGCGTGCGAGCTGGTGGAGCAGCTGGGCGCAGGCGAGGTCATCGACGGCATTATCGACGTTGATAACTCCGACCCGAACCATAAGCGTCTGCCGTTCGAGCCGGACAAGATGAACGCCCTGCTCGGTCTGGAGTTGTCCGCCGAGGAGCAGGTAAAGCTGCTCGAGAAGCTGGACTTCAAGATCGAGAATAACGAGGTTGTTGTGCCGTTCTTCCGCACCGACATCAACCGCATGTGCGACGTGGCTGAGGAGGTTGCCCGCATGTACGGCTACGACAAGATCCCGACCACGCTGTACGCAGGCGAGATGGTACAGGGTGAGTTCACGCCGTCTCAGCAGGCGGAGCGCGCTGCCGCTCTGGTTTGCCGCGAGGCAGGCTTTGACGAGTCCATGAGCCATTCGTTCATCTCCCCAGTTCTACGACATGATCGGCTGGGACGAGAACGACCCGCGCCGTATCTCCACCACCATCCTCAACCCGCTTGGTGAGGATTTCAGCGTAATGCGCACCACCGTGCTGCCGTCTATGCTGGATAATCTGGCGCACAACCACGCACACCGCAACCCGACCGCTTCGCTGTACGAGCTGGGCACCATCTACACCCCGACCGTCAAGGACGGCAAAGGCTGACCCGGACGTACTGCCGCACGAGGAGAAGATCCTGACCCTCGGCAGCTACGGCCGCCTGTCCTTCTTCCAGTTCAAGGGCGCGATCGAGGCACTGCTGCGTGAGCTGAACATCAAGGGCGCGTCCTTTGCTCCCGAAGGCCAACCGTCCTATCACCCGGGCCGCTGTGCCAAGGTGCTGATCGACGGCAAAGGAGATCGGCGTATTCGGCACCATCCACCGACCGTTGCCGCACGCTACGGCCTGTCCGGCGAGGTACTCGCTGCCGAGCTGCAGATGGACGCACTTCTGGCTGCCATCGACCCGGAGAAGCTGTATCCGCTGCCCAAGTTCCCGGCATCCACCCGCGATATCGCGGTTCTGGTTGACGATGCCGTTCCGGCAGCCTATGCAGGCCACTGTTGAGAAGGCAGCAGGCAAAGCTGCTCGAGTCCGTCAAGCTGTTCGACGTTTACAAGGGCAAAAGGGCATCCCGGAGGGCAAAAAGAAGTCCGTGGCTTATTCGCTGTCCCTGCGCACCCGACCGTACCCTCACCGATGAGGAGTGCGACAAGGCAATGCGTGCCATATCTCGGCGCCGAGACCGAAGTTCGGCGCTCAGCTGCGCGTTAAAGTTCCTGGTTGGATAGAAAAAAGAGCAGATGCTGCGGCATCTGCTCTTTCTTTATGTTTATACTGCGTTATCCGAAGAACCGTCGGATTGACATAATCCCCAGTCGTTGGAATAATCATGCGTCCATTCGACGATTTTTGTCGCCTGCAGGCAGCGCGTTCTTTGGCTCGGCACTGGTTCGGTCGTGCTCCAGCGTGATATCGAGCGACAGAATACCGGTGTTCTTGGTGTGTAGGGGTCACGCTCAATTTGCAGTTCTGCACACTGCCGGAGCACGGTTTTGGTGGTGTTCAAGCTATCGGGCAGCTTTCGAGTGTTTAGCGGGAACAGGCCGTCCCGCCGTGTTCAGCGATGTAGCTGCCGGTCGGTTGTCATACGAATCTCGCTGCTCAGACCGTTGATTTTTGCGGTGTAGCGCGAGCCGCTGCAGTGAGTGTTCATCGCCCAACAGGTTGTTTTCAAGGCGGTTTACGTCATTCTTTTATGTTAGAATAAAAATCCTCCCAGCCAAGCTCATGCGGTCATGATTCGTTCGCAGCAACGATGCTTTCGCCCACCGGGTAAAGTATTGTTCTTCAGAATCTTCAATTTTCGCTGAACAGAGCGCCGAATGTGCTGTCCGCCCAGTTGATGTGCAGCCACGCGCCGTTCGACAGCGCCCGAGATCGGCGTTATCGTTTCGTCTATCGCCAGAATCTTCGCCACGGCAGGAGCACTTCAAATACAGGTCGCCGCTGTCCGCGTTGCATAGGAGCTCGAGCTTGACGTTGCTCAGCGCACTGCGCAGGAGGGCTGCCTGTGCGGCGGTGAGTACGTCATCCGCCTGCGAATCGCCGAGGAAATAAGACGCCAGCACGCGCAGATCGACCGTCACGGTCGCCTCAATGGCTTGTCCGTTCGCCAGAATTTCGGTTTTGACATCAACCTTGTAATCCTTGTTGCCGTCGATGGTGTCGTGGAAGGCGGTGTACGCCGCGCCGATTGTCGCCACCGTGCGCGGCGTCTTATGTTTTCGGTGGATGGCTGTGCCTTGATCCCACTTGTTGAGCACGGTAAACTTGCTGTCAATGTCGTTTACAAGCGCCGCGCCGAATATTACACGGCGGTCTGCATATCCTGATCCCGCACTGCACGGTCATCCGAACGCTTCCGCGAAAAGCGCACGGAACATAGGTGCGTCCGCCTTTTTGTACGGCGCGGTATCAAGCTGCACGGTTTTGACGGTTTTGCCCGCGCTGTCCGTGACGGTAAGCTGCTTGCCGAGCGCGAACGACAGCGTTTCGCCGCCCTTTTTCGCGGTGATTGCTCCGGCGTCATATGAGACCTCGGCGCCGAAAGCACCTCGGCAATGCGCGGAAGGGAACCATCACGTGCCCGTTTACCTTTTCCGGTTGTGCGTCCGCAAAGTGGACATACGCGCCGTTGAGCTGCACGGAAAGCTGACAGCGGAGTTTGTATTCATCGCCCTCTGTCATGGCACGCGCTGTATCACGATAGCATTCCTCTAAATCACCGTCCCAGCCGAAGGACAGCCTCAGATCGTCATACCCCAGGTAATCGACTGCGATCTGGGGATCTTTATGGATGGCGTCCAGGTGCTGCGCCGATAATGGTCACTGAGCGTATCATAATCGAAAAACGCCGTAGTACGATTCCCTGCTCCATGTACTCTGCGCTGTCGTACCAAACTGCTGATACATCGGCGGTGTGGCA
>VOFB01003552.1_pt1 | contig 20247 bp, 31 predicted proteins | sample 5384141 | NCBI WGS metagenome assembly VOFB01 (sample SAMN12384721, study PRJNA508395) | human gut metagenome | isolation source: healthy gut A | host: Homo sapiens | reverse complement strand
CATCGACGGTGCCAAAAATGTGATTCTGCACTTCAGCAACTCCAATCTCCACCCTGCAGCGCAAAGCGGTGTTCCACATGGAGATGGACGGTATCATCAAAATCGCCAATGGATGCCGCCAAATTGATCCGGAGTTGGAGCGAACCCGTCATTGCCAAAGGTATGAACCTGCGCTATGAATATTTCCCCGAGAGTTTCTCCGCACGGAAATGGACAACGCCGCACTGGATTTGTCAGAAAGTGATTGAAACCAATCGGCGCTACACCAGAAAACAAGATCATCCTTAGAACCTGCCGGCCACGGAAGGCAGCATGTTCAATCAATACGACCAGACGAATACTTTCATCCGCCCTCCCGGGACTGCGCGCTATCATCTCCATCCATCCCCACAACGACCGGGCGAATTTGGCGTGGCCACTGGGCTGGTCAATTTTTCTGGTCGGCGCTGAGCGCGTGGAGGGCACCCTGGGAAACGGCGAACGCACCGGCAACGTGGATATGGTCACCCGTGGCGCTGAATCTGTATACCCAGGGCGTGGATCCAAAGCCTGGACTTCTCCGACAAATCAACCGAATCCAGGAGATGTACGAACGGGCACCAAAATGAAGTGCCGAACGGTCAGCCCTACGTGGGCAGCTGGTGTTTACAGCCTTTTCCGGTTCGCATCAGGATGCCATCAACAAAAGCCAGTATATGCAAGAGAGCGGCAGCCCTATTGGGAAGTGCCCTATCTGCCCATCGATCCGGCAGACGTGGGACGCGAAGTACGAGCCGATTATCCGCATCAACAGCCAGTCCGGCAAGGGCGGCGTAGCCTTTGTCATGCAGCATAACTTTGCTATGATCGCCCAAAGTCATGCACGCCGAATTCGGACATATTGTGCAGGTGGAAACCGACAAAGTGGGCAAGGAACCTGCCCGCCGAGCGCGTTTATGAATTGTTCAAAGAAAATTATATTGACGCCGATTCCTATCCTTATGAACTGCTGCGCCATTCCTTTGAGGAAACTACGGGCGAAGACGGCAGATCTCAGTGAAGTTCTGCGGAACGCTGCGGCACACTGACACGACTTTGATGTATCCGGCTCCGGCAACGGTCCCATCGATGCTTTTTTAACGCCATCCACGGTCAGAAGATGGGATCGTTTCACCTTTTGTAGACTATGGGCGAGCACGCCATTTCCGACGGCTCGATTCCATGGCTGTAGCTTATATCCAGCTGCGCGATCACGATGGCAACGACGTGGCTTCGGCGTTGGTATTGATCATAACATCAACCCGCAATAGCTGCAAGCGGCATTCCTTCCCGCCATCAACCGCGCCTGGTGTGCACGGGCATCACAAACAAATCTGATCTCCGCATATTAAAGGAGCTGCAGCATTTGTAAAGTGCTGCAGCCCTTTTTCAGATCCACTGTTGCTCACTGCGCCGTGTAGCCAGCCGTCACCATCAGCGTAGTGCTGGTGACAAAAGCAGAATCTGCACAAAGCAAGATACAGATAGGCCTTGGCCACCTCTTCCGGTGTGCCTAACCGCCTGATGGGATGCAGGGCAAAAACTCCCGGCAATACTCTTCAATACTTCTGGCGTTCTGGCGGCATCCTCTTCCGCCATGGGGAGGATATAGCCGGGCGCCACAGCATTGACACGAATATTGAGCCTTTTGTCCATTAATAGAGCCGCACAGCGGGTCATGGCCTGCACAGCGGCTTTGGTGGCGCAATATGAGAAGAAGTCCGCGTCGCCCACTACGCCATCAATCGACGCCACACGACGACAGCCGGCTTTCGCCGTTTTCGCCATGGCAGCGATGCAGCCAGAGCACCGTACACGCCGGTCTGATTGGTTGCGATCGTCTTTTTCCCAGCCTGGCGTTGTTTCGCCAGCGTTTTCACGGAAACCGATGCCGGCATTGTTGATGAGAATGTTCAGTTTGCCGAACGTGTCTTTACAAAAAAAACCGCCTGCTTCCCAGTTTTCATAACCGCCACATCCAGCGCAAAACGCCGCTCGCTGTGTGCCGCCGCCGTTCAATCCTGCGGCGATACGCTCTCCGTCCTGTCGCGCACGGTCACACAGAGCACCACGCGGGCCCCCCTCCTGCAACAAAAAAGCACAGCAGCCTCGCCGATTCCTTTCGTTCCCACCGGTAATCAGCGCCACCGGCCATCCAGTTTACCCATATGTACATCCCCTTTCTCTGTTTTCTTTTTTTTTAGGCTTCTGATTGGCCTTTATTCTACCATGCACCCTTCCAATTGTCCAGACATCCTATTCCGCAGGAATTTTAACCAATCATTGTGTGAAAGTCCTTCGGTTATAATACAAGGTATCCTTAAAGACAGGTGATTTTTCATGTTGAATATCTACCCGATGGCATTCCTCCGCGGTGGCAAGCGATCCCCGCTGCAGAGGGATGCCGCCGGTCTCCCTCCCCCGCCGACAAAGGGTACCATCGCTTTACCGCATTCTGCAAAGCCAACAACACCAGCGGAAGCGATGTTTTTGAAATTACCTTTTGACGCCATGGCGTCTCACGACATTACATATGTGGGCATTAAACGGCCCGCGCCTCGGTATATGCGCTTTTCCCTTGCCCTATGTCCTCACCAATGTCACAACAGCCTGTGCGCTGGGCGGCAATTTCAATAACGAGGACGACCATGATTTGGCCTGTCCGCCGCCAAAAATATACGGCGGCGAGTTTGTGCCCCGCAACCAGGCCGTCATTCATTCCTATATATGCGCGAGCGTTATGCCGGCGGCGGCAAGATGATTATCGGTTCCGATTCCCACACCCGCTACGGGAGCCTACGGCACGGTAACCATCGGCGAAGGCGGCCCGGAGTTGGCCGGCAGTTTGAAAAAGACTTATAACATCGCTTTCCCCAAAGTGATCGCCGTGTATCTCACCGGCGCGCCTGCCCGGCCCGGAGTTGGCCCTCAGGGACGTAGCTCTGACCCCAATCGGAGAAACGTTCCCGGCGGCGTCGTCAAAACGCCGTGCTGGAATTCATCGGCCCTGGAAGCCGGGCCTTGGCCATGGAATACCGCACGGAATCGATGTGATGACCACGGAAACCGCCTGCCTCTCCTCCGTCTGGCAGACCCAGACGAACGGTGCGCCGCGCCCTGGCTTTACGGCCGTGCCGGGGACTGCAAGAACTTCTGCCAGCCGACGGCGCATGTTATGACAAATTGATCGAGATGGATCTGTCCAAAGTCGAGCCGATGATCGCCTTGCCTTTCACCCCAGCAAGCTTTTACAATTGCCAATTTCAAAACCAATCTGACGGATCTTCTGCATCAGGTGGACATGGACACCGAAAACAGCTGGGCGTGAAAAACGCCCCATCGCTGCTGAGCAAGATCAAAGACGGTCAGTTCTGTGTGGACCAGGGCGTGATCGCCGGATGCTCCGGCGGAACGTACCAGAACCTGATGCGCGCGTGACATTCTAAAAAGCCACAGCAGCGGTGCGTTTTGGCTTTCCTGTTACCCTTCGGCTCCATGCCTGTGATGCAGGCACTGACAAAAAACGGCGCCATCGCTGCGCTGATGAGTGCAGGCGCCTCTATCCGCCCCTGTTTCTGCGTCCCTTTGGCGCCGGAGACGGTACCTGCCAATGGCGCATTCTCCATCCGTCACTCCACCCGCAACTTCCCCCAACCGCGAAGGTTCAAGCCCTCTGACGGACAGGTATCCTACGTGCCTGATGGACGCCCGGTCCGTGCGGCGACTGCTCTGGAACGGCGGTGTTTCTGTCGCCGCCACGGAACTGGATTGTGTTCCGCAGACACAGCGGAGGAACTCTACAGAATCGACGACAGCTCCTACAAGGCGCGGTTTTACGGTACAGGCAAGCCGAAAGCGACGCAGAACTGATTCTCGGTCCTAACATCACCGACTGGCCCGAGCAGATCGCCCTGCCGGAAAATCCGCTGCTCACCGTGGCCGCCGCACCTACGATCCTGTGACCACCACCGACGAAGTTAATTCCCTCGGGCGAAACGTCGTCTTACCGTTCCAACCCCGTGCGCCTGTCCGGAATTTACTCTGAGCCGGAAAGATCCCCAATATGTCCCCCGAGCCAAAGCGGTGAAGGAACTGGAGCTGGCACGCCGCAGGCGAGCACAGCGAGGTCTCACGGAAGCCCTGGCGGACATGATGCAGCCACGACGGGTCTGGGCACCTGCTGGCCATGCGGCCTGGCGACGGTTCCGCCCGCGAGCAGGCCGCCTCCTGCCAGCGTGTGCTGGGCGGCTGCGCTAACATTGCCGAGGATTACGCCACCAAACGCTACCGCTCCAATGTGGTCAACTGGGGCATCTCCCCGTTCATTCTGCCGAATTTGAAAGTATCGCTCATCTACAAAGCGGCGACCGGGTGCATATCCCGGCATCCGATGCCCTGCTGGAAGGCACGGACGAGGAAATTTCCGCAACGCTTTGCCAAGGCGGCAAAGAAACTGCCGTGACACTGTATCTGCCGGGTCTTACCCGGGAAGAGCGCGACATTATTCTGGCAGGCTGCCTGATCAACTATTATGCATAAACCGCTTTTTACAATATTTCCTGCAGCCATCTCCTAAATACGGAACCTGCCTAACACAAGTCTCTTCCCCATACAGCTATCGTAAATCTGGTCGTTAACAGGCTAAAAAATGCAGCTTTATTCATTGTCTTGCGCTGCATTTTCTTGACAAACAAACGGCAAGCAAAATTTTTACGGAGGTATAAAGTTATGAAAGAGTATCAAAATTTAATTGGTAGCATTGTGATTGCAGCTGCGATTATTATGGGAGCCGTACTTATGGGTAATGCAATGATTGAGGCAAGCGGCAATATTGGAAGCCAAATCGCTTCTGCACTTTGGTACAATTGCATCGCAAATCGAATAATGATTTCGTTGGATCCAGCAGTACACAGTACAAACAAATACTTCCTCCATAAGGGCAGTCGATTTTCCGGCTGCCCTTTCACACTGCATTCTGGCAGACAGAAAAGAGGTGCTGTTCAAAGGAAACAGCACGAAAAAAGCCCGCACACAGAGCAGATCACTGCGATGGTAGCCAACGCTGCTTCGTACATTCTGGCAAATTAATCTGTACGGGTTCCGGCGCAGTTGCGTCAGGAATATAAAAGGAGCACAGGAGAAATTTGAAAAACAATTTCATTTTCCTTGACAAATCCCTTCTCTGCGCATAAAATGAAAAAAGTTTTCAAATTCAACGAAACAGGGCTATTTCCATGAATACCGGAAAACCTACAAAACCAGACAGCGCGAGTGCATCCTTGAATGCATCCGAAAAAGGCAGACGCTTATATCACCATTCAGCAACTTTCCGAAGAATTGGAAAAGCAAAATCGAAAAGTCGGCCTGACTACCATTTTACCGTACGCTGGATCGTCTGGAAGCCGAGAAAGCCATCGCCCGGGTCTCGATTGATGGCGTAGCCGCCGCATGCTATCGCTACCTTCCCAAAAGAACGATGTGTTCTTCTCCATGAAATGCGAACAGTGCGGCAGTGTAGTGAACATCGACTGCGCAGAACTGTCCCACCTTTACCGCCATCTCTCCCAGGCCCACCAGATTGCCATCAATCCTGGAAAAACCATGTTTTACGGCACCTGTGCCGCCTGCTGTGGGACCGGGAACAACGCACAGCGCAGCCGTAATAAATAAAAGGAGCACATACCGCTATGAAAAAGCATTATATCTTCCCGTTTCTATCCGCTGCCATTCTCTCTTTCGCTCTTGCTGAGCGGCTGCGGAGCACGTCAAACGGCTCCCTCGGCGAAGACGACAGCGTTTTGACCATTGCCGCCACCACATACCCCCGTCTACGAGTTGCTTGCAGCACTGACTGGCGGTATGGACCATGTGGTACTCACTTTGGTGGTCGATCAGCAGATCAGCTGTCTGCACGACTACACGCTGACCGTAGAGGACATGCGCACACTGGAACATGCAGATGTAATCGTAATCAACGGCGCAGGGCTGGAAGCTTTTATGGCGGACGCTCTTTCCACAGTAGACGTGCCGGTGATTGACTGCTCTGAAAGCATCAGCCTGCTTCCCGCCACGGGACATGGCAACCACGATCACAGTGCCGCCGAAAACGAGGACGACCATTATGACCCCCATCTCTGGCTTGACCCGGAGCGTTACATGCAAATGATGGACAATGCCGCCCAAGGTCTTTCCGCTCTCGGTTACGGTAATTACGACGACTACCGCGCCGTCATGCGTATGTCCTGTTCCCGCATCGACGAGGCGTTTCCTAACATGGAAAAAAAACACTTCGACGCACTGCCTCAGGAGAAAAAGTTGCTCATCACGTTTCACGACGGTTTTTCCTACCTCGCCGATGCCTACGGCCTGACCATCCTGCGCGCCGTTGAAGAAGAGGCCGGCAGCGAAGCCAGCGCCAAAGACATCAAAGAAATTGTGGAATTGATTCGGGAATATGATATTCAATGATTTTTGTCGAAGAAAACGGCTCAGACGCCACAGCGAAAGCCATCCAACGAGAAACCGGCGTAGCCATCGGTACACTGAGCATGCTGATGAGTCCGGACGACAGCACAGACTATATCCAGCGAGACGACAACAACCCTGAAAGTAATCTATGAAGGTCTGAGCGGAGAGGAACTGCCCGAACATGAAGAATGAAACGATTTACAAAAGAATGCGCATTGACAAGCATCCAGGCCTCCACGACATTGGCTGCCATGGCGCCTGCTGCCTGCCTGGGCCACAGATCTGGGACTGCAGCTAGGCGAAACGACAGTGTTCGAGCATGTGGATCTGCACATCCACTGCGGCCAGATCGTAGCCCTGATCGGTCCCAACGGCGCAGGAAAAAGCTCTCTGCTCAAAGCCATTTTGGGGCAGGTTCCCCACACAGGCAAGCTGGAATTCTTTTCTGGCCACCGGCGACAAAGCCCAGCCCACCTTCGGCTATGTGCCGCAGAACCCGGTCTTTGACCGCAGTGATCCTATCAGCGTGCTGGATCTGTTTGTCTCCTGCATCTCCCAATGGCCTGTATTTTTTACCCGTACCCAAAGCATTGCGGGAAAAAAGTGATCCAGTGCCTCGCGCGTTCATGCCGAAAAAAAGCTGATCGACCGGCGGCTGGGCGCCCTGTCCGGCGGGGGAATTGCAGCGGGTGCTGCTGGCTCTGGCTCTGGAGCCGGTACCCCATATTCTGATTTTGGACGAGCCGATGTCCGGCGTGGATATCGATGGCATGAAACTGCTGCTGGATATGCTCGATGAGATCCGCACTAAATACGATTTGTCCATCCTTATGTCCACCCACGATTTCACCATGCTGGATCCGTATGTGGACAAAGTGCTGTTGCTTAACGACACCATTCAAGCCGCCGGCACGCCCCGTGTTGTGCTCAATTCCGACGCATTTCGTGAAGCATTCCACCTGGGACAGGAATGGAGGGCAAAATGATGGAACTCTGGTATTCCCTGCTCAGCCTTCTGCCATTCACCTGGGCGCAGGCAGACGGACTGCTGTTTATGAAAAACGCCTTTTTGGCGGTGCTGGTCATCACGCCTCTGTTCGGCCTGCTCTCCACCATGGTGGTAACCAACAAAATGAGCTTTTTTCTCCGACGCACTGGGACACAGCGCATTCACCGGCATGGCCGTGGGCACGCTGGCCGGCGCGCTCGCCCCCACGCCATGCGCAGTCGTGTTTGCGGTGGTGTTTGCCCTGCTGTTCACACTCGTGCAGCGCAAAGCCCACATGTCCAGCGATACAGTCATCGGCGTGTTTTCCTCCACCGCCGTGGCTTTGGGCATTTTCATCGCCACCCTGGGCGGACAAAGTTTCACCAAAGTTCAACGCCCTTCTAATCGGTGACGTTTTGAGCGTTTCGCCGGCAGAAATCGGACTGCTTTTTCTGCATTCTGGTGGGCGTAGCCGTATTCTGGCTGTTTGCCCTGAACCGCATGCTGCTCACCGGCGTTCATCCTGCCCTGGCAGACAGCCGCGGCATCCGTGTAGTGCTGTATGAAGCGCTGTTTGCCGTGGCCATTGCCGTGGTGGTCACGCTGTCCATGTCCTGGATTGGACTGATGGTTATCAACTCCATGCTGGTGCTGCCCGGCGCGGCGGCACGGAATATCGCCCGCAACATGCGCCAATACCATCTGCTTTCCGTACTGGGAGCGCTGGCGGCAGGTATTGCCGGCGTAATGACTTCCTTTGCCATCGGCGCCAGCGCCGGCGCTACAATCACGCTCTATCTAGCCATATTTTTCGCACTGTCTTTTCCTGCTGCGAAAAAATTAACACATTCCATCGCCAAATAATGTATCATCCTTCCAGCTGTAGCAGCAGGGTGACGCGCATCGAAATTTCACGTTCGATCTCTTTCGCTGGTATGGGGATTGGTTTGGCATCCGTCGGCTGCGTCAGGCTTTCCCAAGAAGAAGCTGAAATCCAACCGGTAAATGACAATGCTGCCTCACTTTGAAGCAGCGGAAAGAATTCTTATTTGATTCTTTCATTCCCGCTCTATAAAAAATAAAAACAGCAAAAGGCAGTCATCTTCGCTATGATGACTGCCTTTTGCTAAAATAAAAACCTTACAGATTACAATGCCACAACCGGTTTTCCATCTTGATCAAGCAACGGAGTAAAACCCGCAGCATTCCCATTTCGGTGAAACACATAATGGACGCCTGTTTCCGTATCTTTCAGATTTCCATCACTTCAATCGTTCCCTGGCTATATACTTTCTGAAAACGATCCATCTTCTTCCCTCCGTAGTCTCTGATTGTTGTGTTCGGAACCGGCTCTGACAGCCGGCCTGTTCAAAAGCACCCGTTCAGCGGGGACACTTTTTCATAAAAATCTCCCGATCACGCAAACCCGAACGGCTCATAGAGAGAAAAGGCATCGTCTGTCACCAAAAATCCCCTTGAGCCGGCAAATCGGTTCCTGTGCAAGGATCGTCTTCACCAGCGCTTTCCCAGTCCGCAGCCTCTGTGCTCCGGATGGATCACCACATCTTCCAGATAAAATACAGTGGTCGCATCCGTAACGCACCGGGCAAAGCCCACTCTGCATTCCCCCGGCATAAGCGCCCATGCAAAGGGAGTTCCGGATGATTCCATCGATGGTATCCAGCGTGTAGTGCCGCGCCCAAGCTGTTTCTTTCAAAAAGCGCCAGAATGCGCTCCGGCTGAAGGAGTGCTTTTCTCATCGCTGAGAATGTATTCCAGATACGGTTCCTGCATCGCTCTGTTTCCTTTCCACTCACCCGTTCAGACGCGCCCGATGGAACACCTTTTGCCCTTTTTGATCATCACGCCGTCCCCGGCAAAAAGCTTCCTTGGCAAACATGGTATCCGCCGCAATCACTTTGCATCGTTTACAGACACACCGCCCTGCTGCACAAGCCGTCTCGCTTCGCCATTGGACGCACAGCCCGCAGGCAGTGAGCAGATGCAAGATGCCGATCGACCCGTCGGTAAAGTTTTCCTCCGACAGTTCCGTCGTCGGCATATTGGCCTGTCGCCCGCGCCGGCAAAAAGTGCTTTCGCAGCGTTCTGGGCTTTGTCGGCCTCTTCCTCGCCGTGCACCATCTTGGTCAGCTCCCAGGCCAGAATCTCCTTGGCGCGATTCAGCTGGCTGCCTTCCCAGCTGTCCATTTCATCGATCTGTTCCATGGGCAAAGAAGGTCAGCATGCGGATGCATTTAAGCACGTCGGCGTCATCCACATTGCGCCAATACTGGTAGAAATCATAGGGCGATGTTTTATTGGCGTCCAGCCAGACGGCGTTTCCTGCGGTTTTACCCATCTTTTTTGCCCTGGGAATCTGTCAGGAGCGTAATGGTCATGGCGTGGGCATCCTGACCCAGCTTACGGCGGATCAATTCCGTGCCACCCAGCATATTGCTCCACTGGTCGTCGCCACCAAACTGCATGTTGCAGCCGTAATGCTGGAACATGTAATAAAAGTCATAGAACTGCATGATCATATAGTTGAATTCCAGGAACGAAAGGCCCTTCTCCATGCGCTGTTCGTAGCATTTGGCGCGGAGCATGTTGTTCACACTGAAGCACGCGCCCACTTCGCGCAGCAGTTCCACATAATTCAGGTTCAAAAGCCACTCGGCATTGTTCAGCATCATGGCCTTGCCTTCACCGAACTCAATAAAGCGCTCCATCTGACGCTTGAAACACTCGGCATTGTGCGCAATATCCTCCTCGGTCAGCATTTTGCGCATATCCGTCCGGCCGGAAGGATCGCCGATCATGGTGGTGCCGCCGCCAATCAGCGCAATGGGCCTGTTGCCCGCCAGCTGCAGGCGGCTTCATCAGCGTCAGAGCCATAAAATGGCCGGCAGTCAAGCTATCTGCCGTGCAGTCAAAGCCGATATAAAAACAGCTTTGCCTTCGTTGATCATTTTGGAAATTTCTTCTTCGTTGGTGACCTGGGCAATCAGTCCACGGGCCTTGAGTTCTTCATAGCAAGTCATGATCATTCTCCTTTTTATCGGTTATTATAGGTTCTTCCGTATTATGGCACTTTGATTCCGTCTTCTTTCCCGGGCGCCGAAGAAACGGCATTGCCGCTGCACGCCGGCACGTCCTGCGTCTCTTTTCCCTTTCGCTTTGTCAGCAGGACATTGTATCCCACAACGCCGCCGACCACAATCACAGCGCCAAGGAACGAAAGCGGCCCCATCACCTCTCCGTAAAACAGCGCGACCAGAACAGGATTGAGCACCGGCTCAATGCCGGACACCAGGCTGGCCGTCACCGGCGGCGTAGTGCGCAAGCCGATCGTCAGGCATAAAAAATGCCCCGCCCATCTGAAAAACGCCCAACACCAGCATACTGACAACGCCGGCCGTTCCCAGCGGAGGCAGATCAGTCATAAACGGCAAGCCTGCCAGCACGCTGCCGACAGCCCCCAAAGACCGACGCAATGGGATCCCCGTCCGGCATATCGTTGAGCAGGAATACGCCTGCGTAGGTAATCCCGGACACAAAGTGAAATGACATCCCCGCCAGCTGCCCGCCGCCGAGGCTTTCGACAAAAAGCATACCACACCGAGAAAAACCACCGCGCAGGCCACCAGATCCAAGCGACCCGGCTTCTTTTTCAACAACACAAAAGAGAGCAGAATCACAAAGATCGGAGCTGTATACTGCAGCACGATGGCATTGGCTGCCGTAGTCATTTTATTGGCCAGCGCAAAAAAGCACATTTGTGCCGCATACCGCAGCCGCCCCAGCAATACCCAGCGATTCAGCTTTGGTTTATGGCGTGTTATCAGCAAATACGCACCGAACACTCCCAACGCAATGATGCTGCGTCCGCCGTTAAGAGCCATCCCACTCCACGGGATCAACTTCATGCAAAGTCCGGCTGTACTGTACAGAACTGCTGCCAGAAATACAAACATCGTTCCACTGCAGCGCACAGACATATTTTTCCCCTTTTTCCGCTCAAAAGAAAAAAACCCCACCGTCCGCTCCATGCGGACAGAGGGCGTTCACAAACGCGGTACCACCTCTGGTTTACCCATATACTCACGCATATCGGTCTCATGCTGTGCCATCACACAGCCTGCGCGTTATCGGGCGCATCCCGGCCAGCCCCTACTGCGCTTGTCGGTTCAGGCGGCGGCTCAGAGGCGTATTCACAAAGTGCACCTCTTTCCTTTCACCAAACGGAAGTTCTCTGTACAGGCGGAGACTCTGCTACTCTTCCTCATCATCGCTGATGGGTGCCACTATACCACACTCCGCGGCGCTTTGTCAACTATCCTGTACATCAAAAAAATGCAAAAAGATAAAAACTTTTGTTTTTCTGTTCCCAAAAATGTCATCCCTTTCGATTTTCATACAGATTATGCAATACATTCTGCATATGGTCCTTTATAAGAAAAAACCACCGGCACCAAGCTGAACTCAACCCACATGGAGGAAGTCTTTATGGAAACCCATGCATTTTATCTCACCGACCGATTACATTCTTTGAAAGAACGCTATCTGAAAACCGTGCCGAGCATTACCATTCACCGGGCTGTGGCATTTACGGAAATAGCCGGAAAATACCCAAACCTTCCAGCAAATCTGCGCATTGCAAAAAGTTTTCGCCGCGCGTGCGAAACGGCGCCCATGCTAATCCAGCCGGGGAGCTGATCGTCGGACATCCCTGCGGAAAACCGCGCGCCGGCGCATTTTCCCCGGATATTTCCTGGGACTGGCTGGAATCGGAACTGGATACCATCGCTACCCGCGCGCAGGACCCCTATTATATCAGCGAAGCGGATAAACGGGTAATACGCAATGAACTGTTTCCATTCTGGAAAGGGAAATCCCTGTCCGAAGCATGCGACGCAGAACTGAAAAAGGCCGGTTTGTGGGACTACGGCGTAGGCGCCGCCATCACCGATCTCACTTATCATATGACCAGCGGCGGCGGCGACACCAGCCCCGGTTTTGATATCATTTTGCTCAAAAAGGGCGTTCTCGCTATTCTGGCAGAGGCAGAATAGCATCTGCAGGAGCTGGATCCCCAGGCGGAGGATTATCCCATCCGAAAAGCGTTGTCTGTCAGGGAATCATCACTTATTCCAGCCGGCTGGCCGCTCATGCCGCATCGCTGGCAACTTCAGAAAGCGACCCGAGCCGAAAGGCAGAATTATTCAAAATCGCCGAAGTAAATGCAAAGGTGCATGCCAATCCCCGGAAACGTTCATGAAAGCACTACAGTCCATCTGGACGATCCAATCCCTCCAGTCTCTGGAAACCAACCAGTGCAGCACCTCTCTGGGCCGTGTCGATCAATACCTGTATCCTTATTTCAGCGTGATATCGAGTGCGGCCGTATCACAGCACAGGACGCTTTTGAACTATTCTCCTGCTTTATTCCGAAGTGATCTGGTACACCCCAAGCGCCACCGCAAAATATTTTGCCGGCTATATGCCTTTCATCAACATGTGCCAGCGGCATCAAGCGCCACGGCGGCGACAGCGTGAACGAACTGACTTACCTCATCATGGACGCTGTGCGCCAGATAAAGCTGTACCAGCCCACGCTGGCCTGCCGCATTCACAATTTGTCCCCCAGAAAGTACCTGAACAAAATCGCAGACGTAATTGCAGCAGGCGCCGGCATGCCCGCCTGCCACTTTGACGATGCTCATATCAAGATGATGCTGCGCAAAGGCTACTCTATGAAGATGCCTGTGATTATTGCCTGATGGGTTGCGTGGAGGAACAGCGGAGCGGCCGCGTACACAGTGGACCTCCGGTGGCTTCACCCAGTGGCCCATCTGCATCGATATGGCGCTGCACGGCGGTGTGCTGAACAGCTACGGCGACCGGGTGTGGCTGGACAGCAGGGACACTTCCTCTTTCAAAACCTACGAAGACTTTGAAGCCGCCGTAAAACGGCAGCTGGACTATCCTGATCGACGTAAACTGCCGCGGCACCGTCATCATTGAAAAAGGTTTTCCGGGACGTGAGCCCCACGCCTTTTATGTCCCTGTTCGTCGACGGCTGCATGGAAAGGGCCGGGATGTAATGGACGGCGGCGCAGTGCTGTATGCCGGGCCCGGTACGATTTTTGCCGGCCTGGGCACTTATGCCGACAGCATGGCCGCAGTAAAATACCTGGTATATGATCGAAAAATACACCCTCGCCGAGCTGAAGGCCGCCATGGACGCAAACTGGGCCGGGTACGAAGCGCTGCGCCAGGACTGCATCGCTGCCCCGAAATATGGAAACGACAACGATTATGTCGATTGGATCGCCAAGGATATCGTGGATTACACCGAGCACAAAATGAATTGCTATCCATCGCTGTACGCCTATCAGATCCACGGAACCCTGTCCCAATCCTTCAATACGCCTCTGGGCGAAATGGTCGGCGCCACGCCCGATGGACGCGCGGCATATGCGTCTCTGTCCGACGGCATGAGTCCAAGCCAGGGGAATGGATCGAACAGCCCCCACGGCGATCATCAAATCCGTGTCCAAAATCAATGTGGAAAACATGAGCCTCGGTATGGCGCACAATTTTAAACTCTCGCCTCAATTTATCGCCACGGAGGAAGACCGAAATGCTGTGATCGCCCTCCTTTCCACCGCCTCGCTCCTGGGCAACGCGCAGATGCAGTTCAACTGTGTAGACAACGCAGAGCTGCGTGCAGCCCAGAAAAACCGGAAGAACACCGCGATCTGATCGTTCGCGTGGCTGATTATTCCGCTTTCTTTGTAGAGCTGTGTAAAGAGGTGCAGGACGAGATCATCAGCCGGACCACCATTGACCGAAACTGACGCTTGCCCCGGAACGCAGCGGTACCCTGACAAAACGATAAGGCGGCGGGCATCAAGCCCGCCGCCTTATCATTTCAGTGCACAGGGAGAAAATCAATCCTTTTTCTCCGCACCTTCGCCATAAGTTCCCATATTTCCGGATCCATTTCCCTCATCATCTGCACCGAACACATAATCGTTGCCGGGCAGAATAGCGTTGAGCACGATGCCCGCAATCGCGGCCACGGCCAGTCCTGTCAGTGTGATGGACGTTGCCTGCCACCACAAAGGTCAGGGCCGGAAGAAAAGCCCAGGCCGCACACCAAAATTACCGCTGCAATGATCAGATTGCGGGATTTTGTGAAGTCCACCTGGTTCTCCACGACGTTGCGCACACCAATGGCAGAAATCATACCGTAGAGCATAAAGCTGACACCGCCGATAATAGCGCTGGGCATGGAACCAATCACATCGGCAAATTTCGGAATAAAAGCTGAGCGCAATTGCATAGACCGCAGCCAAGCGGATGACGCGAGGATCGTAAACCGGAAAGCACCAGCACGCCGGTATTTTCGCCATACGTCGTATTGGCAGGCCCACCGAACAGCGCAGCCATCACCGTGGCGATGCCATCGCCGACCAGCGTGCGGTGCAGCCCGGGATTGGCCAGGTAATTCTTCCCCACCGTAGCGGAAATCGCAGACATATCACCGATGTGCTCCATCATTGTGGCCAGTGCAATCGGGGCCATGACCAGAATAGCAGTCAGATCAAATTTGCACAGCTGCACCGGGCGGAAGCCCCACCCAACTGGCCGCCGCCACTTCAGTAAAATTCAGAATAGCCGTACCATCTGGATTCGTCATCCCCATGAAATGCATCGCCAGCGCGACGCCATAAGAAATCAGAACACCCAAAAAGAATCGGAATGATTTTAAACATTCCCTTGCCCCAAATATTGAAAATGATGATTACGGCCAGCGCCACAATCGCCAAAAACCAGTTGCTGGATGCGTTGGAAACGGCGGACGGCGCCAGCGTCAGGCCGATACAGATGATAATCGGGCCGGTGACCACCGGCGGCAAAAAGCGCATCACGCGGTGCACGCCCACCGTTTTGATAATGGCCGCCAATACCAGGTACATGAGACCCGCCACCACAATGCCGCCGCAGGCATAGGGCAGGCGCTCACTCATGGAGCATGCCGGCAAAAATACCGGTATCCAGTGTTGCAATCGTTTGAAACCACCCAGAAATGCAAAGGATGATCCCAAAAATGCAGGGATCTGAAATTTACTGCACAGATGGAAAACAGTGTGCCAAGGCCGGCAAACAGCAGCGTAACCTGAATAGACAGGCCATAAGAGGCACCATTTTTCCGAAAAAATAGATCCGGTCAGAATTGGCACAAGGATCGTTGCGCCGAACATAGCAAACATATGCTGCAGTCCCAGAATCGCCATTTTCGGCCGCCCCAGCGTGCGGGCGTCATAAATAGGCTGTTGTGTAGTTGTTTGCTGTTTCATTAATAAAACTCCCCTTTTATGGTTCCAGAAGCCGCACAGTATCTGCAGCCCTAAAAAAAGCAACCGCTTTATGAACCGAACATAAAAGCGATTGCAACCTCAAATGGAACAGTGAAAACAAACGGAGCACCATAGCCAAAAATGTGTTTCCCTTTTCCGGACTTTCGACTCATCTGCTTTCGCCTCCATCCTCATTCCGCTTTATGGTAGCAGAAAGCCCCATAAAAAAGCAAGGGAAAAATATGGAAAGAAAAAAAGAATGTCAAATCCCGGTTGCCCATAGAGGCAGCCGGGACTCTTTTCTTCAATGCAGCCGGGCGCGGAACTGCTCGGCAGCCTCCAACATTTCCTCTGCGCTGCGCAGCAATGTGTCCGTAATCTGTGCGCCGCCGGTAATACGAGCCAATTCTTTCTGACGCTGCACGCGGGAAAGGCAGGTGATTCTGGTAAACGTTCTGCCGCCCTCTTCTCCTTTTTCCCACCAGGAAATGCGCATCGGCCATCGCCGCCAACTGCGGCAGATGCGTCACGCACAGCACCTGCTTACGCCGTGACACTGCAGCCATTTTTCCGCCACTTTCTGGGCTGCCCGCCCAGACACTCCGGTATCCACTTCATCAAACACCAGCGTCATCACGTGATCCGTTTCTGCCAACACATTTTTCAATCCGAGCATGATGCGGGCCAGTTCGCCGCCGGAGGCAATTTTATGAATGGGCCGCAACTCCTCGCCCACGTTGGCCGACATCAGGAAACGTACTTGATCCTGCCCATCCCCTTCAAAGCGCTTTCGGTTCCACGACGATCTCAAAGCGCACCTTATTCATATCCAGATCCCGCAGTTCTGCCAAAATCCTTCTCTGCAAATCGCCGGCAGCCTGTTTCCGCGTTTCTGTAAGCCGGTCGGCAGCCTGCTTTGCCACATCACCCGCAGCATGATATTTCTTTTGAAGCCGCAGCAGCGTATCGTCGGCATATTGAATTTCGTCCAATTCCGCACGGGCACGTTCCAAGTAAGCCAGCATATCCGCCACGGTGGCACCATATTTCTTTTCAGCCGATAGATTTCATCCAATCGCCCTTCAATCTCATCCAACTCCGCCGGTGAGAAATCAAATTGCTCTTTCATATCCCGCACGGTTTCGGCGATATCATAAAGCTCATGACGCACTTCAGCAAGACGATGCAGCAGAGCAGAAAATACATCCCAAGCTGACGCACTCCTGAGAGGGCGTTTTCAGCCTCTAACCTGTGATACCGCCCCGTCGCTGTTTTCACTGCCGTTCAGGGCAATAGTTGGCTCCCTCCATTGCCGCGCTGAAGCGTTCGCCGTTGCGCAGCAGGTTCCGGCGCTCCAGCAGGCGCTCTTCCTCGCCTTCTTTCAGTTCTGCCCGCTCCATTCCTCAATCTCCCGCTCCAGGGTATCGATCCGGCGGCTGCGTTCAGCATCGTCCATCTGCATCCGTTCAATATCCCTGCCCAGCGCCCGCATGACGCTATAGGCTTCCTGATAGGCATGGAGCGGTGCGTCCACCTTGCCAAAAGCTGTCCAGATAACGGATATGCTGTGTTTCATCCAACAACTGTTGTCCATCGTGCTGGCCATGGATGAGCAGCGCTGTCCCGACCTGCCGCAGCTGGGCAGCGGTACAGGGACGGCCGTTGATACGGCATACGGATTTTCCATCGGCCTGGATATCCCGCTGCAGCAGGAGCATTCAGCCTTCCTCATCGGGCGCAATTCCCTGCCCCTGCAGCACTTCCAGCGACGAATCCACATCTGAGAACATGGCGCTGACCGAAGCACGCTGTTCCCCGTCCGCACCAGATCGCGGAGACGCGCTGCCCAGCACCGCTCCATGGCGTCAATCACGATAGACTTTCCCGCCAGTCTCGCCTGTCGTTAAAGCCGGGCTGAAACGTATCCGCCGTTCGATCACAGCAATATTCTCAATATGCAGCAATAGCAGCATCGCACAGCACCGTCCTTTTTTCCCGTATCGTTCCGCGTCAGGGCTGGTTGTTCACTCGATCATTTCCGGATATCCTCACAGAATGCCAAAAGCGCTTTCGTTGTCTCGCATCACCAAAGCACTTTGTCATCTCCGGCCAAAGAGCCTACCAAAACGCTGATGTGCATATTGTCCAGCGCCATACGGGCTGCAGATGCCAAGCCAGGCAGCGTTTTTAAAACAAGATTCCTGCGCACAGTCAAAGCTGCTGACACTTTCCCGAAAGATCGTGCGCAGCCGGCCGGCGTTGCTGAAGGTTTCCTTATGCACCGAAACGGCATAATGATAACTGCCGCGCCCGGTTTGTTCTTTAATCAGATGCAGCTCCTTGATGTCCCGCGAAATCGTGGCCTGCGTCACGTTCATGCCGGCACTGCGCAGCGCCGCCAGCAACTGCTCCAGCGTTTCAATCGACTCGGAGGCAATAATCTCAGAATTTTTCCTGACGCTTTGCTTTCATTTATTTACTCATCTCCCGATTCGCCATTTTCCGGCACAGCGTTTTCATAAAAGCTCCGATCTTTCAGTTTGATCAGTTCCGTTTCATATTTCGCGCGGCGCACAACCATGCGGTCTCCCTCCCGCAAAAAGGCCTTTCCCCGTCCGCGGACAGGTGGACCGTCTTGTTTCGTTTCTGCAGAATGCACTTCAATCACCTGATCCGGGCCAAGCACATACGAAGATGTGGTCAGCGTGTGCGCACAGATGGGAGTGAGCAGGATATTCTGCGCCGCCGGATCCACAATCGGGCCGCCGGCGGAGAGCGAATAAAGCTGTAGAGCCGGTCGGCGTGGCGAAAATCATGCCGTCTCCACCGATCCGAATGAACTCCTTTTGATTGAGATACATTTGCAGATGGATCACTCGGGCCACAGCACCTTTCGTAATCACAGCAGCATCATTCAAAACAATGTTGGAATAGACCTGTTTTTCCGCACGAAACACCCGCATCCAACATCATCCTCGCTTCGCGCTTACCTTCCCGCTTTTCAGCTTGCGCAGCAACCCGATATCTGTACTCTCCAGCTCTGCAATATAGCCCAGATTTCCCAAATTGATGCCCAAAATCGGCAAATGGTTCACCGCAGCGGTTTTTGGCCAAATGCAGGATGCTCCCGTCGCCGCCGAACGCAATCATCAGATCTGCCCTTGATTGCCGTTTTTACCGGAGGTAAGTCAATTCCTTCGGTAAAACATCTCCCTCCGGCTGGAAGGAAGGCTGATCACGCTTTCAATACCCTCTTCTGCCAAAATTTCGCGTGCTTTCTGTGTCATGCGCAGTCCATGATCCCGGTAGGGATTCGGGCATAACACGATCTTTTCATTTTCCTCACCCCTCGCCCCTAAATGCGCGGTGGGACGCATCGATCACCGCCTGCAGATCCAGTCTACGGCCACGGCCTGCCCCCTTCTCCAGAAAGCCAAGATATTCAATATTGCCCTCCTGTCCCGTAATGGGGAATACGTCAGATCCAGAACCGAAAAATCGGCAGCTTCGCATCGCCAGATACTGTTTAACACCATCCGGTGCGGATCGCGCACGATCCCTTTTTTCCCAACAAACTCCCCGGCCGGCTTCAAACTGCGGCTTGTCAGGCTCACTACCTGCCCTCTTTCGCGCAACAGATCATGAAGGGGCCGGAAAAATCAGTTTCAGAAAATAAACGAAACGTCCACCGATGCAAAATCCAGCGGATCCGGTACCTGTGCACGACTCAGGTACCGCGCGTTAGTGGCCGCTCGCCCGCGACCCGTTCATCGCTGCGCAGTTTCCAGGACAGTTCGCCGTAGCCCACATCCAAATCGAATAAACCTTTTTTCACTCTGTTTTGCAACATACAGTCAGTAAAGCCACCGGTGGAAGCACCGATATCAGCGGCTGTGCAGCCGTTAAGATCGATGGGAAACACTTCCATAGCCTTTTCCAGCTTGAGACCGCCTCGTCCCACATAGCGCAGCGTATTGCCGCGCACTTCCAGCGGGATGGTATCCTCCACATTCATACCGGCTTTATCAGTTTCCGGTCACCGGAAAATACCTCCCGGCCATAATCAGCGCCCTGAGCCTTTTGGCGGCTTTCCGCCAGGCCGCGTTCCGTGACAAGCACGTCAAGTCGCTTTTTCGCCATGCCCCAAGGCCTCCTCCACAGCAGCAGGGCAACGCTTGCGCCATCCAGCGCCTTAGCTTTACGCAGCAGCGAAACGCTGCCCCTGCGCCGTATAGGCATTGCCGAGATTTTCAAAAAAGAATGGTACGCGGCAAAGCGTTTTGCTTCGCCAGTTCCGCCGTCAGGCGCTGCCCCTACGCTGCCGTTCCACGCAGTCTTCCAAAACCAGGAATCCCCCGGTTTTTTCCACCGAAGCCGCAACGGCATCCACATCCAGCGGAACAATGG
>VOFB01003338.1_pt1 | contig 20251 bp, 22 predicted proteins | sample 5384141 | NCBI WGS metagenome assembly VOFB01 (sample SAMN12384721, study PRJNA508395) | human gut metagenome | isolation source: healthy gut A | host: Homo sapiens | reverse complement strand
ATTCCCGCGAGTGGATTAACCAGCGGCTGCAGGCAATCCAGGTACGTAAGGAACTCACCGATGAGTGGCAGGACAGAGGCGTACAAAAAGGTGTTGAATTTGCGATACTTACTGACGAGATTACTCGTGCATGGTCAGGTATGACGACGCGACAATACAAAAAAAGCTAAAAGGTCTAAAAAAGGAAAATCTGCGAGACAATATGACGACACTGGAAATTGTATTGAATATAGCTTGCAGAGGCTACAACAACAGAACTGTCAAAGGTACACCAGCCGCAAGGTTTTGCAGAAAGCCGTGAAATAGCAAAACGTGGCGGTAGTTATGCCGGAGGAAACGCGAAAATCTATCGAAGCGGATACCGTACGGTCTATTATTACTTCCGAAAATGCGGTGCAATTAAATACAGTTGTAACAGATATGATCGAAAGGTGTTGTCAACGCGGAGGATAAAGAAGGGGAAAACAAAAAGTAGGGAAAACACGGTGAAATAGAAGTTATCAGCAAAGCCGGGCGCAAACAGCGTCCGGCTTTGCCTTTTAATGTCAGAAAATCGAAGGTGAAGTGCTGCGGTTCATACAGCTTTTAAAGGCGTTTTTCTCCGTATTGGTGATAGCTTTTCCTTATATAATAAGGTAATGTTGAGTAGGGAAACGGAGAACCGTTCCCAAAGAACCTTGAAAACAGAATAGCTGATCTGAATTGCAGGCGCTACCTGCAAGGAGGACAGAGCAGTGGATTATATCAATGAATATGGAAAAGTAATCAAGATACCAGTAAAGGAAAACAGGTACATGGCGGAACGGGAAAGTAACAGGCGGAAAGAAAATACAGCACGTCAGGGCGTGCCGGTGGAGGATCTGGAGCAGTTTGCAAGGTTCCTACTTCCGAAAATCCAGGCGTTTTACGAAACGGAAGAAGGACAACGGGCGTTTCAGGAATGGAAAGAAAACAATGATTAAAACATCATACTGCATAGAGTAAACAGAAAAACGGCCGGGAGAGATTTCCCGGTCGTTCTATATGAATTCTGACTGAAAATAAAAATATTTGAATTAACCTGTCCCCAAATGGGGTAGTCGCTGGTTATAATGGGTGTAAGGGAAAGGCGGTGGCACTCGTTTGAAATTCGATAAAACGGCTCAACAACGTTTCACAGACTTATATAAGCGCTATTATAAGTTGATGTATCATGTCGCATTTGAGGTGCTACATAATCGAGTCACAACGGAAGATGTAGTGCATACATCCTGCGTGCGTGTTCTGGAGCATTTTTCGCAAGTGTCCGCAATTGACAGCCCCCAAACAAGAAACTTTGTTGCGATCATTACCAAACGCATTGCCCTTACAGAATGTTCGCGAATGAAACGGGAAGTGCCGGCAGACGTGCCGACAGAGTTGGAAAATTTTGATGATCTGCATGAAACGCCCGTTGTCGCTGTGGAACGGCGTGATGCGCAAACAGCGTTGCTGATGGAAATACGGCGATTAGGCGCTGAGGATCAAGATATTTTGATGTTAAAATACGACAACAAATTTACAGTCGTGCAGATTGCACAGGCGCTGAACATGGATGCAAAGTCGTAAAAAACGGCTGCAGCGCATTCGGCGCGCTAAAATCTGCGCTTGAAGAGAAAGGGTATGACACAATATGAACGATGTTTTTTTGAAAATCTACTTTGTGATGCTGCGGCTCAATTGAGGGAAGAACGTTTTAGAAAAAAATTAAACTACCACATAAAAATCGGCACATACTACGTGCTTTTGCGGTATGCGTATGTGCAGCAATATTGTCTTTAGCTGTTGTTTATGCTGTTCCATCGATGCGTGCTCAACTATTTTCACTGCTTCAAATCGAAGAAGAATCTGATTGGATACTTCGCTTCGAAAGTCAAACACAAACAGAGCCAATTACAACGCTGCCGGAATTTACGCCGAATTGGCTACCAGAAGACACCGTCCGTACAAAATTCAATTCAGTGAAGGGCCGCTCTATGACACATACTCATATCGTCAATCCCAATATGGGGGTGACTGTAAATTCTTTGGATATCGCAATATTCCCTGCACAGGATATCCAATTGTATCTCCCAAAAGAGGATTTCCCTTGAAATGGACGAAACAACGACAAGCATTCGCACATATTATTACCTTGACTTTGACAAAGGGAATGTTGATTCCAAGAGGATGAACAAAGTAATCTTTGAAGAAAATGGAATAGCCGTGATGATGGATAGTTCTTTCGAAGTGAAAGTTCTTCTGCAAATTGCTGATTCATTATGGAAATAAAAAAATTTTGGAATTTTGTCCCCTTTTGATATTGCTGGTTATTATAGTTGAGCGAAGGTTATCTTTGTTAAAAAATGAAGGAAGTGTTGTCATGAAACGGTTAGCTGCTCGCCTATTATCTCTGATGGGCGTATTTGTGCTGTGTTTGGGCGTAATGGGGAGTGCCATTGCGGCCAGTCCCGTCATCCTACAGGATACTACAGTGGGAACGCAGACGAGAACACTTTGCAATCATGCGTACCGTTACCTAGAAAGAACTGAGACACAATATGTCTATTCTGGAGCATTGAACAGAACATATAAATATATCATTGAATATTATCGCTGCGCAGATTATGGATATACATATCCTGTAACCATTGATTGCGGATGGTTTTCTGGAGAAGTAGTAGGATGGTAAATCGCATGCAATCTCTGTTTTGAACAACTTAAAATGAAACAGCTTGGGGAAGTCAGACATCAGCGCGCGAAATGTCGGTACAATAGAAAAGTGTCAAACCATGAAGAAGGAGTTGAAGAATTATGAAGAAAAAGCTGTTCACATTTGCACTTTGTATTATTAAGGAATTCGTAAAAATTCCCAAAGTGATGGTATAGCACCTTATGCTGATCTGGTCGATCATTATCAGGTGGTTTCAAAAACCTTTAACATATTCGATTTACAGTATCAAAAGGAATATCCTTCGCTGAAGAAAAGTTTTCTTTCAAGTAACAAATCAGTTGCCATTCAAGTGCCGTTGCCGCACGAAATTGTAAAACTTCGTTCGATGACGGCACTATTTTAGCTCAATATTTTATCGCAGGCACCTCCTGATTATAACTTTAAAATAGGTATATAAGGACACAGTGATTCCGGATGCGATTCCGGCTATCATTACACCGGAGGTTTTTTTTGACCGAGTACAAAAACGCTGTGAACAGAACCAAAAGCTCCGGCGCATACGAGAACGAATGTCAATTATATGTTGACAACAAAACTGTTTTGCGGAAAATGCGGCGCGATGATGGCAGGTGAAAGCGGAAAAAGCCATACAGGCGCATGGCATTATTATTACAAATGTGGGAACCGTAAACGCAATGGCCGCGCGGGATGCGATTTAAAATCAGTGCGAAAGGAACCTTTGGAACGTTTTGTAGTAAAGGCTGCGATAGAAAAAGGCTCTCAATAAGGATACGATTGAACGTTTGACGCAAAAGCTTTTAGCTTATCAAAGCAGAGAAAATACACGTTTGCCGGTACTGCCGGCCGCGCTGAAAGATGTTAATAAACCAATCGAAAATATCGTATCTGCAATCGAACAGGGAATCATTATACCAGCTACCAAACAGCGGTTGGACGATTTAGAGGAGCAGCGTAAGGCGTTGGAGACAAACATCCTGCAGGAGCAGATTGCAAAGCCGCTTCTTACAAGGGAGCAGATTCTGTTCTGGTTTGAGCGGTTCCGGCAGGGCAACCTGAGTGACCCGGCATATCAGCGAAACATCATAGATTGTTTTGTAAACTCGGTATATATTTTTGATGACCGATTCGTTGTCAATTTCAATTACAGAGACGGGGATAAACTGGTATCTCTGCAAGAGGTAAAAAGTTCGTCCTTAGCTGAATATGGTTTACCATTTGAGCCATCCTTTTCGGATGGCTCTTTTTTTGACGGAAAGCGCCAATATCGCTTTTTCACGCCGTATAGTCAGGATTTTACGCAGAATGCTCCCGGAATTGATTGCTCGGCTTGTTTTTTTATGCTTGGATACACTACAATGGATAAAAAGGATGGGCCATTTTTCACAAACCGGCCCCGGCAAGGAGGCATGTATATGCCGTTTTCTGAAGAAAATGTGCTGGATTTTGTAAAATGGCTCGAAAAAGTCGTATTTTTAGTAGAACGGGCTCTGGGAAGGATTGAAAAGCTTCTGGCACCGGAATTTATGATGGTGGGAACCGGACGGCGGAGGTCTGCATGACATGCCGCAGATGAGGTTCCTGCTGCAGCAGGAGCAAAGTGGATTTCATGATACGTTTCTGGTGCTAAGTGCCCATTACAGCGTCCGAACGCTCACACCGGAGGTGTTTTCCGTGTGCGGTGAGCTTGTCGTGCGCGAAAACAATGAATCCTGTGAAATGCTGGATCTTCCTGTCCGCGTTACGATCATTTTGCGCGCGGAGCAGGGATGTCTGCTGCTTTCGCAGCTGCATTTGTCGCTGCCCAGTCCCGACCAGGATGACGCGGAATTTTTTCCGCGGCTGTTGGTGGGGGAGAACATCTCCACACTGCGCAGGCTTGCAGACGAGCGCTCCGCAGAGCTGCGGGAGCGCAACCGTGACCTCGATGCCCTGATGAACAATACCCCCGGCGGCGTCATGTGCTGCGACGCCACGGACGAACTGAACCTTCTGCAGTTCAGCGACGGACTTCTGTCAATGTTGGGTTATACACGCGAGGAGCTGGGGACTGTTTTCCATAACCGATTCTCCGAGATGATTTACGAGCCGGATATTGCACCTACATGGGAGGCTGTGCATGCGCAGCTGGAAAAACAATACAGAAGCTCATTGAGTACCGGATGGCCCGCAAGGATGGTGGTTTGATTTGGGTGCAGGACAGAGGCCAGCTCATGCGCCGGGAGGATGGGCGAGAGGTATTCTACTGCATTCTGTTGGATATTACTGAAACAAAAAAAAGGCGCAGGGAGGATCTGCGCCTTTCGCTGAACGCCACCAAATCATTATGGATCAGACCAACGACATTATTTTTGAGTGGCAGGTCAAACAGGATACACTTACTTTCTCGCCCAACTGGGAAAAAGAAATTCGGCTATGAGCCGGTGCGGGAAAAATGTTCATGCGCCTGCTGGACAACCCGCATCTGCATCCTGATGATGTACCACTGCTGCGGCGCAAGCTGTCGGATATTCTGGAAAGAGAACCCTATCAGGAGGCGGAACTTCGCATTCAGAAGCGGGACGGGGGCTATTTGTGGTGCCGTGTGCGTGCGACGCTGCAGAAAGACCGCGCGGGTGAACCGGCCAAAGCGGTGGGCGTGATTTTGGACATCGACGCGGAAAAAGCGGGAGGCCCAGCGCATGCGGGCGTGCAGAGCGCGACACCTTGACGGGGCTGTATAACAAAGGGACCATGGAAGCCAAGGCAGACCATGCGTTGGGTGCACTGATGCCTGGGGAAAACGCCGTGCTTTTGATGATCGACATTGACAATTTCAAGCAGGTAAATGATTTTTACGGGCATCTGAGCGGTGACGTGATGTTGACGGAGGCCGCACGTATGCTGCAGGATATGTTCCGCGCAAGCGATATTCTGGGACGCATCGGCGGGGACGAATTCACCGTACTGCTGCGTGGTTCCGGGGCGCAGGCCATAGCGGGCCGCAAGGCGCAGGAGGTGTTGGACGCTTTTGCGCGGCTCCTGCCGGCACAGGGCGGCGGGCCAGTTTTTTCCTGCAGTGTTGGCATCGCTCAAGCGCCGCAGGATGGTACCGATTATCTCACGCTTTATAAGAAGGCAGATGCGGCGTTGTACCGAGCCAAAATGCAGGGGAAAAATACCTATGCGTTTTATACCCAGTTGCCGTTGGAAGGGCTGGGAGCGCCTACACAGAGCACCGTGGGACAGACGATTGATTCCGAGCTGGGCACAGGCGTGATGCGCAGCTCGCTGGCGGAGTATGTATTTCACATTCTCTACCAGTCCGACGATGTGGAGAAAGCGATTCCCAGCGTGCTGGAGATCGTAGCGCGGCATGTAGGTGTGAGCCGCGTTTATATTTTTGAAGATTCCGAGGACGGAACATACTGCGATAACACCTTTGAATGGTGCAACGACGGCATTGTGCCGCAGATAGACCAGCTTCAGCATATGCTGGAGGGCGAACTGGCGGATTATTATAAGAATTTTAACGAAGACGGTATTTTTTACTGCCGCGACATCCATGCACTGCCCCGAATCAGGTGCAGGTTCTGGAGGCGCAAGGCATCAAGTCCATGCTGCAGTGTGTGATCCGCGACGACGGCAAGCCCAGGGGCTACATCGGCTTTGATGAATGCCGGGAAAGCCGATTCTGGACGCAGGAGCAGACGGACCTGCTGTGCATTGTAGCGGAAATCGTGAGCGTATACCTGCTGAAGGCGCGGGCACGCACAAAGGCTCACCCATGCGCTGCAGGGCGCGCAGGCGATTTTGGACTCGCAGGACGCATGGCTGTATGTCATCCGAAAAGGAACGTATGAGCTGCTTTACGCCAATAAAAAACAATGCAGGATGTACCCGGCGCAATGCCCGGCGAGCCTTTGTTACCGTGTGTTTTACCGGGCGGACAAGCCGTGCGTGCATTGCCCGCTGGTAAAGCTGGCCCCGAAGGCCCGGACCGCGTCACCGCGAGGCTGTACAGCGAGGTTCTGGACATGGAAGTAACGGCTGTGGGCATGGAAATCCCCTGGGCGGGCGGAGAGGATGCCTATCTGATGGCCTGTGAAAAAGTAAAAACTCAGAAGAAAAAGTGAACTGAAAAACAGAAAAGGCGCCCGGCTGCGGAAAAATAAGCGGCCGGGAATTTTTGCCGGTATTTTTTCACCTGAAAAAGTAAAAAACACTTGCATTTTTGCTGGGATGGTGTATATTAAATAAGCAGTTTTTTCGTTCCTCTTTAGCTCAGCCGGTAGAGCATGCGGCTGTTAACCGCAGGGTCGTTGGTTCGAGTCCAACAAGGGGCCAAAAGCGCCTAACTGAGAATTCAGTTGGGCGCTTTTTTTTCGAAAAAGCGGAGCGAATGTTCATCGGCATTCAAACGGCAGCCTTTTCTGCGGTATTGGCAGTAAGGCAAAAGGCGAAAAGATTTCGCTGACAGAAAAAGCGGGCAAAAAACTGCCAAAAAAGCCAAAAACACATAGCCGGGAAAAATTGGAAAGAGTATGATCGATACAGAAGAAAAAACAGGAAAAGAGGCATTGACATTTCAGCAAAAGCATGTAGAATTTAGATACACAAAAGAATCAGACTGGTCATGGTTGCACGAAAGTGCATGAAAAGGGAATCGGTGAAAATCCGGGACAGCTCACTCTACTGTAAGGGCTACGAAACGCGGCAAAGTCACTGGGAAACCGGGAAGACACGCGGAATAGGCATGAAGCTCTAAGTCAGGAGACCTGCCATGAACAGAAACAATCTGTCGGTGGGGATAAGATTGGTGTGTTTCGTATTGTCGGATACGATTCATATAAAGGCGGCCCACATTCGTGGGCCGCCTTTGTTTGTTTGGAAAAACAAACGGAAATATACGAAAAAGGAGGGATGGAATGAAAAAGATCGTAATGCTCAACTGCTTGAGGGCAAACTCCGTCTGCACAGGAGCGGCATGTCTTCAGGCTTTCAACGCCAAAACAAAAACCTTTGCGCGCTATGGGGACGAGCCGCTGGAGCTGGTTGCGTTTTTTCGCTGCAACGGGTGCGATGCACCACAGGACGACGCAGGAATGGAGGAAAAGATCGAGCGGCTTTTACAGCTTCGGCCTGACGCTGCCCATATGGGCGTATGTACCCGGCGCAAAGCAGACGGCACACGCTGTCCCACGATTCAGAAAGTAGCGGACCGGCTTGCTGCAGAGGGGTGTCGTTCTGGTGGACGGTACACATTGACAAGCGCGGCGGGGACTCCACCGTCTGTGCAGAACAGAAGAAAGGAATGAAATAAGCATGAAAAAATACTGGCAATCGTACTATCCCTGACTTTGGCACTCAGCCTGGCTGCCTGTACGGGGAGCGGGGCGTCCTCGTCTGCCCGGCTCCCTCCCGCAGCGCCGTCGGCCAGTGCCGTCCGGCCTGTAAGCACGGCGTCTGCGAACAGCGAATATTATTATCCCGTGACATTGGAGGTGTACAACAATGCGCGCGAACTTGTGCCGTATACATTTGAGCAATGTCCGGAGCGGACGCTGGTCTATGGAAAAAACAATGTGGAGATCATGCTGGCGCTGGGGCTGGAAGACAAAAGATTCTGATGACGGCAGACTGCAGCAGCGTTCTGCCGGAGTATGAGGAAGCTTTCGCGGAGCTGGACCGTGTGAAAAACCATCAGGATGTTGGATATTTTGTGAAGGAATACGCCCTCAGCCTGGAGCCGGATATGGTCATCGGATGGTATTCCCTGTTCAACATTGAAGATCGCATGGGTGACGTTGGCTTTTGGCACGAACGCGGCATCGGCACTTATACCAGCATCAACAGCGTGTTGAAGGATGACCAGTCTCTTCAAAATGAATATGCGGATATCCGCAACATTGCAGCGATCTACAACAAGCAGGAAAAGGCAGAGGAGATCATTGCCGAGATAGAGGCGGATGTCGCCAAAAGGAAAGCAGGCGGCTGCCGGCAGCGAACCGCAGAGGATTTTGATCGCGGAAAAAAGTATGAGGGCGAATATGACATCTACCATGCAAAAAGCTGTGCGGGCGACATTGCCGCGCAGCTGGGGGCGGGGTAGAGCCCTTGGGCGAAAAAGGCTGGACAGATGAACAGATTGTTGAAGCCAACCCGGAGGCGATCTTCTCCGTGCATGTGAGTTCTGTGACAGACGAGGAGGCCGTGAACCTGTTTCTGGACAATCCCGCACTGGCCAGCGTGGATGCCGTCAAGAACGGGCGTGTATATCCTGTGGAATACGGCCTGGCCTATACGCCCGGTGTCCGCACGGGCCTGACGGTGAAGATGTTCCTGAAGGACCTGTACGGAATCGGGGAATGAAAGCGCCAGGCCGAGCGGCGGAAACAGACGCACCCGGTACCAGCGTCCGGGTGCGTCTGCTTTAAAAAGCCGGGGAGGAATCGAATCACAAAGGAATTGAAGGCATGAAACAGAAAATGAATTTGAAGAGCGGCATGTTCAACGGGCTGCCGGCTTATGCCTGCGCGCTTCTGATGCTGGCCACAGGCTTGGTCCTTTCCGTGCTGTACGCGGTCACAGTCGGCTCCGCGAGCTATCGGTGGGGAGGTTTACCGGGTGATCCTGTACGAGCTGTTCCGCTGGGGAGACCCGGAGCAGCTCGGCAGCGGGCGGTACACGATATTGTATGGCTGATCCGCCTGCCGCGCGTTGTATTGGCTGTTTTGGTCGGAATGGGTCTGTCTGTGGTGGGGGCAGTGATGCAGGCCATCGTCAAAAATCCGCTGGCGGATCCGTATGTGCTGGGTATTTCCTCCGGCGCATCGCTGGGCGCTACACTTACGCTCCTGCTGGGCGCAGGACTTTTCGGTGCGGCCGGGTGGGACTCAGGGGCGTTCATCGGTGCGCTGGCGGCCGCATTTTCCGTAATCGCCATTGCCGGCATCGGGGGCGCATCACTTCGGTAAAGCTGATTTTGGCCGGCGTTGCACTGAGCTCGCTCTGCTCTGCTTTTTCGAACCTGATCGTGTACGTCGCGGATGACCCGAGCCGGTTTATGACGGTGCAGTTCTGGCTGATGGGAAGCCTGGCCGGCGCACAGTGGAGCGGTAATTTCGTATTCTGTGCGTCGTGCTGCCCTGCACGCTTTTTTCTTTATTTCCCAGGCGCGGATACTGAACCTGATGCTCATGGGGGATGACACGGCGGTCACGCTGGGGACGGACCTGCAGCCGTACCGGCGGGTATATCTGGTCATCGCTTCGCTGATGGTGGGATTTGTCGTGCACGTGTCGGGCGTGATCGGGTTTGTGGGGCTGATCATCCCGCATACGGTCCGCGGGATATTCGGCGTGGACCATAAAAAGCTGCTGCCGCTTTCCGCGCTGACAGGCAGCGTGTTCCTTGTGTGGGCGGATGTGGCGGCGCGCACGATTCTGCCGCGCACGGAGGTTCCCATCGGAATTTTGATCTCTGTTGTGGGCGCACCCTTTTTTATTTTTCTTATGGTTCGGAAAAATTACAGCTTTGGAGGAAGAGCATGAGTTTTATCACGGCCGAAGGCGTTTCATTTTCATGGGGACAGGCAAGAATCCTGCAAGAGGTTTCCCTGCGTGCGGGAAAGGGAAAATTTGTCGGCGTCATCGGCCCCAACGGAAGCGGCAAAAGCACGCTTCTGAAATGCATCTACCGGGTGCTGCACCAGGACGCAGGCTGCATTTTTCTGGATGGAAAGGAAAATACAAAAATGGGCTATAAGGAAACGGCGCGTTTCCTGGGCGTTGTGGCGCAGCACAACATCTATGATTTCGATTTTTCCGTCCGGGATATCGTGTTGATGGGCCGATCCCCGCACAAAAAAACAATGGAGCAGGACAACGCGGAGGACCGCCGCATCGCCCGGGAGGCACTGGCGCGGGTGGGATTGAGCGGCTTCGAGGAGAGGACATTTGCGGAATTGTCCGGCGGCGAGCAGCAGCGGGTGATCCTTGCGCGGGCATTGGCGCAGCAGACCCGGGCGTTGATCCTGGACGAGCCGACCAACCATCTTGACGTCAAATACCAGCTGCAGCTTTTGAATACGGTAAAGTCACTTGACCTGACGGTGGTGGCGGCTTTTCACGATCTCAATCTGGCGGGGCTGTACTGTGATGAGATATACGTTTTGAAGGATGGACGGGTGCGGGCCGCAGGCGCTCCATGGGAGGTGCTTACAGCGCCGCTGATCGAGGAGGTCTACGGCGTACATGCGGATATCCTTCCTGGAAAAAGACGGCAACCCCGTATAATTTATTACGCAGGCTGACAGTGTGCCGCGCCCGGCTGTTGGAGAAACCGGAAAACGGGCTTCCCGCTCTCTGGGCATTTGCCGCGGCGCGGCAAAAAGGCGCGCACCGCAAAGAAAGCAAAAATAAAACGTCAAATATTGAAGCGGATATCAATTTTTGCAGATGGAAAATTTGAGGACGGCGGTGTAAAATACAACAAATGGACGGCCTGGCTGGTGCAAAGCGGCCGCGTTGCTTCAAGATGCAGCGGCGCGGGACGCTCGAAGCGGGCGGACACCGTTGACAGGGGAGTTGTGTTTGGCGCGTTCTCACGATATGACGAGCGGTTCCATCTGGCGCAGCCTGCTGGGATTCTCCATACCGATCATGATCTCGAATCTGGTGCAGTCTACCTACAACGCGGTGGACATGCTGTTTGTCGGCCGGTTTACCGGCACGGAAAGCCTGGCTGCGGTTTCTGTGTGCGGGCCGATCCTGAACGTGATGATCATTACTCTGTCGGGCATGTCGGCGGGGGTGCTGGTGGTCATCAGCGGCCTGCTGGGTGCGGGCGATATAAAGCAGGCGCAGGATGCAGCCCACACCAGCGTGGCGCTGTATGCGTTGATGGCTGCTGTTATGACCGTACTGGGGCTTTTGTTTGTGCCGCAGATATTGCGGCTTGTGCAGACTCCGGCCGCCGCGATGCCGGAGGCAAAGCGGTACCTGTATACGGTGTTTGCGGGAACCGTGTTCACCTTTGGATATAACCTGATCGGCGCGCTGCAGCGCGGGCTGGGCAATGCGGCGGCATCCATGTCTTTCGTGATCATTTCCTCGGCGGCGAATATTGCGCTGGACGCGGTGTTCATTGTATGGTTGGGCATGGGCGCCTTCGGCGCGGCGCTGGGCACCGTGCTTTCTCAGGTGGCGGCATTCGTCATCGGCACCGTACAGTTCGCAGGGGCGGAGCGGCGCTGCGCCTTTCGGCAAGGGCAGTGCGCTTCCATAAAAAGATTTGAAAATATCCTGCTGTTCGGCGTGCCCACGGCGCTCAACGAGGTCATGGTCAACCTGGCCATGCTCACCGTCAGCGGCGTGGCCAACAGCTTCGGGCTGGTCTCCAGCGCCGCCTATGGAGTGGGCTCGCGGATCAACAGCCTTGCCATTTTACGGACGGAGCCATGAACCAGACCATGTCGGCTTACGCCTCCCAGAACATAGGAGCCGGCCGGCAGAAGCGGGCGCTGGAAGGGTTGTGGAAAGCAATCATCCTTTCGGCAGGAGCCGCTCTGGGGACATCGCTCCTGGTGCTTGGGTTTGCCTCCCGAGTTTTTCCGCCTGTTTTGATTCCGACCCTGCGGTCATTGAGCAGTCCGCAGCATTTTTGCGCGTTACGGTGTGGTCTTACCCGCTGTTTGCCACGGTCGGCCCGCTTATCGGGTTCATCCGTGGCACGGGAAATGTGGAGGCGAGCCTTTTTGGTGGGGGTCGTCGCGCAGTTGTGCTGCCGCGTTCCGGCGTCGTTCCTGTTCTCCCGGTGGATGGGGTTCCCGGGCGTCGGGGTGGCTGTTCTGGTGGGGCCGCTGGTCAGCGTTTCCATTTATCTTTGGTATATCCTCACGCGCCGCTGGCACAGAGGGCTGGCGCGTGTTGCAAGGCTGTGAGGCGCGTGGAACGCCGCAGCGGAAAAAATGAAAGCCCGGGCCCAGACAGACCGACGAAAAAGGTAAAGAAGCAAAAAGAAGCGTCCGGGGAAAAAGCTGGCGGTGGCAAAGCCATGCATCTTTGCGCAGCAAAGTGCAAGCCACGCGCCAACATGTTTACCAGCATGGTCTGCTTGTTTTCGGCGCATTCCGGAATCAGCTTGTTCAGGCGTGAAAGCATGTCAAAAATAGGCGAGTTTGTGGAGGGAAGGTGGCGGCCCGGGTGATATCGGCAAAGAAGCGCCCCCGCGGGGAGATGTCCGGGTAGCTGCACGCCTTGACTGCTTGAAGAATATCGTCCGCGCCCGTATAAGAGAACGCGTGCGCTGGTTGCGGATGTCGGCCACAAATTCCGGCGTAATGGTGGAATTGGCGTGGAAGAGGCGGTACCGGCAGTTGGCGCTCGCCTCCCGGAAGGCATGGGGCAGATCTCCGGCCGCATAGACCGCGCTGCTGATGCCGCAGGAGAGCGACAGCCCGCAGCTGCGGCACAGCGCTTCGCGGATGGCGTCCAGAATGCAGGCGCAGTCTGCGTCCGGCCCGAAGGCAGCGACCGCCGCGATCCCCTGCCCGTTTTGCAGGTCCACCGCCGCGCCGAAGCCGTCCTGCGCCCCGCACATCGCGGCAAATTCCTGCCGCAAAGCGGTTTGATGCTCCATTGCTGCTTGGGGAGATACGTCTCCACAAAATGAATGGTATCGTCAAAGCGGAACACCAGGACGCGCAGGCCGAAGCGGCTCCAGCGGGAAAGCAGCGTACTGTATTTCTGTACGACGGTTTCGGAAAGTCCGCCCGCCAAGCACGCCCAGCAGATACAGCAGGTACTGGGATTCCTCCAGTTGGCTGTGGCTCTCCATAGCGGCTGTCAGAGAAGTCTGCTGCTCCACGAGGTTCAAAAAATATGAGAGCCGGGCGATCTCATCCCGGTTCCTCCGCGGGCGTCACGCCGCCCAGCTGGGAGGCGCGCTGTACCAATCACGGAAAACGGGCGGGGCGGTATTTTTGCCAGCACATAAGAAAGGCGGAGGCCCGACACCGTGACGAAAGCTGCCAGCAGCACAAGGCTGAGAACAGCTGTGAGCGTAGGCTGATAATATTGCCAGAAATCCAGGGCCTGCACCACCTGGATACCGTAATTCTCAGCTCGTGGCGAAATACGGCCTTGCCGGAAAGGCTTTCCAGGCCCGACTGCGGCAGCACGGGCGGCGGTGATATCGTTGCCGTAAAGTGGGGCCAAAGTACAAAAAGCAGGTTTTTCTTCGCTGTCGAATACATAAATGTCGCTGTTTCCGGCCGCTGTGGCGCAGCCCGCGTGTAAGGAGGTATAGTCCAGCCGCAGCAGCAGTCTGCCGGGAGAGAACACATACGAGGAGGGGATGGGCATCACATACAAAAAGGCTTCTGGTATTGCCTGAGAGTTGGGGCACGAAATGGGCATGATCCGCGGCATACACCACTTCCATAAGCTGGTTTTCCGTGAGGGCTGCCGCTCAGTTCGTCGCGGCGGTAATCGGCGTAGCTGAACCGCCCGGCGCTGGAATAGATGACGCCGTTGATTTGCGGGTACAGCGAATCTACGTAAACGATGCTGAGGGAGGAGAGAGTTGACGGAGGGGCGCCAGCATTTCCAGCTCCCAGACGATATTGTGGGGCAGGTCTCTGTTATTATAAAGGTTATAAGCCATGAGCTGGGAATCATTCTGGACGACGATGCCCAACTGTTCGGCACTGGCGATGAAATCCCCGATCTGCTGGCTGGCCTGGCTCAGGGCCATCGTCTGCAGGCTGGCCTGCCGCTGCTGTGTGCGGACAATGGAAAAAACATTGAAAACAGAGAACATCAGAATGATGACCATTACAGCAGTTACATTGAATTTCATCAGCGGACGAAAAGAGCCCGGGCAGCTTTCTTTCATACTCATCACCTCAATTGTAGAATTTTGCTGTTTTTCTTCTGTTGTAAAAATATTATAGGAATATTTAACAATAAAAAACAAAAATTAAGAAAGGTGTATCTGGGCAAATATTGCGGCGGATGTCAATTTTTGCACATGGCAAAATCGTGTTTTTGGGTTGTACTATGAACACAAAATCCAAAGGACGGACGGTGAAAAAATGGTTAAAATGCTGCAGGGCGAGCCGGACGGCCGCCGGCACGGACACGCGCCAGAAAAGCGGGCGCGCGGCAGGCAGCGGCGCAGGCGGGTGCTCACAAAAGCTCAACCAAAGCAAGAGCCTTTACTTGTTTTTGATCCCTGCGATCGTCTATTTCATTATTTTTTGTTATCTGCCGATGTACGGCGTGCAGATCGCCTTCAAGTACTACTCGCCCCGGCTGGGCATCTGGGGCAGCACGTGGACGGGAATGGAGAACCTGAACCGTTTCTTTGATTCCTATTATTTCTGGAGGCTGCTGCGAAATACGGTAGGGTTGAGCCTGTATAAACCTTATAGTGGCGTTCCGTTCCCGATTTTGCTGGCGCTGGTATTCAACGAGGTGAAAAGTCCAAAGCTGAAAAAAGCCGTGCAGACCATTTCTTACGCGCCGCATTTTATTTCTGTGGTGGTTCTTGTAGGCATCCTGAACCTGTTCTTCAACCAGGGCAACGGCCTGATCAACGTGTTCCTCGACAAAATGGGTTTTGAGAAGTTCGGGTTTCTCACAAGCTCGGCGGCGTTCCCGTCCATGTATGTATGGTCGGGCGTGTGGGTAGAACGCGGGCTGGAACTCCATCATTTATATTGCGGCGCTGGCCGCCATCGACCCGCAGCTGCATGAGGCGGCACAGATCGACGGCGCGTCCCGCCTCCAGCGTATTCTGCACATCAACCTGCCGGGTATCCTGCCTACGGCCATCATCATGTTCATCCTGGATGTGGGCCAGGTAATGAATATGGGCTTTGAAAAAGTATTCCTGATGCAGAACGCCCAGAATACTGAAACGTCGCAGGTGATATCCACCTTTGTATATGAAGCGGGCCTCATCAACAGCGATTACGGGTTTTCCACGGCCATCGGGCTGTTCAACAACATTATCAACATTGTTTTGCTGCTGACAGTCAATAAGATCGCAAAAAATCAGCGATACGAGCCTGTTCTAATGGTGGGAAGAAGGAGGTATGGATTATGTCATGGCAGTAAAAGGCGCAAACAAAACTGGGCGCAGGAGACAGGGGCGTTCAATATTGTGCCCCAGGGGCCTCACCGCAGTCAGCGTTGTAGTGATTTTGTATCCTCTGATTTTCGTGTTGTCGCATCCCATCAGCGACCCGGATGGAGATATTTCAGGGGGAACGTGGCTAACTTTGAAAAGGTTTCAACCTTGGTGCTATTGCCAGCAGGTGATTCCGGCAACGGGGACATTTTTTACCGGTTATAAAACACTCTCCGGATCTATACGGTTGTGGGGGACGCTTGTCACCATCGTAATCACATTCAGCGCGGCATATCCGCCCCGCAAAAAACTGTACGGACGAAGCAAGCTGATGGGGTTTTTCCTGTTCACAATGTTTTTCGGAGGGATGATACCCACTTATTGCCTGATGGTGAAAAATCTGGGCTTATACAATACCATGTGGGCCGTCATCCTGGTGGGGACGGTGTCGGTGTATAACATTATCGTTGCCCGCACTTTCATGCCGAGAACACGATACCGGAAGAGGCTGTATGAGGCCGCATCCATGGACGGCTGCGGAGACATCCGCGTATTCTTTTTTCAAAATGGTGCTTCCGCTTTCGGCGCCCATCCTGCCGTTCTGGTGCTGTTCTACGGCGTGAACTTTGGAACAGCTATTTCAACGGCCTGATTTATTTGAGCGAGCGCTCGGCCTATCCGCAGATGTTCCTGCGGAAATACTGCTGAACAACATGGCGGACAGCATGATCGGACACCGCGGGTATGGACATCAGTAAGTTTATGGTGGAGAGAGCATCAGTCACGCGGTGATCATCGCTTCCAGCGTGCCGATGTTGGTTTTGTATCCGTTCCTGCAGTTTTCGTCAAGGGCGTCATGATCGGCGCGGTGTGGTAGACGGAGGCCGTAGTACCCTGGGATATATAAAAAGAGAAAGCAGATGAAAGATGAAAAAGTGTTGAGCATGTGGCAGCCGTGATGCTGTGCGGCGTGCTGGCGGGCTGCGGCGGCAACAGAGCGGCAGTACGCCTGCGTCCGGCGCGCAGAGCGGCGAGCGCGGCGTGGGGACTCCAACGTGAACGCCGAGGGCTTCCCCCCATCGTGAACGAGCCGATCACGCTAGCGGGGCATGGTCGCCCTGAACGCGAATGTGAAGGACTGAACGAGCACCCGGCCCCAAGCGGATGGAGGAGCTGACAGGCATCCACATCGAATGGGAATGCGTGCCGGACGCGGGCTTCACGGAGAAGCGCAAATCCTGGCCTTTTGCCTCCGATGACCCGCCGGACATTATCCTGCGCGCGAAGATCAGCCCCGCAGGAAGAGATGAAATATGCGGCCAACGGACAGCTCGTTGCGCTGGACGAGTATCTGGATTATGCGCCCAACCTTTCGGCGCTGATTGAACAGGACGACGCCATCCTAAGGGCATTACCATGCCGGACGGCCATATCTATTCCTGCCCGCAGCTCAACAAGACCTGAGGGCAACCCTGATCCACCACTACTGATCAACAAACCTGGCTGGACAACCTGGCCTGGGGCGCCTACGACGGTTGACGAGCTGTATGACGTGCTGGCGGGCGTTCCGCGACAACGACCCCAACGGCAACGGCCAAAGGACGAGATCCTCTACCGCGGTGGGGTAAGTGACTATCCCCCACCGCATGTTCTACGACCTGCTCGGCTCCTGGGGCTTCGGCATCAACGGCGTTATGATTCCGGATTATGCTTCAGCTGGCTGGATATCGACGACGCGGGCAAGGTGCGCTTCATCGGCCGTGAGGACAAATTCAAAAATATGGTGGAATTTACAACAAGCTGTGGACGGAGGGCCTGGTAGACAAGGAAAGCATTCTCACCAGGACCCAGGCCGCCGCAAAGGTGAACGCCGGCCAGGTGGGCCTTTTGTGGCCTCGCGCGCAGAACACCCAGTGGATGGGCGCCGCCGCTGAGAACTATGTGCAGTGCCCCTGTGCTGGAAGGCCCCTACGGCGACCCCTGCGCGCTCATCAACGTGGAGAGCACGTGCAGATGACGGGCGTTGCCGTCATCACTTCACCGCCAACAAATATCCTGAAGCAACCATGCGCTGGCTGGACGGCGCGAAGAAGGCACTGTAAGCAGCGCCGGGCAATGAGGGCGGTAGCCGCGGAGAGGTCGTGGGACGGTAAGTACCAGCTGCTGGATAACATCAAGAACAACCCCGACGGGCTGACGCTGTACCTGTGCCTGGGCCAGGCCATCTTCCCGGCGGCTACCTGCCTCAGTATATCACCAACGAAGTGGACCAGAGCGGCCCAGCGCCCGAAACCAAAGCGGCCAACGATGTGGTACGCGATTATGTGGTGCCCTTTTGAGACAGTGCCTCGCGTAAAGTTTACCGAGGAGGAGAGCATCGCTGGGCACCTATGCGCAGGATATCGTCAACTACGCCACGGAGAATGTGGTGAAGTTCATCACGGGCGAAAAGAGCCTGAGCGAGTGGGACGCCTACGTGGCGGAACTGAACAATATGCCGGTTGAGTGATTACATCAAAATCAACCAGGACGCTTACGACCGCTGGAAGGGTTGAGCGGAAAATCCGCATTAGTGGCGCCCCGCGCCTGTAAACCAGGCGCGGGGGACGCTGCCCAAAGGAGAAGAACAATGAAAAAAATCAGATTTGGCGTGATCGGCTGCGGAAGCATCGCCAACGAATAATCTGCCCGCGCTGCGGCGCGTGGAGGGCGCGCAGCTCGTGTGGGCCTGCGATCTGATCGAGGAGCGCGCGCAGAAAGCAAAGGACGACTTCGGCTTTGAAAATATACGCTGGATTATCACGACATCCTGAACGACAGCAGCATCGACGCGGTGTGCATCTTCACAAAGATCGAGATGCACGCGACGCTCTGCATCGAGGCGGCCGCCGCGGGCAAGCATATCTTTTTCGCAAAAGCCCTTTGCCTATCAACATTGAGGAAGGCCGCAAGATCATCCGCGCTGTGGACGAGGCGGGCGTCAAACTCACGCCGTCCTTCATGCACAGCTATATGGGACGGCTCATCGCGGCGCGCAGGATCGTGGAAGAGGGGAAGATCGGCGAGATCCGCCACATCCGCATGCGCAACGCCACCAAAAATCCGTTCGATTCCGCGCCCGGCTACGGCGGCTGTATGATGGACATCGGCTGCCACGGATGGACCTGATCCACACAGTGGCGGGGTCCTCCATTGAAGAGGTGTTCGCGCTGCACCTGTCCCCGCGGGACGAAAAGCGCAGAGAGGAATTCGGCGAGCGTGCCAACCTGAACGGTGTGGAAAATACCGCCATCCTCAACTACAGGCTGGCCAGCTGGCGCAACGGTGTTCCACGAGGTTTTTCTGGACGCAGGTGGCGCAGACCAACCGCTTTGAAATGGAAATCTACGGTGCGAAGGGCGTTATCTATCTGTACAATCCCCGCCGCAGCGATATCGTATATTATGGCTGGAATCTGGACGGGCCATCCCCGCAAGGATATCCACTGGCAGGCCCCCCCGTCGACCCGGGCAGTTCTTTGGGTACGGTATTCATCACAAGACATTTGTGGACGATCTGCTGAACGGCACGAACAACAGCAAAACAGCGCGCGACGCATTTGTGCCGCTCCAGGTGGTAGCCGCCCGGCGCTCCTTTTGAATCGGGCCGCATCGAGCGCGTGCTGGGCATCTGAAGGAGGAATAGAACATGAAAAACTCGGTTTTATCGTAGAGATGAAGGACCGTATGACGCAGCCGACCTGCGCCGCTGGGGGACCTGCCCAGCAGCAGGGCATCGACGGCGTGGAACTGCTGTTCAACTCAAAGTGCGGCGGGACTTCCGCTGGACAAAATCAAGCCTGCGTTTGAAAAAATACCCGTGGAGCCCGCTGCCTGCGGCCTCTGGCTGAAACACCATCAGCCCGGACCCGGACGAGCGCGCGGCGGACCATGCTGGAATTTCTGGACATGGCGGGAGGCCATCGGCTGCAGGATGGCGTTTTTCAACACCGGCGAGTACGACCCGGAGGACCCGACAAGAATATCGCCGAGTTCAAAAAAATATCTTTACTATAAGGACATCGCGACAAAAAGGGCATCAAGCTGGCCTGCTACCTGGGCCACGGCGGAAACTTCGTCCATTCCCGCGGATTTTGGACAAGCTGCTGAAGGAAAGTGCCTGAGTTCAACATCGCTGGACCCGGTGGGTATTATGCGCAAACGAAGGACGACCCCTATGAGATCATGAAGCGTTACGCCAACAGCATCGCGCACTTCCATGCCAAGGACATTTTCCGCTATGGCGACGACGGCTGGAGATCGAACCCATCGTAGGCATGGGCCAGCTGAAGTGGAACGTGATGCTGTATGCTGGGAATGGGGCTATGACGGCTATATCATCATCGAGCCCCACGGCGACGTGTGGGCCGAGCCGAGAACCGCTGGAAAGCACATCGTGCTGGCGCCT
>VOFB01003456.1_pt1 | contig 20278 bp, 26 predicted proteins | sample 5384141 | NCBI WGS metagenome assembly VOFB01 (sample SAMN12384721, study PRJNA508395) | human gut metagenome | isolation source: healthy gut A | host: Homo sapiens | reverse complement strand
AGTGGCGCTTGGGTCGGCAGGCGCGCTATTTTTATGCCCTGATGCGGGCGAAGGAGGTGTTATTGTGAAAGCATACGGGAAGTCGTGGGGCTACAACGTATATGACTGCCGGTACTGCCTGTACCGGAAAGGGAAGCTAAGGGGCTGCGTCTACCCGGACGGCTGTTGCTGTCCCGTCCGCAGAAACCCGAAAGACGGAACGGCATAGAACAAGTTTACGAAGCAAATTCGGACAATGCCGCTCCCGTTTCGGAGTGCGAGGGCTGCCCCTACGGAAGGGCTGCCCCCTGCATCGGATGGTGTACCAAAGAGGTCATGCGCGCCGCAGGGCTTCCAAAGGAGCGTGACAGAAGCCATGTATGACTATTTCTACGGTGCGGAAGCGGAACTGTTCTCCTTCTATCGCATCCCCAAGGTGCTGTTCACGGAGGAGCAGTTCAGAAGCGTTTCCGCAGAAGCCAAGGTGCTCTACGGTCTGCTCCTTGACCGCATGAGCCTGAGCTGCAAGAACGGCTGGCTGGATCAGGCGGGGCGTGTGTATATCATCTTCACCATCGATGAGGTCATGACCGCCCTGGGCTGCGCTGACCAGAAGGCCGGAAAGCTGCTGCATGAGCTGGAGAGCAAATGTCGCCTCATCGAGCGCAAGCGGCAGGGACTGGGCAAGCCCAACCTCATCTACGTCAAGAACTTTGTGGATAACCATGTGGATAACACATCGGGCAGTAGCACCCCCTCCCCGGAATCACGATTCCAGAACCGTGAAAATCACGATTCAGGAGCAGTGAAAATCACGGATCAGGAATCGTTAAAATCACGATCTAATAATACTGATAAGAATGATACTGATTTTAGTGATACGGATTCTTTTCCCTTCACTTCGTTCAGGAGGGATCACGGGCGGGAAGCGAAAGGAAACGAAGCGGCTCTGAGAGAGCGGTACAGAGAGCTTATTGCGGAGAACATCGCCTATGACGCACTCCTGACAGACTATCCATACGAGCAGGACACACTGGAAGAAATCCTGGAGCTGCTGGTGGATGTGGTCTGTACGACGAAAAGCTCCGTCCGCATTTCCGGCGACGATAAGCCCGCCGAGGTGGTCAGGAGCCAGTTTTTGAAGCTGAACAGCGAGCACATCCGCTTTGTGATGGGCGGGCTAAAGGAAAACACCACCCGCATCCGCAATATGCGCCAGTATCTTTTAGCCACGCTGTATAACGCCCCTCTGACCATCGGGAACTATTACCGAAGCCTTGTCAGTCACGATATGTCGGAGGGATTCATCTGAGCCGCAGGTTATTGCCTGCGGCTTTGGCATTTTCAGGAGGTGATGCGACCGTGCCGAAACAGAAACCCAACGAACAGGTACAGCAGATACCGCTGTCAGAGATTCGTCCCTTCAAGAACCACCCCTTCAAGGTGACGGACGACGAGCTCATGCAGCAGACTTTGGCCAGCATTGACCAGTGGATTAGTCTCATCCACCAGTACGCCAACCCGGAGGAACTGACTGTCGAAATGCTCAATGCCCTAATTGAGAAGATTGTCGTTCACGAGAAAACCACAGGCGAGGACGGCGAGAAGGAACAGACCGTCGATATTTACTACCGCTTTGTGGGTAAAATCGACTAAACCCCGTTTTGTATTCTTATGTTGGGGAAAAAGGTCTTTCTGTTCCCGACTCCGAATTGCTGATAAAGCTGGCGGAGATTTTAGAGGTACCGGTAAGCCGGCTGCTCGGCTCAAAAATCGAAACGGCAGAACAGCCGGATGCTTTGGCAGAACAGCTTTCCCGAATCAACGAGCAGCTTGCGATCAAAAACAGACGGGCAAAAGAGTTTGGAAAGCAATAGCCTTCATCGTCGGCGGCATTATTGCTGTATATGTCCTGGTTTTACTTCTTGCAACTGTCTTTACCTTTTCGCCCAACCAATCCGGCACAACAGACAGCTCACAGTCTATTGAGTCAATCGTGGAAAAAGAATGAGAATCGGACAATTTCATCTCTGCGGTGTGGGAATATCCCGTACCGCAACTGCTTCCCCAAACTTTTCAGTAGAAAAATTCACAAAGATATGATATAATTGCATTGATTCAGAACAATAAAGGGAGCTTTTCGGAAGATAATGAATTTGGAAAGCAGAGCAAAGGAGTGTGTTCAGTGTCAAAGTTTGATTTCAAAAGGAAGTATCTTATCATTTATTTGTGCCTGGTTGTTTTCAACACCTTTCTTATGCTGTGCCGCTGGCTGGAACATATTGTCCCGAATGTTGCGTCTGCTGCCCGACTTTTTGCTTGACCATATTAACAATTTTGCACTTTGTATGCTGCTCATGCTGATTCTCGGAATTATCGTTCTGTCCTTTGAAGGAAAGTTTAGAGGCATTACGGCAGCGGCATTGGTAATGAGCGTATTAAACATTGGGTATGAGTGTTTTATTCCGATACGGAATACCCCCGACATTTTGGACGCCGTGTTCGGCGTTATCGGCGTTGCAATCGCATACGTTTTTCTGATACTGCTCAGAAAAAACGGGCTGATTGCCAAATAATTCTCCTGACATTTTTGAAATCGTAGCCCCACATATTCTGATATGCTCCCCTTATGAGAGACAGTGAAAAAGAAAAACACTGTCATCATAGGGGGAGCATTGTTATGCCACAAAAGCAAAAGATATCAGCGGAAAAAAAGGTCAAGTTGGTTTTGGATTGTTTGGAAAATAAAATCAGCGTACAAGAAGCAGCTCGGAGTGCAGGCGTAGATTATAACAAATAAAGGACGGATGATTATAGTCGTTGCTCGTCAGATATTTGTTTTTGAGCCGCAAATACTGTTTTCGGACTAAATTCCATTTCCCTTTGCGTTTAATGAAGTCAACCTTTTCCCGTATTCCCGAAGAATTCGGCGCTTGATTCCAATAGTATCTGTTGTAACAGTTGAACCACGTTTTTACGTGGATCAGTCGACACATTCGGTCTTGTGCATCCTTAAACACAATACAGACATCTATTGAAAACAAAGTCTGATTGCCTTGGGTAAAGTGGCGATGCTCTGTTGTGAGCGACGATGTGGAATCCTCGCAATCGCCCCAACCGTTCATAGATAGGGCTTTATTAAAGGCTTTCCTCGCACATTCTTTGAGTGTGCGGCAATCATCAAAATCTTCACAGCGGACAATTTCAAGGTTATAGTCCAAGTCTATCGGCTGCGAAGCATTTTGCACGATGAGGTTTTTAGCGCCGCTGCCCACAAGATAAAAGGTTGAACCTATGTCATAGTCCTCTTTCAAGGTATGGCAAAAGTCTTGCATAATTTCTCCGCACACGCTGCGTACACGGCTTAGGTATTCCTTATCTTCTACATATTCAAACATAAAAGCTCCTTTCACCCCCAAACCGTCCATTCAGCTCTTGGTGAGCTAAATCGTATTATTATACTTATGGTGGCAGGCTGTGTCAAGCTGCTTATTAAAAAAGTTGCGATTTTCCGTCGCAGCCCTTTATAATCCCATCATCTCTCGGATAATACGGTCGCTCATCTTGACCGATCCAACGAGAACGAGCATATTAAAGAGCAGTTCGCATACATAATTCCATACCTGCGTGACCGCCGCCGCATCAGGGTTTACCAAGGGCGGTGAGGACGCAAAAAGCGAGAAGATGATGCAGAACAGCACGATCACTGCTCCCTCCAAGCAAACGGCGCATCAGCTCTTGATAAATGACTTGCCGATATTCTGCGAGGGTTCACCGGCGAAGGTGGACAGAGGGATAGACGCAAGTGCCGTATATATAGAACCGAAAAAATCTCCGATGAGCGTGACAGCCCATAGCGGTATGCTTTCAAAGAATCCGCATTCCTCAATGCTGGTAATCAATTCAGGCGGCAAGAATGTTTGCTGTGGCGTTGAGAAACCCGCCGAACCCATTATCGTCGAGATCGTGCCTTGGACGATATTAAACAGGGCAAGCATAAATAGCGCCGCTGCGCCCGACGCTCATGACGGTGCTGCTCTGCTACCCCCGTATCCCGGGTGATCACATCGCTGATGTTTGCATTGTACCGTGTATTTTATGAAAAAGCGCCGCATGTTCCTTCGTCCGGGAGTTGTGAAAGGCCTTTGCCGAAAAATGATCCGCAAAATTTCTGTTAACCCCCCTTTACCCTCTTGACAGGGAAGACGGCTTGATCTATACTAAGCGTGAAGCATAATACTTGTTCTTGCAGGGGAGCGACTATGTCTAAATATACAGAAGTTATACTTGCCGCCGTAACAAAGCTTCGACGGCATCCGACGGCGGAGCAGGTGTTTCTGGAGATGAAAAAGGAACATCCCAGCATCGCTTTGGGCACCGTGTATAAGCATCTGAATGCTTTGGCGGACGAGGGTCTGTTGCTTCGCATCACGGAGCCGGGTTCGCCGGACAGATATGACCGCACCGAGCGGCACGATCATCTGATTTGCAGTCGGTGCGGGAAGATAACGGACGTCTGTTTGAGAGATCTCACAGAACCCATCGAAACCGGGCTCGGGCAGAGGATCCTCTCCTATGATCTTAAAATCCGGTATATCTGTCCCGATTGCAGGGAACAGGAAGAAAACAACACTGAAGGAGGAGCCCGATGAACGCTAACGTATCTAAGCTGCTCAACGAGCAGATCAACAAGGAGTTCTACTCCGCCTATCTGTATCTGGATTTTGCCAACTACTATGCCTCCGTCGGCCTGGACGGCTTTGAGAACTGGTATAAAGTGCAGGCGCAGGAGGAACGGGATCACGCCATGCTGTTCTATCAGTATTTGCAGAATAACGGCGAGAGCGTCACCTTTGAGGCCATTGCAAAGCCGGAGTGGGAACGGGGCGACCACATGACCCCGCTGAAAAAGGCACTGGAGCATGAGAGGCTTGTCACCGCCAGCATCGACGCCATCTACGCCGCCGCATACGAGTCCAAGGACTTCCGCGCCATGCAGCTGCTCGACTGGTTCGTCAAGGAGCAGGGCGAGGAGGAAAAGAATGCAGGCGACCTCATCACAAAAATGGAGCTCTTCGGCGCGGACGCCAAAGGCCTGTATATGCTCAACAGTGAGCTCAAGGCACGGGTCTACACCGCGCCATCGCTGGTGCTGTAAGCCTTGCGCGGCTGCGGGCCTTTGCATCAGACAAAAGGCAGACTGCATACAGGTGGCCTGCTTTTTCTTCTGACAGAGAGTTAGAGGCGGCTAACTGTATATAAAACAGAAAGGAACTCAGAGCTTGAACAAGGAAAAGGAGATCGAAACCGTTACCTTCATGGTGCATCGCTATTGCCGGGGCGTACATGGGGCGGGACGCTTTGCCCGGCGTGCAATGCGCTGCTGGAATACGCCCGGCAGCGGCGGGACAGATGCCCGCACGGGGACAACAAGCCCTTCTGCTCAAACTGCCCCATCCATTGCCATAAGCCGGAAATGCGCCAACAGATGCGCGCCGTGATGCGCTATGCGGGGCCGCGGATGCTGTTGAGCCACCCCATACCGGTGCTGCGCCATATAGCGGAAACCCTGCGAAGGAAAAGGAGAAACGCCAATGCCGGATAAACAGCTTTTGCGCCTGTTGGGCGAGGACAAACGATACATCTACCGCGCCGTTTTGTGGATGCTCACGGGCTCTTTGAGCAGCATAGGCTTTACGGCCTGCCTGTGCTATGGGCTTCATCTGCTCCTTATTGATGCAAGGACGTCCTTCTACCCGCTTCCTTTCGTTTTGGGAGCGGTATGCGCGGCGGTGCGCTTTCTTGCCACGATTCGCGCCGCATCGGTGCGGGACAGGCTGGGGCGCAGCGTGAAGAAAAGCCTGCGGGCACAGCTGTACGCAAAGCTCCTGCGCCTCGGTGTACGGGAGACGAAAACCGTGAAGCCGGCGGGGCTGACCCAGCTGGCCACGGAAGGCATCGAGCAGCTGGATCTGTACTATTCTTCCTACCTGCCGCAGTTTTTCTACGCCATGCTCTCTTTGGGAGCCTGACGCTGCTCTGCTGCCCGGCGCTCTATTTCAAGAAGAAACTTGACGCTTTAAGCTGATTTGGAGGGAGGCGATGTGCTTGAAACGAGAAAACAAAAATTTCTGGGACAGAAATGCCGGTCGGTACGACCGCTTTATGCGAAAGGATGGGGCGGCGTATGACGAGATGTATGCTCTCCTCCGGCCGGTCGTGAAAGACAAAACGGTGCTGGAGCTTGCTACCGGCACGGGATTGATCGCAAAACACATCGTGAGCGCGGCGGCGCACATCGAGGCGACGGACGCCTCCGCGGAGATGATTCTTGAAGCAAAGCGGGATAATCAATCTGCTAAGCTGCACTTTTCCGTGCAGGATATGTTCCGCCTGCCCTATGCGGAGAAGTCCTTCGACGTGGTGATCGTGTCCAACGCACTGCACATCGTGCCGCAGCCGGAGAAAGCCCTTGCCGAGATCAGACGGGTGCTGAAGGACGATGGCGTACTCATCGCGCCGACCTTTACCCACGCAGGGAACTCGTTTACCGGCAAGGTCAGGGCATTTTTCATGAAGCTGGCAGGCTTCCCTCTCCACAGCAGGTGGACGAGCGAGGAATACTTGAGTTTTCTGCGGCAGAATGGCTGGACGGTGCAAAAAAACGTTGTTCTGAAAGCGTCATTTCCATTAACTTATACCGAATGTGTGAAATCGGAGGTGTGATATGTCATTCTTTGAAAACACCCGCAAGCCCGTGGGCTTTGCCGGGAAGCTCATGGTCGCCATGATGAATCTGGGTCACAGCCCTGTGGCCCGGTGGGGGCTGCAATTTTTAGAGCTTGCGCCGGACGCCAAGGTGCTGGATTGCGGCTGCGGCGGCGGTGCGAACATGAAAAGGCTGCTGAAAAAATGTCCGCGGGGCGTCGTCAAGGGCATCGACTATTCGCCCGTCAGCGTGGAGAAATCGAAAAAGGTCAACGAGGCCGCCATCGCGGAGGGCCGCTGCGCCGTTCTGCAAGGCAGTGTGGCGGATATGATGTTTGCAGATACCGTGTTCGACGCGGTCACGGCTTTTGAAACCGTCTACTTCTGGCCTGATCTGCCGCGGTGCTTTTGCGAGGTCTGACGGGTGCTGAAGACCGGCGGAACCCTTCTCATCTGCAACGAGAGCAACGGCGACACGGACAGGGACGAGAAGTGGACGGAAATCATCGGCGGTATGACCATCTATAAAGATACAGAACTAAAAGCGTATCTGGAGCAGGCAGGCTTTCACGAGGTGCAGATACACAAAAAGAAAAGCTGGCTCTGTATCACGGCGCGGAATGAGGGGAAGCAGACAGGTGAAGGACAAGAAGCTCCTATTTGACCGCAAATGCCATGTGCTGTATTCCCGGCCCTGCAAGAAGAAGATACGGGCGAAGATCGCTCAGCACTACCCGGAAGCAGAGCGGGAGGCGGTTTGGAAAAAAGTACAGCGGCGGTATGCGGAATTTCTCTCCGACTGGCGCACCGACTTGGGCGGCAAACGGAACTTCCACAACGGCGTAGGCGGCACCTATGACTGCATCGCCATTATGAGCTATTATGCCGTGTGCAAAGCGGTTACATCGTTTCGTGAAATCGAAGAGATGGAGGAAAATCTGATTCTTCCGACTTTCCGCAAGCTGAAATTTGTGGACTGCAACAAGCCGTTCTGGAGGAAGCTGATGTACAAGGCGTTTGTTCGTGCGAAAAGCGGCTGCGACAAATGGCACGATTACGAGATGACGGTTGCACCTTACGAAAACGGCAAGCCAATCTATTATGAATTTACATCGTGTCCAGCAGCGGAGTTTGCTATCCGGCACGGCCTTACCGACATCATGCCCGCCCTGTGCAATGTGGACTATGCGTCCATGGAGCTGCTCCACGCAAGGCTGGTGCGGACGACCACCTGCGTGGACGGTTGCCGATGCGACTATACCATCTGCGGCGATAAAGACCCATATTTGAAGGAACATCCCGAATACCGGGACGAGGCGGGGTTCAGGAAGAACAAATAATACTGCAATACAAAGGCGGTGAGACAAATGGAGACCTTTATCGGAATCATGATCCCTTTCTTGGGAACAGCACTGGGCGCAGCCTGCGTGTTTTTTATGAAAAAGTCACTTAGTGATTTGGTGCGGCGATCTCTTGCCGGCTTTGCCGCCGGAGTAATGGTGGCGGCTTCGATTTGGAGTCTGCTGATCCCCGCCATCGAGCAGTCGGAGGGTATGGGCAAGCTGTCCTTCCTTCCCGCCTTTATCGGCTTCTGGGTCGGCGTGCTGTTTTTGCTCCTGCTTGACCGTTTGATTCCCCATCTTCATGTGGGAAGTAAACAGGCCGAGGGTCCGAAAAGCAAGCTCGGGCGCACCACCATGATGGTGCTGGCTGTTACCTTACATAATATTCCGGAGGGAATGGCGGTGGGCGTGATGTACGCGGGCTTTCTCGCGGGGAACGCACAGATCACGGCGGCAAGCGCGCTTGTGCTGTCCCTTGGCATCGCCATTCAGAATTTTCCCGAGGGAGCCATCATCTCCATGCCGCTCCGGGCGGAGGGCGAGAGCAAGGGTAAGGCATTTCTCGGCGGCGTGCTCTCAGGTGTAGTTGAGCCTATCGGCGCGGTGCTGACGCTTCTTGCGGCGCAGTTCGTGATCCCGGCGCTGCCGTATCTTTTGAGCTTTGCCGCGGGCGCCATGCTCTATGTGGTGGTGGAGGAGCTGATCCCGGAAATGTCACAGGGGAAGCACTCCGACATCGGCACGGTTTTCTTTGCGGTAGGCTTCAGCGTGATGATGGTGCTGGATGTGGCGCTGGGATAGGCGCGGCTGTGCCGCTGCTCTTGCAACAGCGATGACATCAGCTACGCCGGTCTGCACCCGAGGCTTGCTCGGCAGAGAACCATGACATTGGGGCGCGGCGGCAGTCGGTGATCCTCTCTCAAGAGCCGTCGGACGAAAACGTCCTGCGCGCCGCCATCGATGCCGCCTGTTATACCGCGGGGATATCCAAACGAAGACATGCGAAAAGAAGGAGCTGTTCCCCTTCTTGAAGAAGCAGTCGGTGATCTTTGAAGAGCCGCCTTCGGGCGGCTTCTCAAGGCTATATGGTTAGAGTATGCTAACCAATAAACATTCAAAGGAGGCGAGAGCAAATGTCTGAAGAAATACTGATTCGTCAGGGCGCGCCGACGCTCGCGGGCATCAAGACGGGGAGCCTTTTTCCCTGCCCCTGCGAGGATCGCGAGGCATTGCTGTCCGACATCCGGCAGCTGAACCGGCGGCTGTCGCCGAAGGGACTGTGCCTGCTGCCGATCCGCTTTCTGGCGGGGCAGGCGCTCCTTTACCTCTACCGCCCCGCCGAGCTGCGGCGCGACCTGCGGGACGTGCTGGCGTCCGAGCTGCTGCGCCAGGCGGGCTACGCCGATGAGAGCTGCGCGCGCTGCGTGGCGCAGCTCACCCGCCGCTTCCGCGAGAGTAGAGAGTTTCCGCACGAGGTGGGGCTGTTCCTCAGCTATCCGCCGGAGGACGTGAAGGGCTTCATCAACCACTGCGCGGGCGGTTTCAAATGCGCGGGGCTTTGGAAGGTCTACGGCGACGAGGAAAAAGCACGCTCGCTATTCGAGAAATACAGAAAATGCACGGAGATCTACTGTACACTTTGGCAAAGCGGCTTGAAGCTGGAGCAGCTTGCCGTTGCAGTTTGATCATATAAAATCATTAAAAGAAAGGAATTTAAGAAAATGAAAACTGCTGTTGTTTATTGGAGTGGTACGGGCAATACGGAGGCGATGGCGCGTGCTGTTGCCGAGGGCATGACTGCCGCAGGCGCGGAGGCTGTGCTGCTCACGCCCGCCGAGGTCGCGCCCGGCGATCTGAACGCCTACGCCGCCATCGCCTTCGGCTGCCCCGCCATGGGCGCCGAGGTGCTGGAGGAAACGGAGTTCCAGCCCATGTTCGATGCCTGCAAGCGTAGCCTTGGCGGCAAACGCGTGGCGCTGTTCGGCTCCTACGGCTGGGGCGACGGCGAGTGGATGCGTACTTGGGAGAGTGACTGCGACAGCGCAGGGGTGAACCTCGTTTGCGAGAGCGTGATCTGCACGGAGACTCCCGACGATGCGGCACTTGATGCCTGCCGTGCCTTGGGTAAGGCGTTGGCTGTATAAGAAGAAAGCCTGCGATATGCATTAAAAATACCCGTCAGTTAGCCGCCTCTAACCGATGCGGCGCATCCTCCAACAAACCCATATATTTTAAGAAAGGAACACGGAATATGAGCAAACAGAAAAAAGAAAAGCAGCCGCCGGTGTTGGGCAGGCTGCTGGCGTATGCCGGAGGGCATAGGTGGCTGTCCGTCTTGGGCTGCGGGCTGTCCGGCGTTTCGGCGGCAGCCGGCATTTTCCCGTTCGTCTTTGTCTGGTACGCAGCCCGGGGCATTTTAACGCCGGGAGGCGGCGTTCCGGCAGGGATTGCCCGCTACGGCTGGTACGCGCTGGCGGCAGCGCTTATAAGCGCAGCGGTCTATTTCGCCGGGCTCATGTGTACGCACCTTGCGGCCTTCCGGGTGGCGACGAATATGCGAAAGGCGGCGGCCGCCCATCTCATTGACCTGCCGCTGGGGTACTTTAACGCCAACCTCACCGGGCGGCTGCGCAAGCAGATCGACGACAACGCGGCGCTGACAGAAACGCTCCTTGCCCATACCATCCCCGACGCGGTGGGCGGGATCGTAACGCCGATACTGGCGGTGGGAATGCTCTTCGTCTTTGATTGGCGCATGGGGCTTGCCTGCCTGATTCCCATGATTATCGGGCTTGTCTGCCTGATGACCATGATGACTGGGACGGGCATGAAGTTCTTTGAGGAATACCAGCGGGCAGGAGAGCGAATTTCCGCTGAGGCCACGGAGTATGTCCGGGGCATCCCGGTGGTGAAGGTGTTCCAGCAGACGGTTTACTCCTTCAAGAGCTTTCATGCCGCCATCCTCAGCTACCGCGACCTTGCCAGCGGCTACGCCATGATGTGCCGTATGCCCTACACCCTGTTTACGGTGGTGCTGAATGCCATGTTCCTGCTTCTCATGCCCTTGGGGATGGTTCTCGTAGGCGGGGCGGACGGCTGGGCGGTGCTGGCCGATCTGGTGTTTTACATCTTCTTCGCGCCCCAGCTTGCCTTTATGATGGAACGGCTGATGTACGCGGTCAACGCACAGATGGAGGCCGCCGAGGCAGTGAACAAGCTGGAGGCGATATTGAAGGAGTCGCCCCTTCCCGAGCCTGCGGCGGACAGCGGAAGCAAGCCCGCGGACAGCAGAATTTCCTTTGAAAACGTCACCTTTTCCTATGACGGCGCAGAGAGACCCGCGCTGACGAATGTGAGCTTCCACCTGCCGCAGGGGGAGGCGTGGGCACTGGTGGGCCCCTCCGGCGGCGGCAAGACCACCATCGCCCGGCTGATCCCGCGCTTTTCGATGTGCAGGCAGGGGCGGTGCTCCTGGGCGGACGGGATGTGCGCAGCATCCCCACCGCAGAGCTGATGGAGCAGATCTCCTTTGTCTTTCAGGAGGTGCGGCTGTTTAAGAAGAGCATCCGAGACAACATCCGCGCCGCTCGGCCGGACGCCACCGAGGCGGAGATATTACACGCGGCGCAGCTTGCCCGGTGCGGCGATATTCTGGAAAAGACGCCGGGCGGGCTGGACGCCGTGATCGGCGCCAAGGGCGTGCATCTCTCTGGCGGCGAGATGCAGCGCATCGCGCTGGCGCGGGCGATCTTAAAGGACGCGCCCATCGTGGTGCTGGATGAGGCCAGCTCCTTTGCAGACCCGGAGAACGAGGCGAAGATACAAAAGGCCTTCGAGGCGCTGATGAAGGGCAAGACCGTGCTGATGATCGCCCACCGCCTGTCCACGGTGCGGAACATGGATCGCATCCTTGTCATCCGGGACGGCGAGATCGCCGAGGAAGGAAAGCACGACGAGCTTCTTGAAAAGGGCGGTGTATACGCCGCCATGTGGGAGGAATACCAAAAGGCCGCGCAGTGGAAGGTGGGAGGTGCCGCATGATCGAACGCATCCGAAAAAAATACGCCATGACGGATAAGGGCGCAAAAGACTATGCGTCCGCCGTGTTCTGGTCCGTACTGGTCAACATCAGCAAAATGCTGCCGGTGGGCGTGCTGGCCACGGCACTCTCCGGCATCGTAGAGGCACTGACAAACGGCACCGACCCAAGGGCGGGGCTTACGCGCTTTCTGATCACAGGCGTCCTTGCCCTCGCCGCGCTCTTTGTGACCTTCCTGATCCAATACAAAGCCCTATACGAAGCCACCTACCGGGAGAGCGCCAACCGACGCATTCGGCTGGCGGAGGTGCTGCGCCAGCTCCCGCTGTCCTTCTTCGGAAACCGGGACCTGACCGACCTGACCGCCACCATCATGGGGGATACGGAGACACTGGAAAAGGCATTCTCCCACTTTTACCCCGCCATGCACGGCGCGCTCATCTCCACGGCGCTGATTTCCGCAGGCATGCTGCTTTACGACTGGCGGATGGCGCTGGCTCTTTTGTGGGTTGTGCCCGCGTCGCTGCTGATGGTCTATCTCTCCCGGCGCATGGAAAAGCGGCATATAAAGAAGGGTCTCGTCACCCGGCGTGCGGCCACCGACGCCATGCAGGAGGTGCTGGAGTGTGCGCCGGAGATCAAGGCGTGCAACCAGAAGGCGCGGTATATCGCCGACCTGAACCGCAGGCTGGACGAGGCGGAGCGGGACACCATCCGGGGCGAGCTGTTCACAGGCTCCGTGGTCACGGCGGCACAGTCCTTCCTGAAGCTGGGCATCGCCACCACCGTCCTCACGGGGTGCTGCTGATGAGCTGCGGCGACCTGTCACTGATCCCGTTTCTGATGTTCCTTATCGCCGCCACCCGGGTATATGACCCCATCGGCTCCATGTTTGCCAACATGGCCGCGGTTTTCGCCTGCGAGGTACGCATCGAGCGTATGCAGGAGATTGAGAACGAAAAGCGCATGACCGGTATGACCGAATACGATCCCGACGGCTACGACATCCGCTTTGAGCATGTAACCTTTGCCTACCGGGAAAAAGAGGACGTGTTAAAAGACGTTTCCTTTACAGCGAAGCAGGGGCAGGTGACGGCGCTGGTGGGCCCCTCCGGCGGCGGCAAGTCCACGGCAGCCAAGCTGGCGGCCCGCTTCTGGGACCCGGCGGAGGGCGCGGTGCGGCTGGGCGGCGTGGACGTGTCCACGGTGGACGGTGAAGCACTGCTGAAAAACTACGCCATCGTATTTCAGGATGTGGTGCTGTTTGCCGACACCGTGATGGAAAACATCCGCCTCGGCAAGCGGGACGCCACCGACGAGGAGGTGCTGGCGGCGGCAAAGGCGGCGCAGTGCGACGCCTTCGTATCCAGGCTGCCGGACGGCTACCATACCCTGATCGGGGAAAACGGCTCCCGGCTCTCCGGCGGTGAGCGGCAGCGCATCTCCATTGCCCGCGCCATCTTGAAGGACGCGCCGGTGATCCTGCTGGACGAGGCCACGGCCTCGCTGGACGTGGAAAATGAAACGGCGGTGCAGGCGGCACTGTCCGGGCTTATCCGGGATAAGACGGTGCTCATCATCGCGCACCGCATGCGTACCGTCATGAACGCCGACAAGATCGTCCTGCTCTCCGGTGGCCGCGTGGTTGAGATGGGTTCTCCCGCAGAGCTGTTGAAAAAGAACGGCCTGTTCCGCCACATGGCGCATATCGGAAAGCGAAGTGTCGAATACAAGGAGAAGTTTATGAAAAAAAACAAATAAATGGTCTGTCAGGGAGGTGATCACCACGGTGCTGCTCTCCGCAGTGCTGATCGTGATCCAGCTCGTCGTCAATATGGTCTGCATGGCCAACGACTTTGTCAGCATGGTGCTGTCGGCGGGGATCACCATGTTCCTCTGTGCGCCGGTCTATATGCTCATGGTCAGCCGGATCGGAAAGCGTTTTGTGACTCTGATCTATATGACGATTCTCGGTGTGATTTTTCCTGCTGATGGGCAACTGGTTTTTGCTTCCTTATTATGCGACGCTGATGGGCTTTTAGGCTGCATGGTCGGCGGCAGTCGGCTGATCCGCAGGCATTTTCAGAAGACCGGCGTTCTATGAGAGCGAACGCATCCTTTGCGGTGCCGGTCAAGCTGTGGGCACTGCTGTGCGTTTTGCCGGGGGTTAGTCTCGGCAGGGATGTACTGCTCACCTGCATCCCTGACCGGCGGGGCGCTTCTTTATCTCGTCCTGCAGCGGAATTTCCGCCTTGCCGCGTCTATGGCTGCTTTTCATCTGCTGCTGGCGCTTCTGCTACCGGCATCCGCTTCCACAGGCTGCGCATGCCGGTCTTTCAGGAATTTTATGTTCTGATGTTCTGGAATCTGTCGCCGATCTTTCTGGTGTCATGGGATGCAATCACCACGCCGCCGGGAATGCTCTCCGCGTTCTTATCCACCTCCATGTGCCCACCGTTCATTCTCCGGAAAGCTTCTTGTGGTTTCGCTTCTTCCCTACCATGCGGACGGGCTTAAAAAGGCGTAGGCAGGTCGATGAAGAACCGGGGGCTTACCGCGGCAGGGCAGCTGCTCGCGCCGGCATCCGATACAGGCATGGGTATGTGCTTATTCCGTTTCTTCTTCGGGTGTTGCAGCTTGCCGATCAGCTTTCCGTTTCCGCCGTTGCAAGGGTCTGCGGAAGGCGCGGGCGTGCGCGGCGCTATTATGAGAAAAAGAGAACCGGTACGCGGGGGATTACTATCGCGGCAGCCGCAGCCGCGCTGGTCACGGCTTCCTATTTAGGGTTTGGAAAGGAGCATGGCATGATCGAGGCTTACACGCTTCCTTTCAGCTGAAAACTCCGGACAGAGGTGTGCAGGACTAACACACTGCGGTAAGGCGGCAAATGCGTCGTGCTGACGGGCTTGCGCCGTCCTACTACTGGGCCTTCAGTTGTAAAAATAGGCAGCAAGGACATATCAAGGCTTTCCACATATGGGAGATCGGGCGTTTGGTGAAACGTTTTCAGGACTCAAAAGCCAGTTCTTTTCCGCCGAACTTGCCGGAGGGTGGCCTTTCCCTGCGAAATTACGGCCTGTCCGCCTGGGAGATACGGGCGCGGACGGACGCCGCCATAGAGCGTTTAAGCTGTCCCGTTTGAAAAACAGGGCAGTTGACGTCCTCTCAAGCGGAGAAAAGCAGCGGGCGGCCATTGCGTCCGTATATGCCATGAAGCCAAAGGTCTTTGTGTGCGACGAGCCGACGGCCAACCTGGATGCCGCCGGGACGCGGCAGCTTGCACGAACGCTTCGGCAAAGCTCAAGGCGCAGGCTTTACCCTGCTTATCGCAGGCATCGGATCGACTGGCTGATGGGACGCAGACCGTTTTTTGTATCTGCGGGAGGGCAAAAATAGTGGCCGGTATACACCGGAGGATTACTCACTCCTGCCGGAAGCAGACACGTCTTAGGTATGGGCCTGCGCTCTCCGCACGAGGAAATGGCCTTCCGCTCCCTCCGTATCGGACCAGAAACCCTGCGTCTTGAGAGACGGGACTCTCGAAAAAAAAAGAATACGCAGAAGTTATTTTTTTGAGGGGATCATCTCGCTGTCGTTCAAAAGAGCAGGCTTGCTGCGCAGGTCCATCTGCTGAGCTGGCAGAAGCAGACAGGGACGCCATACCATAGACGGAAAAAGCAAGAGCGGCAGTCCGGCGCAGGGGGGATACATTACTGCGGCAACGACACGTCCAGCACCAGTTTTTACGGCTTAAGCGTGGCGGAGGAGCTGCTGCTGAATACCAGATTGACGGAAGAAATCAAAAGCAATGCAAAGGGAGCTGCTCAAAAGCTTGGGCTTTACGAGTACAGGGATGCGCATCCGTCCACCCTGTCCGGCGGGCAGAAGCAGCGCCTTTCTCATTCGGCTGCGGGAGCTGGGCTGTCTGTGTTACAGACCGCTGGTGGAGTACGTCTACTGCGATAAACTGAATACAAAACCGACTTTTAATCGAGCAAGCGGAGAGAATCGATTTCGTTCTGAGGAGATGTTGCTGCCGTACAAAGTCAGACTGAACCGGTAAATGGGTTCGGTCTGCTACATGTAAGGTGTTTTGAGAAAATCCTGACATGCTACATATTAAAAAATGAGGAGGCCTTATGATACGAACAAAACAAATTACCGTCGTGTGCGCAAGCGTTGCTTTGCTGTGTATTCTCTGTGTACAGGCTTTCGCTGCTCGCAATGCATCCCCCAACTATGCAACGAATTCGCATGAAGACATGTCCCTTTACTACTATGGTTACGTTCAGTGCCGCCCTTCCTATAACGATGATGGGGCGCACGCACAAGCGGGCTATATCCGCTATTGGCGGTATGACCTTTTTGGCAATACTGTCAATGACACAGGTAGACTCTATACTCCCTATGGCACCGATCAGACAGATTCTCGTTTGCTGACTAAGAGTCACACTTATACGGATTCAATTATTCCGAATCCGCATAAGACGCAGTTCAGATATGGATTTATCTGGCAACCGCACCGCGACAAATCTATTCCGTGGCCACTGCCGTACTCAATTGGTAATGTGACTAAATAAAATGCCTTGAGTATTTGGTCATAGCGGATTGCGTTCACCCTAAAGGATCGGGGCGCAGACTCGTACATGGATGTTCTCTCCATTGTTCGATTTTGTTGCCCCGATTCGAATGAAAAGGAGGAAAAATGAAACAAAGAAATTTGATGGTTTTAACTCTTTCCTGTGCGTTACTGATAATCATTGAGCTTGGTGTATCAATCATCTACTCTGATTACATATATAACCCCTGCGAAAGGTCTAATTTCAATCAATGTTGCCAGTCAAACTTATAATGACCCCAATTGGGAGCCGGGCATGGAGAACCCGACTTCTTCGCAGAATGCGGCGAATCTTATGCAGGAAATCGACGATTGGGCAAACAGTGCAAAAAGCAGCTGTTATTCATAAAAATGCCTTTTCAGCCGGTTGCGGCTATTCAGACTACTCCGGATGGCTGTTGTCCGCACTTGGCGTTTCAAAGGCAAAGGATGAAACCACTGGCGGCAAGGGAGTCTACACGACTGAAGGGAACTCGTTCAATGCTGCGTATGTAAACGACGGTATTCTGTTTCCGGGCAAGGCTAATCTTCGAATTTCGGGTACCTTCAACGATGAAAGTTTGCCCCCTGCACTTGCAGGCTGTGATTATTTTATCCCTTAACAATGTCTGAAGTAACGGATGGAGTGTATTTAACAGATGCAACTGAGATTGACTCGCTGTTAAAGCTGTTCGATGACAAAGGTTATGAAATTCTTCATGTGACCGCTTTCATTTTTCGCATTAGTGAATAGAATGCTGTCCGATGGGTTTGTTACGCGTGCAGTAGCTTGTGCAATGGTTGGGTTGTTTTTCTGCTTTATATATAGCATTGTCATGCTGTATAGGGAAAATCTTAAAAGCCTGCGAATTCGCCATATCTTCGGTCTGTCAATGAAGCAAATAACGCTTGGCTCATTAGGAATCGCCACTTTAATTGCAGCTGTTGCTGTCGGCGTTTTTTCAGTTATACTGTTCAGCGGACTGTCCTACATGTCAAAACATGATTTGAATCGCCTGTTTTGCTATATAACGGTCGGTATTACATTGTCGGCAGGTACTTCATTGGTGTGCGCCATAAGCACCAACAGAGCAGTTTCAAGGAGGGAAAGGCCATGACATTGTTAAAAACAGGTGCTTTCTATGCGGAGTTAACAAGGTTCAACCTTCAGCAGAAAAATCAGCGCTGTGATTGCTGTGTGTCCCCGACATGAAAGAGAAAAATGGTTGGAGCAAACCGTTTCTCGCGGCGAAGACCTTCTCAGTCGATGCAGCCGCATTATGACGTGATATGGATCTTTATCATCCCTATTACTACGCGCCCTCAAGGCGCAGAAGCAGTGAAAAAAGACACTGTACATTTTTACAGACAGCTACATGTTGATTAACAGGCTGTTCCCACAGCGAGCGGCAGAAATGCTGTTGGATCGCCTCCATATGTATCAGTTGCAACAGAAGCTGAATTGGTGGGTACGACCGTGCTTTTTTAATTCGATTGAATGTCTATCTTAGGAATTCAGTCGATGGAAGCCTTCATAATAGCGTTGATTATGTCAAGGAACATGCTGGCTTCGCCGGTCAATATCATAATTCTTGTGCTCACGGTGCTTACAGTTGCAACGATTATTTCGGCAGTCAAATTCAGGCAGTTCAAGATATGCCGTCAAGTGTTTAAGGAGGGTTAACTCATGTACTCAATTATGCTTGACAAGGTGGGCAAAAAGCACAAACCAATAATTATGTGGAAAGCTGTAAATCAGGCTGATAAGTAAAGGATAAAGGCATCTCTCGGCTAATCGGACCTTCCGGGTCGGGGGAAGCACTTACCGAATATGATCTATCCTCGACTTTTGGGATCTATTTTATCAATGGCGAGGATGTCACCACTTGCCGTATCAATTGCTCTCTCTGCCATTTCAAATTCTACTGGCTATGTCGTTCAGACTTTGCCCTATTGAACGGGAAAGGTTTTCAACAACATCCGAATTCCTCTGTTATACAACAAGAAAATCAAGCGCGGAGAACACAAAGAACGTATCCATCGGGCAGCAGAAAGCGCTCATTCAGGATAAGCTGCATCGCAAGGTCGAACAGCTTTCCGGCGGCGAACGTCAAAGAGTTGCCATTTGCAAGAGCCATTGTCAATGACCAACCGATAATCCTTGCGGACAATTCGACAGGTTCGCTCGACATATAAATCGCGACAGAGTTATGGATATTCTAATCGAACGATGCGACAGGATTATCAGGATGAAGGATGGGCAGATTACAGACCGGGCAGGCGAATAAACTCACCGAAAGCTGTCCACGTATGGTATAATTAAATCGCATGGGAAACCTGAATCTATAAAACGGGAAGGAGGTCGAAAAATGATTGACATTGAAGCAGCCTTTGAGGAACATTTCAGCTACGTCTATTTGTACATACGCAAGCTGTCACATAACGAGGCCATTGCCGAAGAGATTACAAGAGACCTTCTTCAAGGCACTTTCCGCAATCGACAGCTTCAGGGAGGACTGCGATATACGTGTGTGGCTGTGTCAAAATCGCAAAGAACTGTTACTTCACCCACGTTAAAAAGCTCCAACAGAACAGCCACTTGAAAGTTCCGACGCCGATGAGTCTTTATGTGGAGAACCAGCGGAAACTAAGCTTTAAACAAATCGGGCATTGTTCGGCAAAACGGAAAACTGGGCGTGCGTTACTATCACAGGGCGCGAAAAAAGATACAGGAAGGAATGGAGGGTTTTCAATGGCGAAAAATGAATGCAGCATTGTCAAGACATTCTGCCATATATGTATAGAAAAATGGTATCTGATGATACCGTGAGCTTTGTCAGGGAGCATCTTAAGGACTGCCCGAGATGTCGTGCAGAGCTGGAAAAATTGCAAAAACCGGTTGAGGTGCAGTTGAAGCCGGATATCAATGCCGCACCGCTGAAACGGCTGAAAAAGGCACTGCTGATGAAAAAGCTACAGACTATTCTGTGTACTGTGGCTATTTTGCTGGCACTGATGCTGGCAGTCATCTCGCTTCTTACTGCGCCGGAGTATTTTGAATATACACCGGATTTGGTGACTGTCACAGAAACCGGAGTTGGTGAAGTTACGATTTCTTTCAACAGCAAAGTCACAAATTATAAGCTCCAACATATTGAAGACCCTGACGAGTGCAATACAGTTTATCAGTTGGAAGCGTGGTCTTCCGCATGGGACAGGATGTTTAAGCGACCCGGAGCGCAAGCAGTGACCGTACCTGCGGATAACATGCAATTTGACAACGCCGGCTCCGGCAACACTTCGTTGTGTCTCTATGGTAAAGCGGATCCGGATAACAGCGGTTGGGTTGCTCTGCCGGGGCTTTCTTTCTGGGTTATTGGCTGATAATCAACATTGTTCTGTTTATCATCCTCGGTGCGCTCTGGTTGGGTGCACGTAAGAAAGAACACTTTCGTCGTTGGGGTAGAGTATTTGCTTTTGATTCCATCGCCTATGGGTTGGGTCATCTTTGCGTGCTGGGCTTCGAACTGTCTCTTGCCAGAATGGCGTGACTTTCAGCTTATTCTTGCTGTCGGCGTACTTTACTGTGCCATGTTGCTGGCATTGAACATT
>VOFB01004011.1_pt1 | contig 20291 bp, 31 predicted proteins | sample 5384141 | NCBI WGS metagenome assembly VOFB01 (sample SAMN12384721, study PRJNA508395) | human gut metagenome | isolation source: healthy gut A | host: Homo sapiens | reverse complement strand
TTGCAGCTTTGGCTCTCTTTGCAAGATCAGTTTTTCCTGCTGTTGCACCGTTCTCAGCGTCAACTCTCATCTGAAGGTTCTTTTTGGTGCTGTCTGTTACAACTTCACCGAGCAGTTCTGCGAATTTTGCAGCGTGTTCTGCCTCTTCCCATGCAGCTTTCTCATAGTAGGAACCAACTTCCGGATAACCTTCACGGTAAGCAACACGAGCCATTGCAAGATACATACCAACCTCAGAGCACTCACCCTCGAAGTTTGCTCTTAAATCGGATACGATATCCTCACTTACTCCTTTAGCAACACCAACTACGTGCTCTTGCAGCCCATGTTCTGTCTCCATCCTGAAGTTTGAATTTCTCTGCCGGTGCTTTACATACTGGGCAGATTTCCGGAGCTGCCTCTCCCTCGTAAACATAACCACATTCTGCATGTTGTTATTTTATCATTGAGTTTTTTTGACAACAAACATCAGGAAAAATATTGCCGCAGCATTATTCCGGACAGGGAATACCAGACAGATGAGGATAACCGCAGGTTTGTATTTTCTGCACAGAAGATAAAGGATGGAGGGGACTGTCTGCGTTTTTATACGGCGCATATGGAAGTCAGTGTGTACGCTGATGACACGCTGATCTATCATGTCGGACAGCAGCAGGCAATGCCAAAGGTGTCACCCGGAGTTATGTGGAATTATGTCGGGATACCATCCGGGGCAGAACAGATCCAGGTTATGATCCGTGCGGTCTATCCGGAGGTCAGACAAAAGCAAATTGATTTTTCAATCGGCGGGTATACCCAGATGTATAGCGGAATGTTGTACAGATCCATGCCGGTAACATTTATCTGTCTGCTAGAGATATTATTGGGTTTCTTCATGGTACTGTGGTGGCTGATCGCACGGACCAGAATGAAAATGAAGCAGACTCTGCTGCATTTTGGCACTTTTTCCTTTCTGACCGGAACTTGGGCACTGAACGAGACAGATGCCGCACTTCTGATCCTGTTTCCGGTCAGAGTTGAGATCGTATTCGTATCAGCGGTAGCCCTGATACTCATGGTGCCTTCCTTTGTGTGGTTTTACCAAGGGATTCTTTGATATTGAGGGACAAGTGGGGATCAGATATTATCTGCATGCTGGCATATCTGAATCTGGCGGTACAGCTTATATTGCAGCTTGCCGGGATCCGAGGCTTCCGGCAGATGTACACGGTCACACATGTCCTGTTGGGGATAACGCTGCTTTATACGATAGTCATGCTGATTTCTGAGTATAGAAAAACGAAGGTACACCGTCATCTGTGGGTTGTTGTGGTTGGTGGGTTTATTCTTCTGGGAACGCTTGTGGCAGATCTGCTGCACTTTTTATTACGGATCATTTCAGACAAGTATATATGACATATATGGTGTTTTTATCTATATCATTATTTTTGCGGTCGAAGTATGCAGACAAGTGGCAGAGCAGATGGATGCAGGGCAGAAGCTGCAGATCTATGAAGAACTTGCAACCAAAGATATGCTGACGAAGCTCTATAACCGGAATGCATATGATGAATGGATCAAGGTAAACAGGCGGCCGAAGAAGGCGAAGATTGTTGTTTTTGACCTTAACAATTTAAAACAGTGCAATGATACGATGGGGCACGCAGCCGGAGACGCATATATCCAAAATGCTGCGGGGATCATATTGCATGTGTTTGGAAATTGTGGAAATTGTTACCGGATCGGTGGAGATGAATTCTGCGTTGTGATCTATGGGAATGATCCTTCAGATATGGAAGAGTTATTCCGGCAGATGAAGCAGGAACAGGATGAGTTTAATTCGAAAAACGCAATACCACAGATACAGATTGCCTATGGCTATGCGGAGTTTGACCCGGAAACAGACCGGGATATCGAGGATACCAGATCCCGTGCAGATGACAAAATGTATCAGAAGAAGAGAGAAATAAAAGCGGGATACCAATGAAAATGAAAGGACAGAGTAAGTAGTTATATTTAGACCATCAGGCAATGGATGTTATCGTTTATGTTCTAATTTATAAAAAAACGGAATACAAATAGAAGAAAACAAAAACAGAGATGAGATTGCCTATGGCAGGAATGAAACGGTTTATTGCATATATATATGGGTATGAAAATGCAAAAAAGGCAGGCAATACGGGATTTGCCAGGATCGAGCTGCGGGGAGAAGAGTGCAGGCTTGAAATCCATCTGCGTAGTGTCTATGCTGCGCAGACACACTGCAGGGTTTATCTGTTTCGCAAACAGGGTAATCAGATGGAGGGAAGCCTGATCGGAGAAATGGATGTCCGCAATGGTGCTGGAGATTTTGCCACAGCAATGAAAAAAACAATGCATATACCGACATCATCACTCAGTTTTTTCGAGATGGACGGGATTTTTTGTGCAGCGAAGATGGACGTATTTTCATGAGCCGCTGGACGGAGGGGGGGAGCCGCTTACCGTGGATATGGAGCACTTTGGGGAGTGGAGAGAAAGCCAGCCAGAGGAACCGCCGGTGGAAGAAGAGGTGTATACAAAAAGAAGACCTGCATAAAGAGAAGATATGCATGCAAGAGAAGATGTGCATGCAAGAGAAGATATGCATGCAAGAGAAACTTTGCATGAAACAGAAAAAATTATATCAGAAACAGAAAACAAGCCGGCAGTAGGGAAAATGTCTGTGCAGGACAGCATGAAAAGGCAGCAGGAAAACAGAACCCAGATCACCCGGTCTGCACAGAAATATGACAGTGAGCTCGCTGCGACAGAACTCCCGCGCGCAATTTCTTTCCACAGTACCAGTGGACGGACATCTGGGAGCAGTTTTAAAAATCATCCGGCAAGCATGCCATTTTCGGAAAAAATATTACCTGTATTAAAATTGAATTAAAGGATCTACGGGAGCTGCCGAGAAAATACTGGTATCTCGGAAATAACAGTTTTCTGTTACATGGATTTTTAATTACCGGTATCTGGTGATTGGAAAATAGAAGAAGATACACAAAACAGATGGTTTTTAGGGTGCCTGGCATTTATCAGAATCAGGAGCGTGTCATGGCGATCATCTTTGGATTCCCGGAATTTATGCCGGAGCAGGTGGAAAACCGGTTTGGCTGCTGGTATCGTTTTTTTTGAAGAATAACTGTCTGACAAAATGGAGACGTTTTTGACAGGGGCTGTGCATAAAAAATGCAGCTGTTAATTGTCAGTGGAAGGGTTGAGATACGCGTAGCGCAGATGATCTGCCCATCGGTTCTGGATAAAAAACAGCCGCGTTCTACACCTTCATACTGAAAACCCAGAGATTCCAAAAGGTAGATGGAAGGTTTGTTTTCCGGCATAACACGTGCGAATACACGATGAAGATGAAGGTCGTAAAAGGCAAGTGACATGACTTTTTAATCGCTTCTGAGGCATAGCCCATGCGCCGGAATGCTGCGTCAAATTTATAGCCGATCTCTGTGCAGGAATATGCTGCAAAGCGGATGTCGTGCAGGCATACGGTTCCGATGATCATTTGCGGATCATCCTTCCGGAAAACATAGAAACGGATACACTGTTGTTTTAATGCGAGATCCCATTCACACTTTAAAACTGCCTGCTGGTAGGATGCGGTATAAAAGTTGGCAGGTCTTGTCGGTTCGTAGGCTTCAAAACTTTCACGATTGCGGTTCTGAAAATTTAAGACCGCATTTGCATAATTCGGTGTTAAGACTTTTAAGATCAGCCGGTCTGTCTGAGATTCATATTTTAAAGAAGCGTTTTCCACTGCATCAGGCAAGATGCCTCCTTCTCGACAAAAATGAAAAATGCGGTACAATACTGCATACTATATAGTATAACATTTCGGGGAAACTGTCCATGAATCAGGATGAAAAATACATGAAAGCGGCGATACGGCAGGCAAAAAAAGCGTATGCATTGGATGAGGTGCCGATCGGCTGCGTGATCGTGCAGGATGATAAGATCATTGCACGCGGGTATAACAGAAGAAATACAGAAGGCAATACGTTAGCACATGCGGAACTGACCGCAATCCGCAAAGCGAGTAAGAAAACCGGTGACTGGCGGTTAGAGGACTGCACGATGTATGTGACGTTAGAGCCGTGCCAGATGTGTGCGGGTGCCATTGTGCAGAGCCGGATGAAAAAAGTGGTGATCGGAAGCATGAACCCAAAGCCGGATGCGCCGGCTCGGTATTAAATCTGCTCCAGATGCAGCAGTTTAACCACCAGGTCGAGATAGAAAAGGGTGTGCTTTGGGGAAGAGTGTTCGGCAATGCTTTCCACATTTTTTAAAGAACTTCGTCAGAAAAAAAGAAGTCTTAAGACGCGTATCTGGCTTGACAATACAGGGCGAAATAGGCTATACTTAAATCTCCGAGCAGCCGGGGTGGCAGCGGTACCCTGAACCAGCAATCCGCTATAGCTGGGGTGATGCCGAACGGAGGGTTGTCAGATTGTGGAGCTGCCCTCTATAAGTGGCGTTGACGTTTGGGTCTCACGCAACAGGAATCTGTGAACCGTGTCAGGACAGGAATGTAGCAGCACTAAGCAGAAGCTCTTGTGTGCCGTGAGGGTGCCTGGGCCGAGTTAACTGCAGAGGTAACGTCTGTGGTCTGGATTCGATGGGAGGCGCTCGGTTTTGTATATCTAAAATTGACCATATATCAGGATGAAAGGAATTACAGTGGACAAACTCAGAAAAAGACTGTATCAGGTAAGTGAAGGTTTAGAACTCATCATAGCGTTAGTTGCTGTGGTTGGTGTGGTCATAGCGGCGGTAAATCTTTTCCCGGAACTTCTGGTATACTGGCAGAACCGGACGAATGGGGGAGGCATTTCTTATTTTTCTCGATGCTGTGTTTGACGTCGTGATCGGGGGTAGAGTTTATCAAGATGCTCTGCAAACCAAGTTCACAGAATATCATGGAGGTTTTGATCTTTCTGATTGCCCGTCATATGATCGTACAGAAAACGTCAGCATTAGAAGACCTGTTATCCGTAGTCAGCATCGGAATTTTATTCTTTTTCCGCAGATTCATGCTCGCAACCAAACCGGATAAGGAACAGCATGTGCCGGAACTGTTAGGTGCAATCAGACATTCAGGGAATAAGCAGGAGAAAGAAACAAAAGATAACGAACAGTAGATTTGTCACAGACAATAGAAAATTATATGGAAAAGGTACCGTATATCAGACGCATGATCCGGGGATCAGGTCTCTGGTATACGGTACCTTTTGTATAAAGAAAAATACAATTTACGTTAATTTTTTCACAAAGATACTGACAGTATATCAAAGTTGAGAGAATATGTCAAATAAAACTGCATTTATTTGAATACAAATATTGAATTTCGAAAAACTGCTATATAATGAAAACATGATATGCGCTGGTAGAGAGCGCCAATTACAATTTATAAAAAGTGAGGAATTAATCATGTTTGGATTTGGACAACTGATCGACATCTTAAAAAAAGATCCTAAGAAAATCGTGTTTACAGAGGGCGATGATCCTCGTATTTTAGAGGCAGCTTCCCGCCTGTTAGCAGGAACATTCCTTCATCCGATCTTAATCGGTAATCCGGATAAAATTGCTGCTGAAGCGGAAGAGTGCGGTTTTAATATCCGTGGAGCAGAGATCATTGATCCAAAGAAATTTGACCGTATGGATGAGATGGTAGATCTGTTCTGTGAATTAAGAAAGAGCAAAGGTGTGACACCGGAGCAGGCAAGAGGCATTCTGTCCCAGGCAAACTACTTCGGAACCATGCTTGTAAAAATGGGCGTTGCTGATGCACTTCTTGGTGGAGCAACCTATTCAACAGCAGATACCGTACGTCCGGCATTACAGCTGATCAAGACAAAACCGGGCAACACCATCGTATCTTCCTGCTTTATTCTGGTTCGTCCTGCAGCTACCGGTGAGAACGAAGTTCTTGCAATGGGTGACTGTGCAATCAACATCCATCCGACCGAGGATGAGTTAGTTGAGATCGCAGGTGAGACAGCACAGTGTGCAAAGATTTTCGGTGTTGATCCGAAGGTTGCATTCTTAAGCTACTCTACACTTGGTTCCGGTAAGGGTGAGGATGTAGATAAGATGCGTAATGCTGCAGCCAAAGCCAAAGCAAAATATCCGGATCTTCCAATCGAGGGAGAACTTCAGTTCGATGCAGCAGTTTCTCCTCGTGTAGCACGTACCAAATGCCCGGGCAACCCGGTTGCAGGTCATGCAAACACATTTATCTTCCCGGAGATCAGTGCCGGAAATATCGGTTACAAGATTGCACAGCGTCTTGGTAATTTCGAGGCATATGGTCCGATCCTGCTTGGCTTAAATGCGCCGATCAACGATCTGTCCCGCGGATGTAATGCAGCAGAAGTTTATTCTATGGCTATCATCACTGCAGCACTTGCATAAGACGGATGATTGGAACTGTTGGTACGGGTAGAATTTTCCGTGCATGACAGTACGTTTTAAATACAAAACAAATATGACAGAATAAAAACGTGGCATGGCGTAAAGCTATGCCACGTTTTGTGTGGAAACACATGTGAAAAATTGAATTTTCTACATGTAGGAATGTGCTTATGTTCAAATTTGTTATACAGAAAGACTGTGCAGGAATGTACTTATGCTCAAATTTGTGATACAAAAAAGACTGTGCAGAAATGAGGATTAATATGGAACAACCGATTTTTACAAGAGAGGATTTGAAAAAACTGATCATACCGCTGATCATAGAGCAGATGCTGGCTTTAAGCATCGGTCTGTTTGATACCCTGATGGTGTCTTCCTGTGGAGAGGCTTCCGTTTCCGGTGTATCACTCGTAGACAGCATCAGTGTGTTATTGATTCAGATACTGTCGGCACTTGCGACAGGCGGGGCCGTTGTGTGCAGCCAGTATCTCGGTAAAGATGCCGGAGAAAGCAAAACTTTCTGCGGGACAGCTGATGTTTATCATGCTCACATCATCCGGAACAGTAATGATTCTGGTATTATTTTTACATCGTTTTTTATTGCGTACAATTTTCGGACAGATTGAAGCAGATGTGATGGATGCGGCTCAGATTTATTTTTTGATCTCGGCGATATCTTATCCGTTTCTCGGTGTGTATAACGCCGGGGCGGCACTTTTCCGAAGTATTGGAAACAGTAAGATCAGTATGTACACCAGCCTTGTCATGAATGTGATTAACATTGGCGGCAATGCGATCCTGATTTATGGTGCTGGAATCGGTGTAATGGGAGCAGCGCTTGCGACACTGATCGCAAGAATGGTGTCTGCACTTGTCATGGTCGTGTTATTATCGAAAAAAGATAATCCGCTCTGCATCGCGACACCGGGCTGTATGCGTCCACAGAAAGATGTGATCGGAAAAATCTTAAAGATCGGTATTCCAAGCGGTATTGAAAATGGGATGTTTCAGATCGGTAAACTTCTGGTGTCAAGCCTGACGGCAACGTTTGGAACGGCTGCGATCGCCGCAAATGCCGTGGCAAACAGTATTGCCGGGTTTGCCAATATTCCGGGGATTGCGATCGGGCTTGCGATGGTGACAGTGATCGGACGCTGCATTGGTGCCGGGGAAAAAGAGCAGGCGAAATGGTACAGCAGAAAACTGTTAGGGCTTGCATATGGAGGTATGTGTTTGACCGACATAACGTTATTGATTCTGGTCCGTCCACTGGTTGGCTGTTTTTCATTGTCCGGCGAGGCGTTTGCAATCACGGTGCAGCTTTTGCAGACTTTTTCCATCTGTGCCATGCTCATCTGGCCGCTCAGTTTTGCGCTTCCGAACGTTTTGCGTGCAGCGGGGGATGCGAAATATACCATGGAAGTCAGCGTGTTTTCCATGTGGGTATTCCGTGTTGCAAGCAGCTATTTCTTTGCAGGAACGTTGAAAATGGGCGTGCTTGGCGTATGGATTGGAATGTATGTGGACTGGGTGTTCCGTTCGCTTTTATTTGTAATACGGTATAAACGTGGAAAATGGCTGAATAAGCGGGTGGTATAGGAAAACGCTGGAACAGCAAAAATATGAAATGACAGATGAATGTAAAATGTTAGACAATATACAAAAAATACACAAACTATCAGAAAAAATGTGGATAACTCTGTGGATAATGTGGATAAGAGTGCATAATAGTGGAAAACCATATAGTTGTTGCACAATTATAAATTATATGTAAAATAAAAGAAAAATATACATAAACATAAAAAAGAGGCATATTGCAGCCAGCCCAGCTGGTTTCTGCAATATGCCTCTTTAGCATGTGATCTACTTCTCCGGGTGGATATCGATCATACGCTCGATCAGTTCTACGGATTCTTCGATACCGTAGTGAGCACTGTTGATACACAGATCATAGTTTACGGCATCGCCCCATTTACGGCCGGTATAAAAAATGATAGTACTGCTCATGTCCTTTATCAATCTTTTTTTCAAACGGCGGACGGCTTTTCTTGAGTGGAAGATTGTTTACCTCCATCATACGGCGCACACGCTGTTCAAACGGAGCGGTGATGAAGATACTGATGTGCGGGATACGGTTGTTTGTCAGAATCACATCCGCACAGCGGCCCATTACGATAAAGTCTTCTTTTTTTGCCATTTCCACGATCAGATCGCTCTGGTTGAAAAATACGGCATCTTTCTTCGGCAGGCCGTGATAACGGCTGAAATCTTTTAAAAACGTTTTGCACTGGTATCATGTTTTGCAACCTGATCAAGTTTTGATGTAAAGCTGTCACGGTCTGTGACGGAATCTTTTTCTGCCTCTAAACGCTCTAATACACGGTTGAAAATTTCAACATCGTAGTAGTTGATCTTTAATGCATCCGCAAGCGCGAAACCAATATCCGTACCGGCGCTTCCGTGTGTTCTTCCGATGCAGATGATCAGATGATCGTCTTTGGAAAACTTCTGGTGCAGGTTGATGTATTTAAGGAAGCAAGGTTCTGGTCAAGGATATCAACCGAACCAAAACTTATCCGGCAGTTCTGCGATCTGATGTAAAATCTCATTGTACTCGTCATCATACGGCTTGGCGATCCTCTTTGTTACGGATCGTACGCGCCATATTACCGATTAAAGCGATTCACTGCGGAGCAGATGTCCCTGTGGATGTGTAGAGATCAGGGTTGTCAGGTTACGAATACTTGTTTCTTTGTCGCCGGTAAAAGTGCGTCCAAGGGAAGAACCTACCAGACGGTAAACTTCACTGTCGAGATCATAAATGCGGGTAGCAAGTTTGCCCGTGATGTTTCGATATTATTTTCCATTGTGAAATCCCCCCTTTATAAAAAGAATACCAGAGTGTCAATGATAAACACCGGAACTAAAGATACGATTGACCATAATAAGTATCCGAAGAAAGATGGCATACGCACACCGTTTTCGTCAGAGATGGATACCAGATAAGTAGGTGTATTATCCAGGAAACTGGAAAGTGCACCTGTTGCCCAGAACATCTCTAAAGGTTTTGTCAGTCCCAGTTCCGCACCTTTGCTCTTTAAGATCATAAGGGCCGGCTGCATAGTGATGAAAATACCAATAAACAGTACTGCTACTTCCTTGATGGCGCCCCAGGTAAAGTGGTTCTTTGTGCGCACATCGGATTTCGTTGTCTTAAATGACAGAAACGCTGCAACCAGAATAATAATAATCTCGATCAGTGTCGGCACTGCCAGTCTTACGCTCCGGAAAATCGGAATACTGATAACGCTTCCGTCTGCATTCTGGAATGCTTTCATTCCGGAAGAACGCCGCTTAATACAACACCTGCCACAATCATAATCATAAAAATGATGTTGTGCAGACCATTGACTTTAAAAGTAGTCGTTGGCTTGGAAATATCCGGACGCATGCCAAGTGCAATGTCTCTGCGGTATGCACGACGGTCGATAAAATAAAATACGGTCAGGAGAATTACCATATTAAATACCAGTACCGGGAACAGACGTAAACTCCAGGTAAACGGTACACCTCTCATAAATCCCATCAGAAGTGGCGGATCACCGATCGGTGTCAGACATCCTCCCATATTGGAAATCAGGAAAATGAAGAAGACCATAATATGACTCTTATTTCTCTCCAGGAATTCATCTGAATCATCGGCCGTACCAAAAGCATGCTGGCACCGGTTGTACCGATACAAATTTAAATGTTTCGACCGCATCTCCGGCACTATAGGTCACTGCAAACGGAATGATAAATAACAGCCATAGTTGGCAATGGTTTTCTTTCCACAAAAGAGCGAAATAACAGACCGGCAAATTTATCGGAACTGTTGCAAAAGAATCAGCCAGCATAGTTGCAATGCTTCCATAACTTTTCATAAAATCAGCCTCCAAATTCTATGATATATAAATCCATATCATTATTTGTTGATTGCAAAAAAATGTCAATAAATAGTTTTTTGCAAGGTTAAATCTTAACACAATCTGAACCTTTTTCTACCAGAAAATAAAAAAAACATAAAAATAATAAAAAAAATACAAAATGCATTCTTACCTTTTAAAAAAGCATATACATATGGTATAGTGGATTCTGACAAGTTTATATCATCTACGATAAAGATGTTCCTTGTCTACGGGTATGGCGTGAAGTTTGGTAGCGCGCACGGCTGGGGGCCGTGAGGTCGCAGGTTCAAATCCTGTTACCCCGATTGGTGCTGCGGCAGAGTTTTTCAAATGGGAGAACCTGTTGCAGTACTTTTTTGATTTTCATCTGAAATATTGCAAAATATCCGTGAAAAGGGTAATATTTTAAATAGAGCGAAAGACACACAACCGGCTCAGACAATTGTCGGCGGCCGGAATATGTGAAAACTGGGCAAAGTAAATATGGGTATGCAGGAGGAAACGCGGATGAAGAGAATCGGTATGTTAACAAGCGGCGGTGATTGCCAGGCATTAAACGCAGCAATGCGCGGCGTAGTAAAAGGCTTAAGTGAAAATGTGGATGAGCTGGAGATTTACGGCTTTTTAAATGGTTATAAAGGGCTGATTTATGGAGATTACAGATTACTGACATCTGCAGATTTTTCCGGAATACTTACCAAAGGCGGAACGATCCTTGGATCTTCCAGACAGCCGTTTAAGCAGATGCGTGTGCCGGATGCGAACGGATTAGACAAAGTGGAGGCGATGAAATCTACCTATTATAAATTAAGACTTGACTGTCTGGTTATCTTAGGCGGTAATGGGACAGAGAAAACAGCGAATCTGCTCCGCGAGGAAGGTTTAAACGTGATTCATCTTCCGAAGACTATTGATAACGATATTTATGGAACAGATGTTACATTCGGATTTCAGAGTGCGATCAATATTGCAACAGATGCGATCGACTGTATCCACACAACAGCAGCTTCACATAACCGTGTATTTATCGTGGAAGTTATGGGACATAAAGTTGGCTGGCTGACACTTTATGCAGGAGTTGCAGGTGGTGCAGATATCATTTTACTGCCGGAGATTCCTTATGACATTGAAAAAGTGATCGCAGCTATTAATAAGCGTACCAAAGCCGGAAAAGGATTTACAATTCTTGCGGTTGCGGAGGGAGCTATCTCAAAAGAGGATGCGGCATTATCAAAAAAAGAGTACAAAGAAAAGGTTGCAAAACGCAAATATCCGTCTGTTTCATATGAGATCGCGGACCGTATTTTTGAGGAGACCGGAGTGGAAGTCCGTGTGACGGTTCCGGGACATACACAGAGAGGCGGAAGTCCGTGTCCATACGACCGTGTACTCTGTACCAGACTTGGTTCTGCCGCAGCACAGGCTGTCATGGACGAGGATTATGGCAACATGATCGCCATGATCAATGGAAAGACAAAAACGCGTTCCATTAGGTGAAGTGGCAGGCAGATTAAAAACAGTAGACCCGGATTGCCAGATGATCAAAGAGGCAAAACGGATTGGAATCAGTTTCGGGGATTAAGATGTCATACACAGCATTATATCGTAAGTTCCGTCCACAGGAGTTTGAGGACGTCAAAGGACAGGAACACATTGTTACAACATTAAAAACCAGATCAAAGCAGACAGGATCGGGCATGCGTATCTGTTTTGTGGAACCAGGGGAACCGGTAAGACGACCATCGCAAAAGATATTTGCAAAGGCGGTCAACTGTGAGCATCCTGTAGACGGCAGCCCGTGTGGAGAGTGCCCGGCCTGCAAGGCGATTGCAGCGGGCAACTCCATGAATGTGATTGAGATCGATGCCGCATCGAATAACGGTGTGGATAACATCCGCCAGATCCGTGAGGAGGTGGAATACCGTCCGACGGAAGGCAAATACAAAGTCTACATTATCGATGAGGTTCATATGCTTTCCATAGGTGCATTTAATGCACTGCTAAAGACACTCGAGGAGCCGCCATCATATGTTATTTTTATTCTGGCAACAACGGAGGCACACAAGATACCGATCACAATCTTATCCCGCTGTCAGAGATACGATTTCAGACGTATTTCCATTGAGACGATTTCTGCAAGACTGATGGAACTGATGGAAAAGGAGCAGGTCACAGTGGAGGAACGTGCGATCCGCTATATCGCAAAGGCGGCGGACGGTTCCATGCGGGATGCACTCAGTCTGTTAGACCAGTGTATTGCGTTTTATCTTGGGCAGGATCTTACTTACGACAAAGTACTTGAAACACTCGGTGCGGTTGATACTGAGATTTTCAGCAGACTGCTCCGTCAGATTTTAGAGAAAAATGTGACCGGTGCAATCGGTGTGATCGATGAGATGGTCATTGAGGGCAGGGAATTAGGACAGTTTGTCAATGATTTTACCTGGTATCTGAGGAATCTCATGCTTGTACAGAGCTCGGATGACATGGAGGATGTGCTTGACATTTCAACGGAGAATCTTGCTCTGTTAAAAGAAGAGGCGCAGATGGTATGCCGACACAGACATTCTTATGCGCTATATCCGTATTTTTTCAGAACTGAGTAATCAGATCCGTTATGCCGTACAGAAGCGTATACTGATCGAGATTGCGGTGATCAAATTATGTAAACCGGAGATGGAAAAAGATTATGGTTCGCTGATCGACCGCGTGGACAGTCTCGAAAAAAGCTGGAGAAGGGTATTGTGGTAACGCAGGCATCCGGTGACATGGCTGGGGGACAACAGGTTCTTCTGCCGCATCGGCGGTGTTAAAAAAAAACTTTTTTCCCAAGGCAATCCCTGAAGATATCAAACAGATCATGAGCAGCTGGAGCGGCATTTTATCACAGCTGACAGGATCACAAGAACCTATCAGGGCAGTCCCCTAATCAAAAAAGCAGTTCCGACATTAGGAAGGGCGGTACGCTGATCCTGGCATTTGAGGATGCCAATGCGTACACTTATATAGAAGAGAACCGTTCCAACTGCCAGGATGAATTTCGGGCAGCAGTTGCAGAAAGACTTGGCAAAGAGGTAGAGATTCTGGTAAAATTAAATGACACTGGCACGCCAAGATCGGGGAAATATACCCGATTTGCGCCAGTTGATTAATTTTGAAATAGAAGAAGACGATTTTTAGGAGGATTCACATGGCAAAAAGAGGCGGTTTCCCGGGCGGTATGCCTGGGCAACATGAACAACCTTATGAAACAGGCGCAGAAAAGGCAGCGTCAGATGGAAGAAGCACAGAAAGAATTAGAAGAAAAAGAGATCACTGCAGCAGCAGGTGGTGGAGCTCGTTGAAGTTACCGTTTCCGGTAAGAGAGAGATTACAAAAGTAAAATTATCCGAGGAAGTAGTTGACCCGGATGACATCGAGATGTTAGAGGATCTGATCATGGCAGCAACCAATGAGGCACTTCGTCAGTTAGAAGAATTCTCTTCGGATTCCATGTCAAAAATTACCGGCGGCATGGGTGGTCTTGGCGGACTTCCATTCTAAGGGGAAAGAGCACGCCATATGTTTTATGGGCGAATTTATTTATAAGACCCGGGTGTCAGCCACTTTTTGACCGGTTTCCGCAGGAAAAAAGGCATAATGATTCAGGGGAAGACAAAATGTTTTCGCCTGAATCATTATGCTCATTGGAAATTTTCCATGAACCCAAAAGACCTCAGTTTACAACTTTGCCCGGAACACTTCATCTGCCGGATAGCCGCCGGCACATTTCTGCATGCCGCGCTGAATACTGTCTGCGGAATTTCCCCAGTCCTTATCTTTATTGCGGTAATCATTTTTTCCACAAACCATGAGACTTCTTTTTGCAGACGTTCCATATTTTCCTGCATCAGTGCAAATGCCTTCGGGTAAAACTCCTTTTTCTGCGTATCGTTTAATTTGTTTTCCGCAGTCTCAATCAGATCTCCGAAATGAGGCAGGCAAAAGCCTTTGCTCTCTTCAAAAAGCTGGCGGAATTCTTCATTTTTCAGATACAGGTCGAAAAAGGTATCCAGATATCTGCCGTAGATTTTACGGAAATGATCGCGACATAGCAGTCTGTCGTCTTTTGGAGATGCATGCGCCAAGTGCAGTCTGCGGTTCATGTTCGGAGGTTGCATCGGTGCGCTTCATGCGCTTTAACAGACTTGATTTGCCTGGGGCAAAATCGGACATTTCTTTTGCGAGTTCCTGATTCAATTTCTTCAAATGCGTGCTAAGATCAATGCATTTCCAAGTCGGTTGCCGTAATCGTACATCATTTTAAAGTGATGGCGGCAGAATCCGGTTGTATCTGTCTTTTCACGGATATCATCCTCCATATAGGCGGAACCTAAAATAAATGAGACCGCATGCTGGCTCGGCTTCGCGCTCTAAATTGCAGAAAGGGCATTCGTCTTTGGTGTTGAATGCTTTGATTAAAGGGATGGTTGCAATATTTTCTTTCATATGATCTATGACTCCTTTGACTGATTGATCCACTTCTTTATTTATAAAATTATAACAAAGTCTGATAATTCAAACAATAACACATAATAAATTTAAAGTTATGCCATAATAAATAAAAAACGCAACATTTCATATAAAATGTTGCGTTTTTTTTACAATTATTATTTCGGCAGAACAAAAAAGAAACTTAACACCCAAATTTAAATTTTTTAAATCCGTTCAGAAATTAATGGTATGAAAAATACTGTCCCGCTCGTCCTGAGAAATTCCCAGATAACGCTTTGTGATATAAAACGAGGAATGATTATACAGATCCATCAGAAGAACCGGCGAAATTCCCTGTTTCCATGCATGATAGCCAAACGTCTTGCGGAGCGAATGACAGCTGACATGCGTTACGCATAAGGTTTCGTCCGCTGCTCTGCGTACAATACGATATGCCTGGGAGCGGCAGAGCGGATGCGCAGGTGTGGTGGGTTTTGAAAAAATATAATCCTCCGCGTCAGGTTTTCTTGTTTTCCGGTAACAGTCCAGTGCTTTGATAACGTGTGAATTTAAGGCAATCTCATTGACCTTTCCTGTTTTCTGTTCATGGATCAGAAGATGATCTAAGAAACAGTCTTTCTCAAAATAATACACATCTTTCCATTTTAAATTCAATACATCACTGATGCGCAATGCGGTGTAGAGCCCAAGAATGATCATCGTATAGTTGCGGATATTCGGATGTGCAACCTCGTAATACGCAATGAAATTTTTTAGTTCGTCCTTGTCACGGATCGGCTGTGTTGTACCCATAATGACTCCTTTCTGCGGAAAATACCGCAAGCCTGTAAACGCAACATTTTATATGGAATGTTGCATTCAGGGAGAAACAGATAATCAGGGAGGAAAACAGATTATATGCTCAAGTTAACGTTAAAGCCCGGTGACTATATTGACATCGGTGAAAACATCAGGGTCGTTTTTTCCGGCGGTTCTGCAAATAACATTCATCTTCTGGTGGATGCACCGAGAGAGATGAACATTGCGCGCAGTTCTGCAGAAAGAAAAAGCAACCGTACTCACTACTATAAGGAACAGGGCATTTCGGAACAGGCACAGAAAGAGATCGCTGCAATTCTGATGAGGGAGCGCCGCAGCAGATCAGGAGAAGCAAGGTAATAAGGTCAGGCTAACCTAGGGGTCGGGCTTATTATAAATCTTTTTAAGACGTATGTCTTAAGAATTAAGAAAAATTTCCGTATATCACGGAAAAAAAGGAAAGGATTCCCGGATGCCGGGCAACGGCAGAACACATTTTTATCACACGGAGGTAAATATTATGGCAATGGTAGTACAGCACAACATGTCCGCAATGAATGCGAACAGAAATTTAGGTGTTACAACAGGAATGCAGGCAAAATCATCAGAGAAGTTATCTTCCGGTTACAAGATCAACCGTGCAGCAGATGATGCAGCAGGACTTTCTATTTCTGAGAAGATGAGAAGCCAGATTCGTGGTTTAAATAAAGCTTCTGCAAATGCACAGGATGGTATCTCACTTATACAGACAGCAGAAGGTGCATTAAATGAGTCTCACTCAATCCTTCAGAGAATGAGAGAGTTATCCCGTACAGGCAGCCAACGGTACAGAGACAGATGACGACCGTGAGGCAGTACAGAACGAGATTTCCCAGTTACAGGAAGAGCTGACAAGAATTTCTGAGACAACAGAGTTCAACACGATGAAACTGCTGGATGGTTCCCAGGGCTCAGGTTCAACAACGAGTGCCGGACCAAAGTATGGTGCAATTGATACGACAATGGGTGGAGCATTAGTTACATCAGATGTGGCAGGCATTAAGGTTGCAACAACAGAAAAGGGTGTAGATGGTTCTGAGAATGCTATATGGGATGCAGCAGGTACAACACTGACTTTAAATCTTGTAAAGGATAAGGTTTATACACAGAGTGATATTGATAATCTGATTGCTAATGCAAAACAGGAAGACAGTACATCTCAGGTATCTAAACTGCCAACGGTATCCGTATCATTAAATAATGGAACATATACTGGAAAGGCAAGTGCCGGAGTTGCTACCGCAGCAGGTGCAAAGGCAACCGCTGCAGCAAAGAATATGGCAGCAGGTACATTTGTTGGTGCGGATACGATTCAGATATCAGCTAACAGATATGGTCAGGAGTTAAATGGTACAAAAATCAGTATTGCATTTACAGCGAAAGATGGACAGGAAAGTGTTACTGTAACCAAGGCAGCCAGCCAGGCTCGTGCGGATGGTACAGTAACAGCTGGTGAGTATACATTAAATCTTGCAGCCGGAAAAGAATATACAGAGGAAGATATCGAGAAAATATTAAAAGACAATGGACTGGATTTAGATGTGACATTGAGTGGAGCAAATCCAGACAATGCGACAGAAAAACATACATTATATGCAATTAATAACGGAGCCACAGTTACAGATATTACATTAGACAATGGTGCAGGTCTTGGAAGTGCAACAGCTTTATTTGGAGAATCTGGATATTCTGCAAAATCATCATCAAATGGAACCGGCATTACCTTACAGATCGGTGCAAATGAAGGTCAGACCATGAGCTTCTCTATAGATGATATGAGTGCAAAAGCACTGGGAGTAGATGGCAGCAAAGTAGACTTAAGTACACAGTCCGGTGCCCAGAAAGCTACTACCACGATTGATGCAGCAATCAAGAAAGTATCTGCACAGCGTGGTAAAATGGGTGCGATCCAGAACCGTCTGGAGCACACCATCAGCAACCTTTGATACAGCAGCAGAGAATACACAGACTGCAGAGTCCCGTATCCGTGATACAGATATGGCAGAAGAGATGGTTGAGTACTCAAGAACAACATTCTTGCACAGGCAGGTCAGTCTATGCTTGCACAGGCGAACCAGTCTACACAGGGTGTACTCTCTTTATTACAGTAATCTCTGGAAAAACGGTAATTATTATATGCAATGTAAAGATGTCCTGGGGCGTTACGCTCCGGGGCATTTTTTTGCACACTGTATACTTTGACTTCAAAATTTTGTACAAAATAACGTTTTTGTTTGCCAAGTGTAAAATATGATGTTAAACTGCACTTACATTTTTCGGAAGATGTATGTTGGGGGCATTTATTATCATGATTTTAAATTTGTAAATGGGGTTATTTTAGCGTACAATCAGGAGAAGAACATATGAGTGAAAATATGAATGGGATGTCTGCAGAGGTAACACCTGCAGACAAAAACGTATGCCAATACGAAGTACAAAGATACTTTTTTCCGGTATCTGTTTAAAGAAAAAAAATCGGGTATGCTGGAGTTGTACAATGCGTTATTTGATGATTGTCTGACAGATGAAAGCGAGATAGAAGACTGTACCATTGAAGATGTATTTACAAGGCAGATGAAAAATGATCTGGCATTTCGCGTCAGAAAAAACGTGTGATTGTTTTGACGGAACATCAGTCTACATTGAATGAAAATATGCCGCTGCGTTTTCTGATGTATCTGGGTAGGACATACAATCAGATGATGACAACAAATGCCGTATACAAGAACGCCGGATAGAACTGGATGCACCGGAGTTTGTGGTATTTTACAATGGAGACCGCAATCAAAAAGAATATTTGGAAATGCACTTGTCGGATGCGTTCCCGGAGGGAGTGAAAGTTAATATTGATCTGAGGGTAAGAGTATATAACATTAACTACGGAAAGAACTCTAAATTATTGCAGCAGACAAAATTACTAAGTGGTTACAGTTATTTTGTTGATAAAATCAAACACTTATGTAAAAATGGAAGTGAATTAAAAGAAGCGATAGACACCGCGGTGCGTGAATGTATCAAGGAAGGAGTTCTTACAGATCAGTTAACTTATTTAGGATCGGAGGTAATGGGTATGTTTTGCAACAGAATTTGATATGGATGAAGCTGTAAAGGTCTGGAAGGAAGAGGCGAGAGAAGAAGGGTTAGAAGAAGGACGAAGAGGGACGTAAACAAGGCATAAGAGAAGGTAGACTAGAAGGACAATCGGAAGGTCGTCTTGGAATTATTAAAATTATCTTGAAAACGGTGGAACCGTTGAACAGGCGAGAGAACTTTTGAAAGCTACAGAGGAAGAAATACAAAAAGTCACAAAGGAGATGTAATCTGACAATCTGCATAAGTGGCAAAATAAGGGAAATGATAGCGGGCGAGATGCACAAAGAAAGGTGTGTCTTGCCCGGTTTTATTTAGGATGGAACATGGAACCACTTTTGTGGTAAAATTGATGCCATAAGATCGTTGCTGGACTAACTGACAAGGAGTGAACAGTGACATGCAGACAGGGAGGATCAGACAATGTATTATGTACCGGATGGCACAGAGATGTGTGGATATTATGAATGTAAAGAATGTGGAAACCGGTTTTTGGCGTTACAGACAGGACCGCAGCTAGTATGTCCGTATTGTGGGGAAGAGCCGGATATGGAAGTCGGACCGGACGAGGAGATGCCGGTGGCAGCAGAAAGTGCGAAGCTGATTCAGGTGGTAAAAGGAGCAGAAGAGGTTGAGCGGATGGATACGCTGCTTTCACTTGCAGTGACCGGTGGTGATTATGCGTGGATATAGAAAAAAGAGAGTCAGTGTGAAAAATAAGATTTTTCACACGCGCAGGAATGGAGAATAAAATGGGACAGGTTTATTTTGTCCGCCATGGACAGACAATTTGGAATGTGGAAAATAAGATCTGCGGTGCAACGGATATTGCACTCACGGAACTTGGACATAAACAGGCGGTTGAGACAGGGAAAAGATCTTAGAACAGGGAATTAAAGCCGATGAGATTCTTTATTCCCCATTGATCCGTGCAAAGGACACGGCACTCCATATCGCAGAGATTACCGGGATTCCGGCAAGGAGGAAGCACGTTTAAAAGAACAGAACTTTGGAAAATATGAGTCTACACCGAGAGACGGAGCAGAGTTCAGGGAAGCCAAAAACAGTTTGTAAATTGTTATGAAGGCGGGGGAGTCGATGCTTCATCTGGCACAGCGCATTTATAACCTGTTAGATGAGGTGGCAGCTTCGGATAAAACTTATATTCTCGTGGCGCACAATGGAATCGCGCGTGGTGCAGTCCTATTTTTATGAGATGACCAACGAGGAATACGCCGCATTTGGTGTGGCAAATTGCGCAGTGGTCAGATATGAATTTTAAAAGATGGGACAGCCGTAAAGCGTGTCACCGGAATGGAGGACTTTCATGTTAGAAAGAGAAAAGGAAAAAACAGCGGAGAGAATATGTCCGGGATTATGTGTTTATGATCTTGAAACCACGGGGATATCAAGTCTGTATGATGAAGTGATAGAAATTTCGGCGGTAAAAAGTAAGAAACGGAAAGATCGTGACGAGTTCAGTGAGCTTGTAAATCC
>VOFB01004028.1_pt1 | contig 20295 bp, 26 predicted proteins | sample 5384141 | NCBI WGS metagenome assembly VOFB01 (sample SAMN12384721, study PRJNA508395) | human gut metagenome | isolation source: healthy gut A | host: Homo sapiens | reverse complement strand
ATTTTCAGCTTTTCCAGATGAAAACCCCGGCAGGCTCAACAGGCCCTGCCGGGGTTTTGTGTTGCTGACGTGATACGCCCAATGTTGGCCGCGTCCCGGTAGCTTTCTCCTCGGAGAAACTCCCGGCCCACAGCCAGGTAACGTTTCTTACAAAAACTGTTCCAGCCGGACGCGGTTGTCCTCTTCAAATTCCATCAGCCGCTGGGCAAGGCGCTTTGCGCCGGGCGCGGCATTGGGGTAATCCTTCTGGGCCTTTACGCAGTCCACGACGCCCATGCCGCTGCCCTGGGTGAGCATCTCTGCGAGGTTGCGGGTAGATTTATCGGTGATGGTCTTCATGCCGATGCTCACCTTGGTGTTGAGCTTCGCCATGGCGCTCTGGCCCTGGACCGAGCCGCCGCAGGCGTCGATGGCGGCGTGGGCCTCCTGATTGAGCTGGCGGTAGATATTGCGCTGGCGCAGAAGCTCTGCCTTGAACTGGGCATCGTCGGTCATCGGCACGATCTGCTCCAAGGTGTTCTTCCCCATCTCGGTATTCTGCACGATGGCTTCCAGCATGTTGAGATTGTCGTTTTTCTGATTTTCCATATAAAAAGCCCCTTTGGCAGCCAGTGTGCGCCAAAAGGGGCTTTTCTATACATGATCGTTATTCGGCACAGCCGATCCGGTCGCCGCCGGAAGCCTGCACCTTGCGCAGGCGGGCATCGCACAGCTCGTAGAGGGCGGGCCAGTTCTTGGCCTCCACCTCGTCCAGCCCGGCGGCCGCGCCGCTCATGGTGAACTGCACCCGGCGCATCATGCCGGTGGTGGTGATGCACTCGTGCGGCATCTGCTCGTACAGCTCCTGCATCCGGGCCGCCAGCTGCGGGCCGGTGGTGTCCACGCTGCCCACCACAAAAATGCTGCCGGTCAGACGGCACACCACCTGGTGCAGGGGGTGTCGTAGTGCTTTTTCCACTGGTTGCCCACAAAGCAGTGCAGCTGGTCCATCACAGGCTGGCCGTAGGTATCGCAGAGCTGAGGGCCCTTGTCCAGAGCCACCAGGGCCACATCGGCGCTGCGGCCCTGCCGGGCCCACTGTTCCAGCTTTGCGCCGAACACCCGCGCCAGATACTGGCGGTTGTACACGCCGGTAAGGAAATCGTGGCTCATATCGTCGCGGCACAGCTCCCGTTCCCGGGGCGTCATGCGCTCTTCGGGCAGGACATTGCCTGCCAGCGGTGCCGACATCTGCAGCTTCCAGCGCTTGCCGTCCGCTTCCACGATGCGGCGCAGCACACAGTCCACCCGTCCGCCGCGCAGCTCATAGTCCACCTGCAGGCTTTCGTCCTGCCAGCCGGGTTCCGGCTGTTCTTCGGTCAGGCTGACGCCGTCAAACACCGCCTGTGCAGTCTGCACAAAACTGTGCAGATCCTGCTCGGTCCATTGTTTTTCCATTGCATTTTCCCCATCATCATGCATCGTGCTGCCGTGCACCGGCAGCTGACGGATTCCCGGCACTCTCCGGGAACTCATAGCCATTATAGCATTCAGGCGGGGCCATTACCAGCAGAACGCACAATTTTTTACTGGAATTTTTGCATTTTCGTCAGATTGCCAAACAATTTACAAAGTGCTCGCCGGAATTAGACGCGGCAGTACACACTGCACTCGTCGGCAATGGTCTTTGCCAGCGTTTTGCTCTCAAAACCGGCCGCTGCACGCCATGCCCAGTTGCCGCCCAGCTTGCCCGGGGTGTTCAGGTGCGCTTCCTCACCCAGACCCAGCCAGTCGTACATGGGGATGATGGCCCGGTCGGCCACCGAACCCAAGGCTGCGCGCAGCAGAGCGATGCGGGCGTCCGCCGTTTTGACGGCGGCCATTTCCTTTGCGGTAGGGTGTGCGCCGGTCAGGTGCAGATAGGCCGCCGCCGTGGCCTTTTCCTTGGGGGGTGGCAGCGCTCTCCCACCAGGCCGTGATGGTGGTGTTGTCGTGGGTGCCGGGGTAGACCACACTGTTCTTGACATGGTTGTGGGGCAGGTACTCGTTATCCCCGCCGCTGAAGGCAAACTGCAGCACCTTCATGCCGGGGAAGGTGCTGTCAGCCAGCAGCTCCCGCACGCTGGGGAACAGCTCGCCCAGGTCCTCGGCAATGATGGGCAGCTGGCCCAGCGCCTGCTCCAGCGCGTCGAACAGCTCCATGCCGGGGCCGTTTTCCCACTTGCCGGTCTTGGCGGTGGCACTGTCGGCAGGGATGGCCCAGTAGGTATCGAAGCCCCGGAAGTGGTCGATGCGCAGCAGGTCGTAGATGCCCAGGGCATGGCGCACCCGCTGGACCCACCATGCATATCCAGTCTGTTTATGATACGGCCAGTTATACAGCGGGTTGCCCCACAGCTGACCGTCGGCGGAGAAATAATCCGGCGGGCAGCCTGCCACACGGGCAAAACGGCCCTCGGCATCCAGCTCGAACAGCTTGCCGCCCACCCAGGCATCCACCGAGTCCGCAGAGACGTAAATGGGGATATCGCCCAGGATCTTCACGCCCTTGTCGTTGGCATACTGCTTCACAGCCTGCCACTGGGTGCTGAACTTGTACTGTACAAACTTCCAGAAGCCGATCTCTTCCTCGTTTTCGGCAGCAAAGGCGGCCAGCGCAGCCTTGTCCCGCAGGCGGTAGGGGCGCTCCCACTCCACCCAGTTCTTCATGCCGTTGGCCACTTTCAGAGCCATGTACAGGGCATAATCCTCCAGCCATGCCTCGTTGCTCAGGGTGAAGGCATAGTAGTCATCCGGGAAGTAATCGCTGCAGCCGTGCAGGCCCTTGCAGGCCTTGCGCCAGGCCGCATAGGCGGTGCGCAGCACCTTGTAGCGGCTGGTGTAGAGGGTGCCGTAGTCCACCTGCTTCGGGTCATCGCCCCAGGGCTCTGCCTTGAGCTGGGCTGCCGTGAGCAGGCCTTCTTCCTTCAGGGCATCAAGGTCGATGAAGTAGGGGTTGCCCGCAAAGGCCGAGCAGCTCTGATAGGGGCTGTCACCGTAGCCGGTGGGGCTGAGCGGCAGGATCTGCCAGATCTTCTGGCCCGCTTGTGCCAGAAAATCCACAAACTTGAATGCTTCCTTGCCAAAGCAGCCAATACCGTAAGGGCCGGGCAGGCTGGACACCGGCATCAGGATTCCACTTTCACGCATGGTTTTACCTTCCTCACATTCCACATTTTGACCGGAAACTTGTTGATTCTTATCATAACATAATCGCAGACTATTTTCCACAGGCAAAAATCGTGGTATACTGTGGTATACTTGGTATTTGTCTGCCGCTTGCACGCGGTATGGGCCGGTGCGCCGGAAGTTTCTCTGAGGACCGTCCGCTGGGGTGGGACCCTGTTGCCGCAGGCAATAGGGCGGGCGATGGAATGGCCCGATTCGTGTCCGAAGAGAAAGCTTCCGGCGCACCAGCCAGCAGAAAGCATCAGGAGGTCTTACGCACCATGCAGTGCACTGAAAAATATTTTGAAGCGGATGCCTTCCGCACCCGGGCCGAAAGCGTCCTGCTGGCCGCCGTGCCGGACAGCCGTACCGGCGGCGGACTCCTCGCGCTGGAAGGTACGGTGTTCTACCCGGAAGGCGGCGGTCAGCCTGCCGACCGTGGCACCCTGACCCTGCCGGACGGCACCGAGCTGGCCGTGACCGATGTCCACGAGCAGGACGGCATCCTCTGGCACAGCGTTCCTTCCCTGCCCGACACCGCCGTGCCGGGCATCACGGTAGAGGAAGCCATCGACTGGGACTGGCGCTTTGACAAAATGCAGCAGCACACCGGTGAGCACATCCTTTCCGGCATCCTGCACCAGATGTTCGGGGCCGAGAATGTGGGCTTCCACATCGGTTCCGAGGCTGTGCGCATGGACACCAGCGTGCCCATTTCTGCCGAGGGCCTGCAGGCAGCCGGGCTTGCCGCCAACCGCATCGTGTGGCAGGATGTGTCGGTGGTCATCACCTACCCCACCCCGCAGGAGCTGGCCGCCCTGACCTACCGCAGCAAAAAAGGAGATCGAAGGGCACGTGCGCATCGTGACCATTCCCGGTGCGGATGTCTGCGCCTGCTGCGGCACCCACACCCGCACCACCGGACAGGTGGGACAGATCAAGATCCTGACCAGCGAGAACTACAAGGGCGGCGTGCGGCTGAGCATCGTGTGCGGTGCCCGGGCGCTGGAAGCTGCCCAGGCCATGCGGGCACGGCAGGCGGACATCGGGGCCCTGCTCAGCGCCAAAGCCGACCAGACCGCTGTGGCCGTACACCGGGTGTACGACGAGTACACGGCCCTCAAGTTCAACCACTTCGGCCTGTGCAGCCAGCTGTTCGACGCACTGGCCGCCGTGGAGCCGGGGCAAAATGCCATCCGCATCGTGAACGGACTGGACCCGGACGGCCTGCACCGGCTGGCCGTGCGCCTGAGCGAGGCCACCACCGGTCTGTGCGCCGCCCTGACCCCCAACGACAAGGGCACCGGTTACTGCCTGGCTCAGGCCGACGGGGATGTCCGCGCCCTGACCAAGGCCCTGAACACCGCCCTCAATGGCCGGGGCGGCGGCAAGCCCGGCATCTGCCAGGGCAGCTGCGCCGCCACGCCGGAGCAGGTTGAAGATTTTTGAAGGAGAATATTGATCATGAGAATGCGCTTTAAACCCTATGCACACGACGAGCTGATGGCCGCCGATTTCCACGTCCACGAACCCCTGATCTGGGGCGGCAAGTGGCACGCCCAGTATGCCCGCCCGGAGCAGCCTTTCGTGCTGGAGCTGGGCTGCGGCAAGGGCGGTTTCCTCTCCCAGCTGGCCTGCGCCCACCCGGAGAACAATTACCTGGGCATCGACATCACCGACAAGGTGCTGATCCTGGCCAAGCGGAAAGTGGAGGCCGCCTATCAGGCGGCTGACCGCCCCATCGACAACGTCAAGATCATGAGCACCGACATCGAGCGCATCAAGGGCGTGATCACCGCGGAGGACGAGGTCAGCCGCATCTACATCAACTTCTGCAACCCGTGGAGCAAGAACGGCTCTTCCCACAAGCACCGCCTGACCTACCCCCGTCAGCTCATCAACTACCGCGCGTTCCTCGAGGACGGCGGCGAGATCTACTTCAAGACCGATGACGATGACCTGTTCCGCGACAGTCTGGAGTACTTCCCCGCTTCCGGCTACGACATCGAGTGGATGACCTACGACCTGCACGAGAACGAGCCGGAGTGGAACATCCGCACCGAGCACGAGGGCATGTTCACCGAAATGGGCATCAAGATCAAGGCCCTGATCGCCCGCAAGCTGCCCGGCGACGAGAGCGTGACCTGGATCGAGCCCAAGGTGCTCAAGCGCATGGCACGGGAAGCCGCCGAAGCCGAGGCGGCTGCCAAGGCTGCACAGGAAGGCGAAGCCGATGTCTGACCCCTGTGAACTGTGCCTGAACAACCTGCAGGACGAATACGGCAGCTATTACTGTGCCCAGGGCAGCGCACTGGACGAGGACGAAATGGCCCGCTATCTCTCCTGCCGCACCGCCGCCTGCCCCCCTTTTTTGAGCCGGGCGACGAATACAAGATCGTAGCAATGCAAAACTGACCGGAGGTGTTTTTGTGGTAGCCTTCCTCAGCCAGACCACCGTCTGCGGCTTTTCGCTGTACCAGACGCTGGCCTATTTTCTGATCTATTCCTGTCTGGGCTGGTGCCTGGAAGTGGTCTACGCCGCTGTGACCACCGGCAAGCTGGTGAACCGCGGCTTCCTGAACGGGCCGGTGTGCCCCATCTACGGCTTCGGCATGGTCATCGTGCTCTATGCTCTGACCCCGCTGGTGGACAACACCCTGCTGCTCTATCTGGGCGGCGTCATCCTGCCCAGTACGCTGGAGCTGGTGGGCGGCTGGGCGCTTTACAAGCTCTACCACACCCGCTGGTGGGACTACAGTGACTACCCCTTCAACATCGGCGGCTACATCTGCCTGGAATTCTGCCTGCTGTGGGGCGTTGGCACCCTGGTGGTCATGCACATCGTGCACCCCATCATAGCCGGGCTGGTGGCCATGGTCCCCACGCTGGTGGGCGTGATCCTGATGTGCATCCTCTACGCCGTGTATGCCACGGACGTGGTGGCCACCGCCATTGCGGCCTCCACCCTGGCCGACACCCTGGACACCATGGAGAAGCTGGGCGACAGCATCCATGCCGTGAGCGACGCCATGACCGAGCTGCTGGGCACCACCGCCATGACCGCCGACCAGAAGATGGACGAGAGCCGCCTGCAGCTCAAGCTGGCTGCCGCCGAAGCCCGGGACAACGTCCCCAAGCTGAAGCCGCGTGAGACCATGGCCGCCATCCGTGCCCGGACCGACGAAGCCATGGAGACCGCACGGCGCGCTTCGGAGACTGCCCGTCTGAACGCGGCCGAGGCCGCCAACGCCGCCAAACTGGCGGCACAGGGCGCTTCGGAGCGGGCCGCAGAACGCGCCGCCGAGCTGCTGCAGCTGGAAGAGCTGTCGGCCGAGCTGCAGGCACGCTCCGACGAGATGCGTGCCCAGATGCTGAAGAAGCCCCGCGTCATCGGCCAGCGCCGCATGCTGCGGGCCTACCCCAAGCTGAAGCACGGCGTGAAGAGAACTTCGCTGGAAACGCTGCGCAAAAACTGGAGCGGCGGGAGTCCGATCAGGACCGGGACAGCAAGGAATAAGCCCAGCGGGTTGTTGCGGATTTGTTGCGATTATCTGCGATGACCCGCTTTTTTATCGGTTTTTTGCGGCGTATTCTGTGCATTTTTGTGCGGTAAAGATTGCCGGAAGCTATTTCCAAATTGCACATTTGATGCTATACTGTTACATAAGAGTGTAACTGGATAAACTATGTCTGAAGCTGGCAATTTTTGCCGGACTGCGAGGGATGACCATGTCTGATAAAACAATTCAAAATACAACCGTCGGCACAGTACAGCCGGGTGCCCTTACAGCCATTGCACGCAAGGAGGACTTCCTGCAGCATCTGCAAGACTTTCTGGACACACACAAAACCGAAAAGTGGTGCGTCGCGGCCATCGACGTTGAGCACTTCAGGCTGTACAACGAGCTTTACGGCACCGAGCAGGGCAATACCCTGCTGAACACCCTGGCCAGCCATCTGCTGGACTATCAAAAGACCTCCGGCTGCCCTGTGGGCTACTGGGGCAACGATGACTTTTTCCTCTGCCTGCCGGACGACCGCGTGCAGCAGCAGGACATCGTGATCACGCTGCAGACCTGCGTGAGCCCCAATCATCAGGATGTCACCTTCTTTCTGGCGCTGGGCCTGTGCCCGGTGAGCGAGCATCCGGAAGCGGACGCCGCCACCCTGTGCAACTACGCCCAGATCGCCGTGATGAACCCGGACCATTCCGGCAGCGGCATCCACCGCTTGGAGCATGCGCTGGACAACCACGAATTCACCTTTTTTCCTGCAGCCCAAGTGCAACAGCATGACCCGCGCCATCGTGGGCATGGAAGCACTGGTGCGCTGGAACCACCCCACCCGCGGCTGCGTGCAGCCGTCCGAGTTCATGCCCCTGCTGGAGAGCACCGGCCTTGTCACCCAGCTGGATCAGTACATCTGGGAAGCCGTCTGCCAGACGCTGCAGAAGTGGCAGGCCAGCGACAGCAATCTGGTGCCCGTGTCGGTGAACGTGTCCGTGGTGGACATCGTGAATCTGGACGTGCCGCAGATCTTCTCGGATCTGGTGGAGAAATACCAGCTGGAGCCCAAGCTCCTGCTGGCCGAGATCACCGAGACCATGCTGGCCGAAAACGCTTCTCTGATGGAAAACACCATCCAGGGCCTGCACCGCAAAGGTTTTGCTGTGCTGATGGATGATTTTGGCAGCGGCTATTCCTCCCTGAATGTGCTCCGCAATACCAGCGTGGACGCCATCAAGCTGGACATGAAGCTCATCGACATGAACCAGCAAAACCGCAGCAAGGGCGTGCAGATCGTGGAATCGGTGGTGGATATGGCCCACCGCCTGAATCTGCCCATTATCGCCGAAGGCGTGGAAACGCCGGAGCAGGTCTCCATGCTGCAGGCTGCCGACTGCCTGTATACGCAGGGCTATTATTTCTTCAAGCCCATGCCCATTGAAAACGCTGAAAAGCTGCTGGCAGATCCCAATCAGGATTACTGGGATCTGCGCCGCGACCTGATGCGCCGCGACCGCCGGGTGGAGAACCCGGGCACCGAAAAGACCGCGCTGGCCTTGCAGGCCTACCAGATCTTTACCGATAACGTGCTGGAGATCTCGTTGCTGAACCTTGCCACCGGTGCGTACCGGGTGATCAAGCGGGACGCCCGCCTGCTGGATCCGGATCTGGAAAAAGAAGAAGATTTTGTCAACTACTGCGACCGCTTGGTGAACGAGAAGATCGTGCACGAAGAGGACGCAGACCTGTTTTTGGAGCAGACCGATCTGGAGGCCTTGCGCTCTGTGCTGTACCACGCCACCGCGCCGGAGTTCTACCGCTACCGCGAGAACGTGTCCGGCCAGTATATCTGGGTCACCACAGAGGTGCTGCCCTGCCGTGGCTGCTGTGCCCAGAACCCGTGGGCGACTGTGCTGGTGCGCAACGACGCACAGGCCGACCAGCTCAGCGAGGAGCTGGACTTCTCTTACAGCCACGATACCCTGACCGGCCTTGCCAACCGCAGCCGGTACGAAGCCGACCTGCGGGAGCTGCCCAACAGCGGGTACGAATCCGTGGTGTGCACCTACATTGATGTGGTCGGGATGCACGAGGTAAACGAGCATCTGGGTCACCGCAGCGGCGACACCCTGCTGTGCTGTCTGGCAAATGCCGCCCGCAAGTTCTTTGCCACCAGCCGGGTGTACCGCATCGGCAGCGATGAATTTGTCATCCTGACCCCCAACGAGCCGCCTTACAGCGTGTGGAGCACTGCGGACCGGATGCGCGCCTTTTTGAAGGAAAAGGACTACGCCATCTCGGTAGGCATCCAGCAGACCGCCGACCTGCGCCATCTGGACGAAGCTGTGGCCAAGGCTGAGGCTGCCATGCCATGCGGCAGGACCGGCAGACCTACTACGAGCACAACGGCCGCGCCCGCCAGCTGAGGGTGCCGTCCGGGTTGGTCACGCACACACCGCGGGCCACGCTGCCGTTCTCCGACACCGTGTTGCGGAGCAGGTAGCTCACCATGCAGTAGTCGTAATAGCTGCCGTCCTCGTGGGTGGACAGGTAATCGTACATCACCCGGAACGCCTCGGGGCCGTAGTAGTCATCGGCGTTGATGACCGCAAAGGGAGCGTCGATGACTTCCTTGGCGGACAAGATGGCATGGCCGGTGCCCCAGGGCTTGACCCGGCCTTCCGGCACAGTGTAGCCTGCGGGCAGCTCGTCCAGCTGCTGGAACGCGTATTTCACGTCCATCACCTTGGAGACACGGTCGCCGATGGCCGCCTTAAAGGCATCCTCGATCTCGTGCTTGATGACAAAAATGACCGTCTCAAAGCCGGCCCGGCGTGCATCGTAAAGGGAATAATCCACGATGACCTGGCCGTTGGGGCCCACGGGGTCGATCTGCTTCATACCGCCGTAACGGCTGCCCATGCCCATGCCTGCCGCCATCACGACCAATACCGGTTTGTTCATAACAAGTTCCTCCTCTGTTTCGCAAGCACCGCCTGCGCGGTGGGAATTTCACGCTTTTTATTATACTCCCTTTGCACTTCCGGAGCAAGTGCAAAGAGGCCGCCGCAGGCCGTTCTGCGGGGCCGCGCACAGTTTCGCAAGCGTAAATTTCCAAAATATGCAATTTATTCTTGTCAAAGTCTTGTTTTTAGTTCTACTTTCGTGTATACTTGCTTCATTAAGTGCAAGTTTTACCTGTCAATTTTCAGTTTTGCTTGTCAAGAAACACTTTCTGATCATCAAGAAAGAGGGATATTCTCATGAACGAAGCCGTTACCAAGCGTTTTCTGCTCTATTTCCGCCTGATGATGCTGGTGTGGATCCTGATCGCCAACGCCATCCTGCATGTGGTAGGCTTTGCGTACAGCTGGCTCATCTTCCTCAGCAACATCATGCTGTTCACCATGGAGGGCGACATCAAGGACCGCTTCATTTCCGTGGAGCTGGGCGGCCTTGTAGGCATGGTGCTCACCGTGATCGCCCTGCTGGCCATCACCTTCCTCACCCCGGTGCTGGGCAGCTTTTTCGGCTTCCTCATCCCGCTGGCCGTCGTGCTGTTCGTGCTGATCATCCTGCTCCCCTACGCCCCCAAGGTGCTCAACAATGTGGGCTTTGCCTACCTCACGGTGGCCTGCATCGACGCCGAGACCTTCGCGGCCAACCTGCCGCTGTTCTTTGCCACCTACATCCTCGGCTCGCTGGCCTTCAACGGCGTGTGCGTGCTGCTGATGAAGCCCGCTAAGGCGCTGGCCGTAAAGAGCGTGCAGCGCACCCAGAGCGAGACCGCCTGACGTTCTCCTATTTTTCTCCGATAAATGCAGCAGAGGCCCCTGTTCCGGTTGGAACAGAGGCCTCTGCATTATTATGAGCCTTTATCAGGCGTTGTAGGTGCGGTTCTTGATCTCGTCGGTCACCTTGGCAATGAAGGCATCCAGCTCCATCGTGGTGGTCTCGCCCTTGCGGTCACGCACCGAGATGTTGCCGGCCTCGGCTTCCTTGGCACCCAGAACCAGCATGTAGGGCACACGGTCCACCTGCTGTGCGGCACGGATCTTGTAGCCGATCTTCTGGTTGTCGTCGTCCAGCACAACACGGACACCGGCCTCCACCAGCTTCTCAGTAACGCCCTCGGCGTAGTCCAGGGTCTTCTCGGAAACAGGCAGGACCTTGACCTGCACGGGTGCCAGCCAGGTGGGGAACTTGCCCTTGGTCTCCTCGATCAGGTAAGCCATAAAGCGGTCCAGAGAGCCCAGGATGGCGCGGTGCAGCACCACGGGGGTCTTCTCGGTGCCGTCCTTGTCCACATAGGTCAGGTGGAACTTTGCGGGCAGGCAGAAGTCCAGCTGGCAGGTGGACAGGGTGTACTCGGCACCCACGGCGGGCTTGACGTTCACGTCCAGCTTGGGGCCGTAGAAGGCAGCCTCGCCGATCTCCTCGGTGAAGTGGATGCCCAGCTCGGTCAGCACCTCACGCAGAGCGTTCTCGGCGTGGTTCCACATGGCGTCGTCGTCGTGGTACTTCTTCTTGTCGGCAGGGTCACGCAGGCTCAGCACGCAGCGGTAATCGGTGATGTTGAAGTCCTTGTAGACCTCAAAGATCAGGTTGCAGACATCAGCCACCTCGCTCTTGATCTGCTCCGGGGTGCAGAACAGGTGGGCGTCGTTCTGGCAGAAATGGCGGCCGCGCTCGATGCCCTTCAGGGTGCCGGAGGACTCATAACGGAAGTCGTGGGCAATCTCACCGATGCGCATGGGCAGGTCACGGTAAGAGTGCGGATGATTTGCGTAGATCATCATGTGGTGGGGGCAGTTCATCGGGCGCAGAATATAGCTCTCACCCTCCATCTCCATGGCAGGGAACATGTTCTCACGGTAGTGGTCCCAGTGGCCGGAGGTCTTGTAGAGGTTCACGGTGCCGATGCAGGGGGTCATGACGTGCAGGTAGCCGCGGGCACGCTCCTTCTCCTTGATATAGTTCTCCAGCTCCTGCCAGACGGTGTAGCCTGCGGGCAGGAACATGGGCAGGCCGCGGCCCACCAGGTCATCGGTCATGAACAGGCCCATCTCCTTGCCGATCTTGCGGTGATCGCGCTCACGGGCCTCCTGCTGCTCTTTCTCCCAGGCATCCAGCTCTTCCTGATTGCGGAAGGCCACGCCATTGATGCGGGTGAGCATCTTGTTTTCCTTGTCGTTCTTCCAGTATGCGCCAGACTGCTGGGTGATCTTGAAGGCCTTCAGTGCCTTGGTGTAGGTCAGGTGAGGTCCGATGCACATATCCACGTACTCGCCCTGCTGGAAGAAGCTGAACTCGGTCTCATCGGCCAGATCAGCCATGTGCTCGATCTTGTAGTTCTCCTTGCGCTCTTCCATCAGCTTCACGGCCTCGGCGCGGGGCAGGATGAAGGGCTTGATGGGCAAGTTCTCCTTGACGATCTTGCGCATCTCTTTTTCGATGTTTGCCAGATCCTCGTCGCTCAGCTTCTGGTCGCCCAGATCGACGTCGTAGTAGAAGCCGTTCTCGGTGGCGGGGCCGAAGGCAAAGTCCGCCTGCGGGTACAGGCGCTTGATGGCCTGTGCCATGATGTGGGCTGCGGTATGGCGGATGACGTGCAGTTCCTGGTCCTGCGGGCACTCGTCCACATGGCCGTCCTTATAGATGATCTTCATGGTTGCATTCTCCTTTGACAGATAAAACAGATAACAAAAAAAGCGCTTCATCCCGCATTTACCAACGGGATGAAGCGCCTGAAAAAGTCCACAGCGTTCCACGGTTCCACCCGAATTGCGCCGCCCGGCCCGGGCAGCGCCTCTCGCTGTGCTGTAACGGGCACGCCCGGCAGAGGTTCGCCTCTGCACTCTGCGGTGGTAGAAGTCCGGCACATGGCAGGCTGCTTGCAGCACCCTTGCGGGGCAGCCCTCTCTGCGGCATGGAGCGCGGGACCTCGGTTTGTCCGCATCAACATTTTAAACAGGATGAAACTACGCTGATTGTAGCACGTCCGACCCAAAAAATCAAGGGACACCGATGTGAAATTTCTGCCAGCGCTGTCATTCCCCGCCGGGAACTCCGGCACCGTGAACCGGGTGGGCGCAATGCCAAGGCCCATGGAGATGACGCGGAGCTTACTCCACGTCCTGCAGCGCGGCAAAGTCCTCTTCGCCGGTGCGGATCTTGACCACGCGGGTCACGTTGTAGACAAAGATCTTGCCATCGCCGATGTGGCCGGTGTACAGCGCCTTCTTGGCAGCTTCCACCACCGAATCCACACTGATCTTGGACACGATGACCTCCACCTTGATCTTGGGCAGCAGGGTGCTGTCCACAGGCACGCCGCGATACTTCTCGGTGGTGCCCTTCTGCAGGCCGCAGCCCATCACCTGGGTCACGGTCATGCCGGTGACGCCCAGATCGTTGAGGGCGGTCTTGAGCTGGTCAAACTTGGACAGCTTTGCGATGATGGACACCTTGTGCATTCCGGTGTCGTACACGCCATCGTGGATCACAGGCTCGCGCACCACAGGAACGGCAGCGCTGATCTGGCTGTCGGTGGCCCTGGTCACGTCGTCTTCACCCAGGTCGGTGTTCTCGTTGGGCACCATGGCAGCTGCATTGGCATCCGAGATGGCAAAACCGGCGTAAGCGGAAGCCAGGCCGTGCTCGTGGATGTCCAGGCCGTCGATCTCCACCTCTGTGGGGACGCGCAGGCCGATGGTCTTGTCGATGACCTTGAAGACGAGGAACATCACGATGAGGACGTAAGCATCCACCGTGATGAGGCCCAGCAGCTGGGTGCCCAGCTGGGCAAGGCCGCCGCCGTAGAACAGGCCGGCATGGGCGGTGTTGGCACCGGTGGAGAACAGGCCCACCGCAATGGTGCCCCACACGCCGTTTGCAAAATGAACGGACACAGCACCCACGGGGTCATCCACCTTGGCGATATTGTCGAAGAACTCGACGCTCAGCACCACCAGGAAACCGGCCACAAAGCCGATGAAAAATGCGCCGAAGGGCGAAACGGTGTCACATCCGGCGGTGATGGCCACCAGACCGGCCAGAGAACCGTTCAGGGTCATGGAGACATCGGGCTTGCCGTAGCGCACCCAGGTAAAGAGCATGGTCACGCAGGTGGCCACCGCAGCGGCCAGGTTGGTGTTGAAGCAGACCAGACCGGTCATGGTCATGGAAGCGTCGGTGGACAGGCTCAGGGAAGAGCCGCCGTTGAAGCCGAACCAGCAGAACCACAGGATGAACACGCCCAGGGCACCGGCTGTCAGGTTGTGGCCGGGGATGGCGTGGGGCTTGCCGTCCTTGTCGTACTTGCCGATGCGGGGCCCAGCATCCAGGCACCCAGCAGGGCGATGACGCCGCCCACGTTGTGCACGGCTGCGGAACCGGCAAAGTCATGGAAGCCCATGCTCTGCAGCCAGCCGCCGCCCCACATCCAGTGGCCGCAGATGGGGTATACCACCAGCGAGATGGCGGCGGAGTACACACAGTAGGCTTTGAAGTTGGTACGCTCGGCCATGGAGCCGGACACGATGGTGGCTGCCGTGGCGCAGAACACGGTCTGGAACACGATGTACACCCACAGCGGGATGTCCAGACCCAGGTGGCTGTAGTCGCCCTGGATGAACGGATCAAAGCCGCCGATCAGGGCACCGGTGCCGCCGAACATCAGGCCGAAGCCGATGACCCAGTAGCACGGGGTGCCGATGCAGAAGTCCATCATGTTTTTCATCAGGATGTTGCCCGTGTTCTTGGCACGGGTAAAGCCGGCTTCACACAGGGCAAAACCCGCCTGCATGAAGTAGACCAGGAACGCTGCCACCAGCGTCCAACAGGTGTTGACGGAACTGAACATAACAGTCATACCTCCCCACAAGTCGTGTAATGCCGCAGGGCACCAGCCCCTGCGGCCGTGTCGTTCCCCGTACCGGATGCACGCAGGAACGATGAATTTCCCTCAGAGGACCCTCTATTTCCCCCGAAGGCAAGATCCACCCGAAAACACAAAAGGCGCTGGCGGAATTGCTTCCGTCAGCGCCTTTGCTTTCGATGGCACGAGTATAGACCGTTTGTGCACAAGTGTCAAGGGATCCTCTCAAGGTTTTACGTTTTTCACAACGTCGCTGTCCCCTGCACCGCAAAAGTTTGGCAAATGTTTTTTGCCGTTATTTCTTTTCTCCAGCCTCTTCGCCCTTGGCATTGGCCGGGCGGTGGCCGCCCTGCATTTCCCAGTGCAGCATCAGACTCATCATGGCGCGCAGCGCAAAGGTGGCAGCCAGCGGCACCACCGACTCCAGATTCTGCAAAAGGAAGGTCTTAGCGATCTCGGCCGACATCAGAAATTCCAGCGCGGTGGTCAGGCCGCTGCTCATTTCATGATGGAAGTCGTGGTGGTCGTTGAAAAAGGTCGCCCGCACATAGTGGTAGCTGGCTTTGGCCAGGCTGGTGATGATGATGAACAGGCCGACCACTTCGGCCAGACCTGCGATCATGGGCACCGCTGTTTCCAGAAAGCCCTCCAGAAAGTGGGTGATGGTTGCATTGAGTTGGTACAGTCCCTGCATGGTGTCCTCGTCTCCGGCCCTTACAGCAGGGTCTTGACGTAGGCAGCCAGCTCAGGATCCTTGCAGTCTGCAAAGAACTGCTCCTGGAAGTGCTCACCGGCAATGGCACCCTTCAGCAGATCCTGGTCAATGCCCTTCAGGATCTCGATGAGGGGCTTGAAGGCCACGGAACGCACACCGTCCAGGATCTTCTTGTTGCTCTGCTCGGCCTCCACGCGGTCAGCGGGGTAGCCTGCCGAAGCCAAAGCCGAACAGCTTCTCGAAGGTGTACTCCAGGTTCAGCTCACCGCCCCAGCCGAAGCCCTTGGCAAACGGCATGGACACGGCGTTGCCGTCGTTGATCTGAGCAAGGTGTAGGCATCCACGGGATCTTCCACATGGCCGCAGATCACGCCGGGAAAGCTGTTCAGCGCCAGCATGGCACCCTCGCCGGTACCGCAGCCGGTGATGACGAAGTCGGCGGCGCCGCTGTTCAGCAGGATGGCAGCCAGAATGCCGCACTGCACATAGGTCAGGCGGGGGAGAAGCGTCGGAGTACATGCCGTAGTTGACCACTTCATGGCCCATGGGCTCCACGACCTTCTTCAGGGCTGCTTCGATGATGCCGTTCTTGGGGGCCTGGCTGTTCTCGTTGATGATTGCGATCTTCATGATACGATCTCTCCTTTTCTGATTCAGAGTTCTTTTGTTGTCCTCACGCAGGCGGACCTTCTGCGCGGCCCTGTCCCTCCGGGAAAGGCACCTTTCCCCGGCACACAGCCGCTCTTGTATACTAGGGTAGCATGGTTTGTGGGCAGTGTCAAGGCATTTTGTCCTACAATTTTACTGCATTTCTCGCTTTCCGGCAATTTTTCGTGCAAATGTCCTGATTTTGGCAGACGTCCTACCTGCCCCGGGCAGGCTTTCGGCAGCCTGCACAAAAGCCCCACAGGCGTTTTGTGCGCTTTGCCTGTCAGCCCAGTTTCTTTTTCTGCTGTCGGGCCATAATGGGCATGAGCAGAGGCGTGGGCAGCAGCTTCTGCGCCGAGGTGCACAGCCGCATAAAAAGCCGACGGTACGATGATGGTCTTATGGTGCAGCATACCGTGGATGGCCTCGTCCACGCAGAACTCCGGCGTGATGCCCTTGAGCGCGAACACCACCCCGGCCCGGTCATTGAACTCGGTGTTCACCGGCCCCGGACAGAGGGCACAGACGTACACCGGGCTGCGCTTTTCCCTGCAGCTCCTGGGCCGCGCCCCGGGTCAGGCTGACCACATAGGCCTTGCTGGCATAGTAGCCCGCCATGTAGGGCCCGCCGGGCAGCAGCCCCGCGGAGGAGGCCACATTCAGGATGGTGCCGCCGCCCTGCGCCTGCATCCGGCGCAGCATAAACTGGAACAGCCGCCGCATGGCGGCCACGTTCACCTGCACCATCTCTTCCTCTTTGGTGGGGTCGGTCTCCAGCAGGCTCCCGCAGACGCCAAAGCCCGCGTTGTTGATAAAAATGTCGATCCGCTCCTCGGCCAGCTCCTCACACAGGCGGTCGCAGTCCGCCCGGTCGGCAAGGTCGGCGGGCAGGATGCGGCACACGGTGCCGTGGGCGGCGTTCAGCCCTCTGCCAATGCCGTCAGCCGGTCAGCCCGGCGGGCGGTGAGGATGAGACGGCAGCCCATGGCCGCGTAACGGCGGGCAAACTCCCGGCCGATGCCGGAGCTTGCGCCAGTGATCCAGACAGTTTTTCCTTTTTCCATAGGGTCCTCCTTTTTGCTGCAGGTTAACAAAAGAGCCTCTTCCCCCAGGGGAAAGGCTCTGGAACTCTGCTTACTTCAGCAGATTGTCGTTGTCAAAGTAGTCGATGCGCATGGAACGGCGCACGTCGGCCAGCGTGGCGGCGGCAGTCTTTTCCGCGTAGGCGCTGCCCTCTTTCAGGATCTCCACCACTTCGGGCAGGCGCTGCTCCCACTCCTTGCGGCGGGTGCGGATGGGCTCCAGCTCGGCCTGCATGACGCTGTTCAGGAACTTCGTCACCTTCACGTCGCCCAGGCCGCCGCGCTGATAGTGTGCCTTCAGCTCGTCGAGGTTCTGGTATTCCGGCAGGAACTCTGCGAAGTGCTCCGGACGGCAGAAGGCATCCAGATAGATGAACACCGGGTTGCCCTCCACCTTGCCGGGATCCTGGACCCGCAGGTGGTTGGGGTCGGTGTACATGGACATGACCTTTTTTTGATGTCCTCCGGTTCCTCGGACAGGTAGATGCAGTTGCCGAGGCTCTTGCTCATCTTGGCCTTGCCGTCGGTGCCGGGCAGGCGCAGGCAGGCGCTGTTCTGGGGCAGAACGATCTCCGGCTCCACCAGAGTCTCACCGTAAACGGCGTTGAACTTGTGCACGATCTCGCAGCACTGCTCGATCATGGGCTTCTGGTCCTCACCGGCAGGCACGGTGGTGGCGTGGAAGGCGGTGATGTCCGCTGCCTGACTGATGGGGTAGCAGAAGAAGCCCACCGGGATGCTGGTCTCAAAGTTGCGCATATGGATCTCGCTCTTGACGGTGGGGTTGCGCTGCAGGCGGCTCACGGTGACGAGGTTCATATAGTAGAAGCTCAGCTCAGTCAATTCCGGCACCATGGACTGGATGAAAATATGGGTCTTGGCGGGGTCGATGCCGCAGGCCAGATAATCCAGCGCCACCTGCAGGATGTTCTGGCGCACCTTTTCCGGGTTGTCGGCGTTATCGGTCAGGGCCTGTGCATCGGCGATCATAACGTAGATCTCATCGTACTCGCCGGAGTTCTGCAGGCGCACCCGCTCCTTCAGGGAACCGACATAGTGGCCCACATGCAGGCGTCCGGTGGGACGGTCGGCGGTCAGAATCACTTTTTCATGGTTTTCTCCTTTTTTTGAGAACCCTCCGTCAAGGCGGCTGGGAGGGAGCCTTGCCTTCTCATCCACCTGCGGTGACTGCTCCCCAAAGGGAGCGCCAAGGACCTCTCCGCAGCGCCAGAGCCTCCCCCCTGGGGGAAGATGGTGGCGACAAAAAGGGAATCTGGCGCGTTAGCGACTGACGGAAGGAGTTCTTTCCGCCCACCAACAAATTTTCATTGCTTTCAGCTAAGTATATCCGCCCCGCATTTTCTGTCAACAAAAGCCCAGAGAAAAAGAAAAAAGCGATGGAAAACTTCCATCGCTTTGCTGGCGCCTCTTGCCTGACTCGAACAGGCGACACCCTGATTAACAGTCAGGTGCTCTAACCGACTGAGCTAAAGAGGCATCTATATAAAACGGCACATGACCGTTTTACTACTATAAATGGTGACCCGTACCGGAATCGAACCGATGTTAAAGGCGTGAGAGGCCTCTGTCTTAACCGCTTGACCAACGGGCCATACGTCCATTTTGCATCGGGCTTTCGCTCCCGACTTGGCTAGTTTATCACATAGCACGCCTGCTTTGTCAACACAAAAATTCAATTTTTTCAAAAAATCTCCCGCACCCGGGCCGCGCCGGTGTGGAACAGGCCCAGCGCCAGCCCCAGATATACGCCGATCACCGTATCGTTCTGGTCAAATTCCATCTGCTGGCGCTGCGGCAGACCGGCCAGTGTGCCCTCCTGTATACGCACCGCAGTTCTTCCAGCCGGGTGTAGTCGTTGGGGTGCATCAGGGTGCTGTCCTTGGGCAGATCCACCGCCCCGCTCTTTTCCAGCACCTCGCCGACGAACTGGGAGCAGAAATAGTGCCGCCGGCGCTGCCACCGGATGTGCAGCCAGCAGAGCGCAAGACCGATGACGTTGAACCGGTAAAGGCTGCCGTGGGCCATCATGTGGTCGGCCCGGCGGCGGGCGCGGGTGTAGGCCTCCTCGCTCACCTCCAGCGCATAGAGGGCGCAGGGCACGTTCTCCCGCAGACGGAACACGCCCCGGTCCAGGTACTCCCGGCTGGGCCCGCCGGGAACATGGTGTAGCCGTTTTTGCGGGTAGAGCTGTACAGGCAGCTCAGGTCTTCGTCAAAAGCCAGCGAAGCGTGGGTATAATTGCACCGGTAACGGCATAAACAAGGTTTGAAAGCAGGGTACCCGAGCGGGTGAGCAGGATGTAGATGGTTTTCATGATCTTTTTCCTTTTTTATATGTAGCGCACAGAAAAAGCGGGGCTGTCCTTTTGTCAGATACAGTATACCACAGGCAAAGCTTCTTTGTCATAAAAATCGTCAAAATCTCGTAAATTTTGCACAAATCGGGCTGTGGATCCTGTTCCGCTCTTTCCTGCCGCGCTGTTTTGCGGGAAGGGCCGTTTTGTGCACGGTTTTTCATGCATCCCAGCTCGTCAAAATTTTATCAAAAAATTGTTTTCTGCCTTTCCACCTTATTTTTTCAGGTTTCGCCCCTGCTTTTTGTTTCCTGAAATGGTTTCAGGCAGTTAAATTTCTTTATGAAAATTGTTTCTTTTCTGCAAACAGTACGATTCGTTCATTGATTTCGGGATACTTTTATGTATAATGGTATACAGGAGAATTTGCATTTACAAACTGCAAGCCTTCTGCGCAGCGCCCGGCCCGCCGGGAAACGCTGTGCCCTATACAGGACGTATGGATCAAACGAAAGTAGAGGTATAGCGAATATGGCAAAGTTGGATCTTACCAAGTATGGCATTACCGGCACGACTGAGATCGTGTACAACCCCTCCTACGAGCAGCTGTTCGAGGAAGAGACCAAACCGGGACTGGAAGGTTTTGAAAGGGACAGGTCAGCGAGCTTGGTGCTGTAAACGTCATGACAGGTATTTACACCGGACGTTCTCCTAAAGACAAATTCATCGTCATGGATGACACCTCCAAGGATACCGTGTGGTGGACTTCCGACGAGTTCAAGAACGACAACCACCCGCTTCTCAGGAAGCATGGGCTGCTGTGAAGGCCATCGCTCAGAAGGAGCTGTCCAACAAGCGCCTGTACGTGGTGGATGCATTCTGCGGTGCCAACAAGGATACCCGCATGGCCATCCGCTTTGTTATGGAAGTTGCATGGCAGGCACACTTCGTCACCAACATGTTCA
>VOFB01003101.1_pt1 | contig 20311 bp, 32 predicted proteins | sample 5384141 | NCBI WGS metagenome assembly VOFB01 (sample SAMN12384721, study PRJNA508395) | human gut metagenome | isolation source: healthy gut A | host: Homo sapiens | reverse complement strand
CTGCGTAAGCTGAAGGATTCCAACGGTCAGTATCTGTGGCAGCCCTCCCCCTGCAGGCGGGTCAGCCGGACAGACTGCTCGGTTACGAAGATTTACACCAGCCCGTATGCTCCCACGCTGGCGGCGGGCGCACTCTCCATTGCCTTCGGAGATTTCCAGAGCTACTGGATCGCTGACCGCACTGGCAGAACCGTTCAGCGCCTGAACGAGCTGTATTCCACCAACGGCCAGGTCGGCTTCGTCGCTACCGAGCGTGTGGACGGCAAGATCATTCTGCCGGAGGGCATCCAGCTTCTGAAGATGAAGGCATCCTGATGGAGGACGTTACTTGAAGGTCAAAAGCAAATCTCATCCTCAATCATTCTGAGGATAATGATTTGCTTTTGACCTACATCACCGCCGCTGTTTCCTATGCGGAGAGCTATCAGCACATCCCGGAGGGGGTTCTTATAAGGAAAATCCCATGCCACCCACCACGGAACAGGCCGTCATCATGCTGTCCTCCCACTTCTATGAAAGCCGGGACGGCAGCACGGGCGGCTTTTTGCGGACAACACCGGAGCGGCACAGCAGGTGTGGAACACGGTCAATCTGCTGTTGCGGCTTGGACCGGGACGAAGGTGGCATCATGAGTTTCGGGAAAATGAACGGCTTTGCCGATATCGTGGAAACGAAACAGGTCAAGGACAGCGAGGGCTTCACTCATTCCGCAGGATGAAGTCCTTGCATCTGTCCGTGTATCCAGGAAGGTCGGCACGGCAGTCAGCGTTGGGCGAACCTCGCCGCATTCAGCGAAGCCACCGACCTGTTCCGCTTTCGGTGTATTCCCGGCTTACGGTCACTACCGACCAATTCCTCATTTAGTGATGGACTGCCGCTATGACATTGTGTCCGTGGAGAATGTCAAAGGTCGGGATGTACATCGAGGCACTGGCGAAGAAGGTGGTGAGCAGCAGTGGCTAAAATGACGCTTGCTGCCGGACGATTTGGCAGACCGCCTTCCGATCTTCAAAAAGCGCAGCGATACGCTGGTGAAAAAGGCACTGGAAGAAGGCGGCAAAGTGGTTCTGAAACAGGCGCAGTCTAACCTGAACAGCGTGGTTGGCAAAGGTACAAAATATGATTCCCGCCACGGGCGAACTGGAGCGATCGCTGGGCCTGTCTCCGGTCAAGGAGAACGGTGCGGGACGGGATATCAAGGTCGGCTTTTCCGAGCCGCATTCCGGCGGCGTCAGCAACGCCATGTTGGCGGCGCTTTTGGAATACGGCAAGCACGGACAGGCGGCAAAACCGTTTATGACCCCGGCAAAACGCTCCTCGCAAAAGCCCTGCATCGAAGCAATGCGAAAAATCTTTGAGGAAGGAGTGACAGCCCTTGAATGCGTTATCTGAGATCGGTGAAATTCTCACTGCGATAAAGATCCCGTGGCAGACCGGAGCCTATACCGAGCCTGCACCGGACCAATATGTCGTGCTCGTTCCTCTGAGCGATACCTTTGATATAATGGCAGACAACCGGCCGCAGTTTGATGTGCAGGCGGTGCGGCTGTCCATCTTTTCTAAGGGAAACCACAATTTGATCAAAAAATCAACTGGTTCGTATCCTGCTGGATGCGGACTTTTTTCTGTCCGACCGAAGGTATCTGGACTACGACAGTGAGACCGGGTACCACCAGTATGTACTGGATGTCGAGAAACATTACGAAATGGAGTGATCTACTATGGCAACAATCGGTTTGAGCAAACCTTTTTATGCGATCTACGCCGCAAGCGGTGCAACCGTCAGCTATGCAAACGGCGGCGTCCTCGGTAAGGCGGTGGAACTGTCCATGGAACTGGATGGCGGAGACGCCAACATCCTGTATGCGGACAACGGCCCGCAGAATCCGCCACTACCTTCGGCGGCGGTACGCTGACCATCACCACGGATGACCTTCTGCCGGAGCCTGCCGCCGCGATCCTGGGTTTGACCTGAAGGCGGTCAAGGAACAGGACGATGTGAAGGAAATCGTATTCGGCGAGGGGCAGTCCATCCCTTATGTGGGCTTTGGTGTCGTGGTCAAGAAACAGCAGTCCGGCACTTCCAAATGGATGGGGCTGGTCTATCCCAAGGTGCAGTTCCAGAATCCCGGCATCTCCGCCACCACCCAGGGCGAGGCATCGAATGGCAGACCAAGGAACTGACCGCTACCATCCTGCGGGACGATACCGCAGAGCATAACTGGTGCCGCTATGCCATCTTCGACACGGAGACGGACGCCGTGTCGTATATCAAGGGCCTGCTGTCCATCACGGGAGGTGTATCCGCATGAGGACTTCCACTCTGACGATTCAGGGGGACCGAAATACCCCCTGCTGCTTCTCCACCCGTGTGCTTCTGGCGCTGGAGGAGCGAGGCAAACGGGAAAAGCCTGTAAAGTCCGCGACTGAGATGCTCTCCTCCATCATGGAGAATGAAGCTCTGTCGGACGCCTTCTGGCTGCTCCATCAGCTTATGGTGGCGGGCAATCGCTATGCGAAGCTGGAAGGTCTGGACGCGCCGGAGGTGTTCTCTTTAGACGATATGATCGACCCTGGTGGGCGTGGAGGATTATCCCGCCATGTTCGCGGCCATCGGCAAGGCCGTGACGGACGGTCAGGCACAGTCCGTAGAGGCGGAGTTCCCAAAAACGCAGACACCACGCAGGCAGACCTGTCAGACTGACCGCAGCGTGGTTTTATGGTACGGGCTTCATCTTGGCTTATGCCGGAAGAAGCCCTTTCCGTTCCACTCTCGGACTGCTCGACCTCATCGCCGTGGAGCAGATCAAGTCCGAGGGCGCACGGCAAAAAAGCTGACGCAGGAAGAAGAACAGGATGAGTTTATGAAGATTACTGGATCGGAGGTGACGAGAGTGGCAATGATATCGGCATCCGCATTGGCGTGGATGGGGGGAAAGGAATTCAAGACCGCTTTGTCGGCGATCAATGCACAGCTCAAGAACCTCTCCTCGGAGATGAAAGCCACCGTCACCTCCATGACGGGTATGGACTCGGCAGAGAGCCGTTCGGCAAAGAAGGCAGATATTCTCGGCCGTTCCATCGAAGCAACGAAGCAGAAGATGGACATGATCCGCGCCGCCTATGACCGGGCAAAAGAAAAGCTGGACAGTCTGGGCAGTGCGTTGGAACAGGCAAAACAGGATTTCGGAGAAAACAGCGCCGAGGCACTGAAAGCCCAGAACGCCTATAACCGGCAGGCTGCTGCGGTCAATCACCTCGGCACGCAGCTCAACAACGCCCAGAGCGACTTAAACCGCATGGAATCGGAACTTCAGGATGTGGAGGATGCTGCGGACGATACCACAGATGCCTTTGAGGACGCCGGTGACTCGGCGCTCACCTTCGGCGATGTCTTGAAAGCCAATGTGCTGGGTCAAGCCATCATCGAGGGCGTAAAGCAGCTTGCCTCGGCCGTCAAAAGCATGGCGGGAGAATTCATCGAATCAGCAGCGGCAGTCAAGGCGGAGAGCAGTCAGTTCGAGCAGACCTTCGGCGATATGGGCAGTACCGCCGCTGCCGCCATTGAGCGTGTGGCATCCTCCAGCGGTATCTTGGATACCCGATTGAATACGCTCGGCGCTCAGATCTATGCCTTCGCCCGTTCTTCTGGTGGCGATGCAGCGGAGAGCATGGATCTGATGGAAACAGCCCTGCAGGCCACTGCGGACGCCGCCGCATACTATGACCGCAGTTTGGAGGATACCGCCGAGAGCCTACAGTCCTTCCTGAAAGGCAACTATGCCAATGACGCCGCATTGGGGTTATCCTGTACTGAAACTACCCGGAACGCCGCTGCAACGGAACTGTTCGGTAAGAAATTTTCCGAACTGACCGAGATCCAGAAACAGCAGACCCTACTCAAAATGGTGACAGACTCTCAGAAGCTGTCCGGTGCCATGGGACAGGCTGCCCGTGAAGCTGACGGCTGGGAAAATGTCCAGGGCAACCTGAATGAAGCATGGCGGCAGTTCATGGCGGCGGCAGGCACACCTTTCTTGGAGAATCTTGTACCCATTGTGCAGCAGCTTACCGGAAAACTGCAGGAGATGACGCAGAGCGTTGATTGGGAAGCGTTCTCTGCCACCGTCACCGGAGCATTCCAGTGGCTGATCGACAACGGCGAGACGATCCTCTCCGTGGCCGTTGGCGTTGGCGCGGCCTTCGTCACCTGGAATGTGGCAAATATGATCACCGGTCTTGTTGGTGCATGGAACGCCTACAAGGTTGCCACCGAGGGCGCTACCGTGGCGCAGTGGCTGCTGAACGCAGCGCAGAACGCAAATCCGGTCGGCATCGTCATTGCGGCAGTGGCCGGACTGGTGGCGGCGCTGGTCACGCTCTGGCACACCAATGAGGGATTCGAAACGCAGTCATCAGCATCTGGGAATACCTCAAGCAATCATTTTCCTCTGCCTGGAATGCCATCAAGGGCGTATGGGACCAGGTAAAGCCGTTCTTTAGTGGTATTTGGAATGGGATCAAATCCGTATTTTCCACTGTGAAGCCCTATCTGTCCGCAGCGTTCTCCGGTGCATGGAGCGCCATCAAGGCGGTTTGGAGTACCGTTACCAGTTTTCTTCTCCATGATATGGAACACCATCAAGGGCATATTCTCCACTGTGAAAGCCGTCCTCTCCGGGGACTTTGAAGGCGCGTGGAACGCCATCAAACGCGTATGGAGCAGTGTGACCTCCTTCTTTTCCGGCATCTGGCAACAAATCAAGGGTGTATTTTCCGGTGCGTTCTCCGCTTTCCTGGAGATCGGCAGGAATATCGTAAACGGCATCAAGCAGGGTTTCTCCAATGCCTGGGGCGCCTTTGCCAGCTGGGTCAAAAGTAAGTTTGACGGTCTGGTCAGCAGTGTGAAGGGACTGCTTGGCATCCACTCTCCCTCCCGTGTGTTCCGAGACCAGATCGGTAAGATGCTGATGCTCGGCCTTGCCGAGGTATTCAAAATGGCATCGGCACGGTTGAAAACGCATTGCAGGATACACAGACTGCCATCCTCAAAGTTGCCGATGAACTGAACCGCCGTTTGGTTCAGAAGGAATCGGAACTGTCCGACGCCATCCAGGCAGAGGGGCTGGACGAAGTGACGAAGGCGGCATTGGAGAAACAGCTACAGGCCGTGCAAACCTTCCGCAGCGAGTATGAGCAGGCACTCAGCGACCTGCAGAGCAAGCAGGACAGCATGGCAGAAAAACTGAAAAGCTACGGTGACCTGTTCACGACTGTGCAGAGCGAGTCCGGCTCTTTTCTGGAACTGAGTGATCTACAAAGCGATATCGACGCCATCGACCGCTACGGCGAAGCGCTGGAGCAGCTGAAGCAGCGCGGTGTATCTGACACCCTCATGTCGGAAATCGTGGATATGGACATTGACGATGCCACCGCCTATACGGAGAAACTCCTTGCAATGACGGACGAACAGTACAGTGAATACATGGCGCTGTGGGAGCAGAAACAGAAAGCTGCGGCAGATGTGGCACAGCGCTTCTACTCCGATGAGATGACTTCTCTGGTGAATGAGTATGTCAGCAAGGTGCCGGACGCACTTGGCATCATGAAAGATGATCTCTATCAGGTCGGTCAGCTGGCGGCGAAGGGACTGGCGCAAGGCATTCTCAGCCAGAAGTCCGCCGTGGTATCCGCAGCGAGAGCCGTTGCCGCAGCCGCCCGCGCCGCCCTGCGCTCAGCAGAGGGCATCCACTCTCCGGCAAAGAAGTGGGCGGTTCTCGGTGACTATATGGCACAAGGCATCGGCGTCGGCTTCACCCGGCGTATGGACAGCGTCTCCCGTGAGATCACAGCGTCCATCCCTTCAGTCGATGCTTTTACTGCGCGGGAGTGTGCTTCTGCCGGGATGGTTAACGGCATCGTCAGCGGATTGTCTGCGGTAATGGGCAGCGGAACCACACAGCCTATCACTCTGCAGGTCAATATGGACGGCAAGACCATCGCACAGACGATTTTTGACCCACTCAAAGATGTATCCAGACAGAGAGGTGTTGCACTTGGATAAGATCACGATCTACAGCACAGATAAAAGCCGCAGCATCACCTTGCCCCGTGTGCGGGATATCGAGGTCGGTGCGGAGGAAGAATCCAAAACCGTGACGATGGCATCCGGCAAGACGGTAAAGGACATCCTGGGCTATCGGGCCAACATCACTGCCGTATGGGACTGGATACCGGCAGACCTGGTAACACAGCTGCTTCGGCTGCTGAAAAAGCGGCGCGTTTCTGTGGGTGGAATATCCCGCTCCTGATGGAAGCGGCGCAGGGTTCTTCTCCATCGAGTATCCGACCTTGTCGGTGTTTTGCTACCGTGACGGTATCCCGGTCTGGCATGACATGACGCTGTCCATGACCGCCCAGGAGGTGACCGCAACATGATCCCAATGCCGGAAAGCTATGCGCCCTATGCGGATATCCGCCGCTGCGGTCTTCAGGTCACCTTTGAGATGGTGGATGTGGACGCTGCCGAAACGGCAGAGACCGCAGTGAGCGACGCCTGCGAGATGGCGCAGATCACGCAGACTCACGACCGCACCGAGCATCCGTCCTGTCGGTATGCTTCTCTGGAACAGGACTACTGGCGTCTGGATGGCAGCTTTCTTCTCCCGGGCAAGAAAAACTGCCCTCGCAGCAGACCGGGTGGTGGAGCGATAGGATATCCGGGGCAGACGGTGTTTTGATACGCCGCCCGTCCTTCGATTTTCCTGGAATGCGGATCAATCCAGCGTGGGCTTCACGGTCTGCTTTGATGATGCCGGAGAACAGTATGCCTCTCGCTTTCGCCTTCGTGCTTATGACGTTGACGGTGTGCTCTTGAAAAAGATGTACTGGTGGAAAATGCCGCAAGCCGCTGCGAACTGGACGCACCGGTGGAGCATTATCGAACCATTACCTTTGAGTTTCTTCAGACCCATGTGCCGCACCGCCGGGTGCGGGTCACGGAGGTCATCTTCGGACTCATCAAGCGATTTACGCAGGAAAATACGGTGTCTGCCACATTGGATTACGGCTTTTCGCCTATCGGCGAAAGCCTTCCTACCAATGAACTGACGCTGACGATAGATAATTCGGACGCTTCCTGGAATATGGCCAACCCCAAGGGCGTGTATGCCTATCTGCAGCAGACGCAACCGCTGGATGTTTCGCTCACGATTGGCGAGGACAGCGTCTATATGGGACGCTTCTACTTTACTACTGCCAGTGCTGAAGACAATGCAATGACGGCGAAGATCACAGCGAACGACCGGGTCTACTGGCTGGACAGCATAAAATGCCGTTTAGGGTCGACCGGAACATGGACATTGAACAGGCCGTCCGCACGGTTTTAGAAACCGCCGGGATGGATATTCCAATCTCCGTGCCGGAGGAACTTGGGGAACGAGTCGTTCGCCGTGCGCTTCCGAAAAGACTGCTCCTGCCGGGATGCGCTCCGACTTTTAGCACAGGCGGCGCAGTGTACCTGCCGCATGGACAGAAACGGTACGCTGACCTTTTTCGATGCACTGCAATTGGACACTGCGTCCGGTTTTCTGGATTTAAACCGTATGGAGGAATCGCCGCGCATGAAGGTGGCATCAGAGATCAATACCGTGGAGCTGACTGTTCCCAATGAGTATGAGGAGGACACCGACGAAACAGTGTATACGGCATCCGACCGTAGAGATGGCGAACCTGTCCAGACGGCGGAATATGAAACACTGCGGCGGCGGACGATGCTTTGGCCGGGTGGCTTCTGCGGTTTCATAAGCGCAGGCTGACCTACACCGTCACGGAGCGAGGTGACCCGGCGAGAGAGCCTGCGGATATCGTCTCCGTTTCGGACTCATACGGTGGTCAGCAGGATGTGCTGATCACCCGTCTGAAATTCAACTATGACGGTGGACTCAGCTGCGAAACGGAAGGATGTGGTCTTTGATGGAGCCTTTGCAATATGAACGCACCGGTGCGGTGTTCTGGAATGCCGGTGACCTGAACCGCATCGAGGAATGGACAGCGTATCTTGCAGGCGTTCTGGACTCTCTCGGCTATCAGGTGCTGGTACGCACCCGCCAGTGGACAGCGGCAGACATTCCCTGGAAGCCGGAGATCGACCGCATCCGAAAGAACATTCAAAAGCTGTATGCCGTTTATCACTATCTGCCGGACTTCCGGGAGATCACCATCACGGGCAGCATGGATTTCGAGCAAGCCAATGTGCTGGAATGGGATCTCTGTGCCATCTACACCTGGTTGAGCCGAATGATGGAGATCTTCTGGCACTCCGGCTCATTTTCTCTTAATGAAGGAGGGTTTGCATGATCGAAGTAAAGGACCGCATTCCGACAAAACCCAACCGCATCCGCATCATACCCGAAAAAGGAGATCCGTTTTACGCCGTCTGGGAACGGGCGGATGAGCCAATTGAGGAAGGAACGCCGGTCAATAAATATCTGTTTGACAGCATCGATGAGGGTGCGCATTTTCCAAACGCCCTGGACGATATCGAGATGGATGCCCAGCGCGTCACACTGACCGCAGGCTGGACAACGGTTTCTTTCCGAAGGCCGCTGTCCGGTGTGCCGCGTGTGTTTGTTTCTGTTTCCGATGCCGCCGTGGTGGCGGTCAAAAATATCACCCGAACCTCCTGTCAGATCGCCGTGCGGCTCGGTGTTTTGCAGGAGGTCTATGTTTCGACCAGCAGCGGTGGAACAGCAAGTACCAAGGTCTCGGTCTTGTCGTACCCGGAGTTTTCGGCCGTGACGGTCGATGTGCTGGCAATTTATGATGGAGGAATCACGGTATGATCCCACTTTTTGCAAAATGATTATTACAAATACAGTCAGATGTTCCGAGGAAACTTTCTGAAGGGGGCCTCGCTTTTCCGTTCTCTGCTCAACGACCCAACGGCAAGAGAACACATTCTCTCAAGCGTACCGGCCTTGTCCGCCGTCTTTACCGACTGTACTGAAACGGAAGCCAATCGGCTCTGCTACGATGTTCTTATGGAAAAGGGATACTTCAACGAAGCGCTCATGACCTATCTTTGCGGCATTGAAGCTACTGAGCATACAAATGTTGCTTCGCTGTTTCAGGATACAGACAATGTGCTGTCCCTTCTGCGCAGCAAAGAGCAAGAACCGATTCTGGCGCACAACACCTCACTTTTCCGGCAAATGCTCAAAGTGAGCGATACCTACAACGCTCTCGGAGAGTCGGCAAACCACGATGCTGCGCTGATGGATGATGTTTTGAATGCCTATTCTGCAATTGCGCAAACCAGGAGTTTGAACCTCTACACCTTGTTCAGCGCTTTCTGGAACACGATCAACTACAAGACCACGACTTTTTGAAAGCAGCGAGGTCTATTACAGCTATACCGCTTACTATGAGTGGATCACCGTCAGTGAAAAAAGCTGGAAAAGTCTTTCTTCCGGTATCCTTGCAAACGAGGGTCAGCTCCGCATCCACCTATTATTACTACCCGGCGGTTTTCTGCTATGACATCGCATCCCAGCAGTGGGAACTGCTGTATGTGGCGTCTACAGACAAAAAAGCAGACCAATTACAATTACTACTCCCGGCAGGCGTACATTTGCTACGACCAGGTCAAGGATCATCTATATGTATTCTACCGTCCGCTGAATACCTCCGCACAGGTGCTGTGCGATATTGTTGCGGCATCCACCGGAGCAGCAGTCATGACGGAGATCGAGTTGGCGACCGTCGGCTCGTACAGCTACATGGAGCCATACTGGTGTTCGTTTGATGAGGAGCAGGGTCTTGCTCGATTCGTCTGGGCAACCGGCACGATTTCCGACAATTCCTCCAGTACGCCCGGCTGGCTTTATGGCGCATCTGTCAGCACCAAGGGTCTGGTCTGGGCCGGAACTGTCTGCCACCCCAAAGCACAATACAGTCCTTGCTATTCCAGCTATATGCAGGTAATGAGTTACCGACCTATCTTCGCAGTCCGGCCGGTGCAGTGGTTGGCGTTTTTCAGGAAAGTTCTCAAACGGCATCCTCTGCGGCGGTACTGATGGTCATCACCCCGGACGGAGAGCAGATTAAAAACGAGCTATATCCGCCTTCCGGTCGGCACGAACTATGGAACGGTGTGTTCGCCGAACTACTATTCTTTAACCGATACCGGCATTCTGGCGCTCTGCTGGAATTCCATTCAGTGGAGCGGAACGCAGTATTCCGTCTGTGCGGTCTTTGACATCAGGACCGGCACGCTTCTTCAAAGTTTTGTGCGGGAAACAGGGACTCCGTATGTACTGTACAACGCACCGTTCTTTTCGGGTGTTTTCTTATCCGCCAACACCAGCCCGGTGGCAACCTATCTTGCTTTTGCCAAACAGAATGGTCAGCTCTTGTCCTTAAGCAAAAGCCGAACCTTTGGCCTGTTTGCAACATCGCCGATTCAGGAGCGCGGATCGCATCGGTACAAGCTGTATGCCACAAACAGCAGTAACTGGCTGCTGTATGATTACGAAGGGAGTCTGTTGATATGAAATTAAACACGATCCAATGCAGCAATTACAGCGCCGGAGAGCGGTTTTTCGCTGTACTGCAAAACTGTACGGAAAACGATATCCGGGCTATCGACCCTACTGCGCTGATTATTTCGGCAGATGATGGAACGGCAGCTGAAACCTACTCCTCCTATGGCAGACTTTATTCCATCAAGCATTTGCTCAGTGACGGCTCCTACGAGGTGGAGTTTGAGCACGTATCTAAAACGGAGGTGCTGGCAGGTTCCATCGGTGAAAAGGCTGACACTGCGGAAAGACTGGCGGTGCTGCTTTCTTTCGTCTGCTGGCGCAGAATGGAACGGTAGAAGATTCTGTAATCACTGAATATGCCGAGGCCTTCCCGGACTGGGCCGAGGCCTATTCCGGCAAAAGCGGATCCATCGTGCGGCATGGCGGCGTGCTGTATCGCTGCAGCCGTGATGTGGACGGAGACACCGCAGCACCGTCCAACAAGTCCAAGGTATGGTCTAAGGTTGGCGAAGTCACTCAGAAGATCGCCGAATGGGTACAACCGACAGGTGCGCATGACGCCTATGCGCTTGGGGCAGAGGTCACGCATAACGGAAAGACCTGGGGCAGCACCGTAGACAGCAATGTATGGGAACCCGGCGTTTACGGTTGGAATGAAAAGGAGAATTGAGAAATATGAAAGAATTCTGGAACACCATTCAAATCATTTTCACGGCCATTGGAGGATGGCTCGGCTGGTTTCTGGGCGGCTGTGATGGTCTGCTCTACGCCCTGATTGCCTTTGTGGTCATTGACTACATCACCGGGGTCATGTGCGCCGTCTCGGACAAGAAGCTGTCCAGCGAGGTGGGCTTCAAGGGCATCTGCCGGAAAGTGCTGATCTTCCTGCTGGTGGGGATCGCACACACCCTTGATGTGAATATTATCGGAAGCGGCTCGGTACTTCGTACTGCGGCCGTTTTCTTTATATATCCAATGAGGGCGTCTCCATTATGGAGAATGCCGGACATCTGGGCCTGCCCATCCCCGGCAAGCTGATGGAAGTGCTGGAGCAGCTTCACGACCGCGCCGAAAAAGGAGGAACAGTAATGGCTTATACCAACAGTACTCTGGTGGCATACACAAAAGCTAAGCCCCAACCACTCCGGGCAACGCATCCGTTCCATTGACCGTATCACACCCCACTGTGTGGTGGGGCAACTTTCTGCCGAGAGCATCTGCAGTTGCTTCACCAGCACAGACCGTCAGGCCAGCTGCAATTACGGCATCGGCAAGGATGGTCGAGTATCCCTTTGTGTTGAGGAAAAGAACCGCTCCTGGTGTACCTCCAGCAGTGCCAATGACCAGAGGGCTATCACCATCGAGTGCGCCAGTGATAAGACGGCACCCTATGCCATGACGGATGCCGTCTATGCCGCTCTCATTAAACTGTGTACGGACATCTGCAAGAGAAACGGTAAGGTCAAACTTCTCTGGTTTGCGGATAAGGACAAAACCCTGAATTACAATCCAAAAGCAGACGAGATGATTCTGACCGTTCACCGTTGGTTTGCCAACAAGGCCTGTCCGGGTGACTGGCTGTATGCAAGACTCGGTAATCTGGCAGCGACGGTAACAGCTGCACTCGGCTCTGATGCCAATGCTTCCGCACCCACTGCACCGAAGATGGACAACACCCCGGCCGCATGGTCGAAGGACGCGGTGGACTGGGCGGTAGTCGAGGAGCTGATGACTGGTGATGATAACGGCAATCTACTGCTCCACAGCCACCTCACCCGGGAGCAGTTTTGCGTGATGCTCAAACGATACCATGATAGATACGCAAAAGTAAATACACCACAGGTCACATTTGTTGACCACCAGTTAAGGCCCTTCGAGGATTTTCTCCCTGGAGGGCTTTTTCGGCTTGTACTGAGGACACTCTCAGAATGGAGGACCCGTTATGACGGATTTACAAAAAGACAAATCGTGGTCATGCGTCAGCAGAATACCACTTACACCACTATATCCGCAGCCCTTGGAATCCCGGTCAGCACCATCAAAACCTTCTGCCGCCGGAATGGTATGATGGCAGAAGCCTCCACGAGGAAACCTGTCTGCAAAAACTGTGGCGTGGGACTGACCAATACGCCCGAGCAAGACACCGGCTTTTCTGCTCTGACCGCTGCAAGCAGACCTGGTGGAATAAACACCGTTGGGAGCGTGTCAGCACGAAACTCGTTCCGCACATTTGCGCAACCTGCGGAAGGTCATTCACGGACTACAGTGGAGCAAACCGAAAATACTGTTCCCGGAAATGCTACAGAGAAAGGAGTGCGCATGATGGACAGCAGGGTATTTGACAGCCTGTTGGGCTACAAATCCGCCATGGCACAGGCAGGGTTGATGCTGTCCCGTGGGATTATTACTGCGGATGAGTACGTCACTATTGATACAATAATGGCCCAAAAATACGGTTTGTCTTCGTGCAGTGTATTTCGGGAGAATGACTTGCTATATCGTAGTGCCGGAGGTAATATGTCACACAACCAGGGGGTGACAGAATGTCAAAAATAGTAAATCGAGTGCCATTCGCGCCGAAGCTTGAACGAAAAAAAGCGAGTGGCTGCATACGCCCGCGTCTCCACGGCCAAAGATGCCATGCTGCATTCGCTCTCATCGCAGGTCGGGTACTACAGCGAGCTGATACAAAAGCACAGCGGCTGGGAGTATGCCGGGGTCTACGCTGATGAAGCTGTGACCGGCACCAGGGATAGCCGGGATGCGTTTCAGCGCCTGCTTGCCGACTGCCGTGCGGGGCGTGTCGATATGATACTTACCAAGTCCATCTCCCGATTTGCAAGGAACACGGTCATGTTGTTGGAAACAGTCCGTGCTCTGAAAGCACTGGAGGTGGATATTTTCTTTGAGGAGCAGAACATCCACACCATGAGCGCAGACGGAGAACTGATGATGACCATCCTGGCTTCGTATGCGCAGGAAGAGAGCCTGTCAGCCAGCGAAAATCAAAAATGGCGCATTCGTAAGGGGTTTGAAAACGGTGAACTTGTTAATTTGCGGTTTTTGTTTGGATACCGCATTTCAAAGGACGGTATTGAAATCGACGATGAGACTGCGCCAATCGTCCGCGAGGTGTTCGCCCGTGTAATCAGCGGGGAAAGCTTCAGCGCCATCAGTCGGGACTTAAATGCGAGAGGTTCATGCTGTACACTCGGCGGTAAATGGTGTGCCCAGCGTATTCGTCAGATGGTTGCCCATGAAAAAATACACAGGCAACGCCATGCTGCAAAAAACGCTATCGCAACAACCATCTGGAGAAAAAGCTGGTTCGTAACACGGGCGACTTGCCGATGTTCTACGCAGAAAGGACGGACCCCGCGATCATTGACCAGGATACCTTCGATGCGGCACAGGAGGTATTACGAAAAATCAGCGAAGCCACCAGGGGCAGGCCGCATCCGCAGAGAAGCGAGTTTACAGGCAAAATCCACTGCCCGTTCTGCGGGAAAGCATATAAGCGCAATACCAGCAATGGTTCAGTGGGGTGGAATTGCTCAACCTACCTGTCCCAGGGCAAGACGGTCTGCCACGGGAAAAAGATACCCGAAGCCACGCTGAAAGCCGTCTGCGCCGAGGTGTTTGGGATGAGTGACTACAATGCGGAGGCGTTCACCACCATGGTTGCGCGCATTGAAGTGCCGGAGAACAACCGACTGCGCTTCGTGTTTAAGGACGGCCGCGTAGCCGAGCGCACATGGCCGGACCGTTCACGGCGGGAGAGTTGGACGCCGGAGATGCGGCAAGCCGCCGCAGAGAGAACACGCCGAAGGAGGAATACACCATGCCAAGAGTAACAACCATTCCGGCCACCAAGAATCTGTTTACGGCGTTGCCGACTGCTTCGGTAGCAAGGCGGAAAGTTGCCGGATATGCCCGTGTTTCTACCGACAGCGATGAGCAGTTTACCAGCTATGAGGCGCAGATTGACTACTACACCAGGTACATTATGGAGCGCGAAGACTGGCAGTTTGTTAAGGTCTATACCGATTCCGGCATCTCGGCTACCAACACCAAACACCGCGACGGCTTCAACGAGATGGTTCGGGACGCACTTGCCGGAAAGATAGATCTTATCGTTACCAAGTCTGTCAGCCGTTTTGCCTGTAACACCGTGGACAGTCTTACCACCGTCCGCAAGCTGAAGGATGCCGGCGTGGAGGTCTACTTCCAGAAAGAAAATATCTACACCTTTGACGGCAAGGGCGAACTGCTTATTACCATCATGTCCTCCCTGGCACAAGAGGAAAGCCGGAGCATTTCCGAGAATGTCACCTGGGGCCAGAGGAAACGCTTTGCGGACGGGAAGGTCAGTATGCCATACAAACAGTTTCTGGTTATGAGAAGGGCGCTGACGGCTCTCCGGTGGTCAATGCAGAAGAGGCCGCCGTTGTCAGGCTCATCTACCGGCTGTTCCTTCAGGGGAAGACCCCTGCGGGCATTTGCAGATATCTGGAGAGCCAAAGCACACCGACACCGTCCGGCAAGCAGAAGTGGAGTCAGACCACGGTGAGGAGCATCCTCACCAACGAAAAGTACAAGGGTGACGCTCTCCTGCAAAAGAAGTTCACGGTCGATTTTCTGCAGAAGAAGATGAAAACCAATGAGGGTGAGGTTCCGCAATACTATGTTGAGAACAGCCACGAAGCCATCATCGCGCCAATCGAGTGGGAGATGGTACAGGCGGAGATCACTCGGCGCAAGGCGCTGGGCAGGGCCTACAGCGGCAGCAGCGTGTTCGCGTCGCGCCTGGTCTGTGGTGACTGCGGAGGCTTCTTTGGACAGAAGGTATGGCACTCCACCGATGCCTACCGCAAGGTGATATGGCGCTGCAACAGCAAGTTCAAAGGCGGTCAGCGATGCGCCACACCCCACCTGGATGCGGAGACCATCCAGCAGAAGTTCCTGATTGCCTATGACCGTCTTATGACAAACCGCCAGTCTATTATCCAAGACTGTGAGCAGATGCGCTCCGTGCTTTCGGATTGTTCGGCAATCGACACAGAGTTGGACGATTTGAACGAGGAAATCTGTGTGGTTGCCGGGCTGGTCAAGGCCTGTGTCGAGGAAAACGCTTCCACGGCACAGTCGCAGGAGGAATACGCGAAGAAGTATAACGGGCTGCTTGCACGCTACGAGAAAGCGGCTGCGCGGGTCGGAGAGCTTACGACCGAGAAGGAGCGGAAGCATGACCGGGAGCGTGAGCTGCGCCTGTTCATCGCGTCACTAAAGAAGCAGCCCTTGGCCTCGAGAACTGGGGCGAAAAGCTGTGGGTGACTCTGGTCGACCGGGCAACAGTCTGCCGAGACGGCAGGATCGTATTCCGCTTCAAAGGCGGCAGCGAAATTGAGGTGGAGCCTTGATGCAGAAATAGATGCGCTGCCGGAGTTGCTTTTCCGGGGAAATGCCGCTGGAAATCCAAAAGGCAATGTGGTATAATTTGTAGGAAACAGGTTTATTCCGCTCAATTTTATAAAATGGACAGGCAATCAAAAATTTTATGAGGGTACCCCTCATAGTGTTTGTTATACAAACACTATGACATCTCATTGTCAGCTTTTTTGTAAAGAGCCTGACGGCGCAGGTTGAGAGTGGCGAGGTGATAAGTAGATGGTAAGCAAAACCAAATATTTCCTTCGGCGAATCCGTGGACATCCCTGCTTCCCTGAGACAGAGATTCCCCCAAACGGGGAGATACAACATAACAAGTGACCCTGAATTGTTCGAAGGAGGATGAAAGACAAATGAACGCAATTAAGAAAACAAAGTCAAAGCGGCTGTTCAGTATGCTGTTGGCGCTGATGATGTGCCTGACTATGCTGCCGACTACTGCATGGGCGGTGGGAGAACTCACTGAGCCCCTCATTTTACCTCTGCCACAAATAATGTGGCAGGCGAGGGATATAGTTGGACGGCAGAAAGCAAGACGTTAACCCTTGACGGTTTGACGCTGAATGTAACTACCGGCGATGGTATTACGCTTCCTGCCGATAGTAAGATTGTTCTGTCCGGCACGAATACAGTCAATGCAGGCGGTGACCTAATTGACTGTGCGGGTAATTTGATATTAGTGGTGAAGGTTCGCTGACCGGAGAGGTTACAACGGTGAGCGATGACTATGCGGGCATCCGTACAAACGGTGGTTCGCTCACCATTACAGACAGTAAGTTGGATTTGACAATCAATCCAAAATATAGTAGCGCTCCGACAATTACCACAAAGAAGGACAACTCCTCCGGAGGCAGTATTTCACTGCTTGGAAGTGCCAATGTAACGACAAGAACAGCAACTCAAGGCAAGGGCTGGGCTCTTTGCTCTGGTGCTTATAAAAGCAGCGGCGACATTCTGATCGATACAGGTGCCTCCTTTACCGCAGTCGGCTTAGTTCATGCGATGTATGCCGGAAGAGGCGCCGATGTGACCATCAACGGCATACTGGACGCCTCTGCCTGCATCGATATGTGTGCCAATTTGCTTACCTATGGTTCTCTGACAATTAACGGAACCGTAAAGATGCGAGAAGGGCATCACATTTGGTTAGCTCATGGCACCGTAATTCTCGGTGATACTGCCGATGTAAATCAGGTAATTATTGTTACGGCAGGAAATTACTATGAGGGATATGTGTTCAGTGATATGGAGCTTACAGAGGGAACTAAAATCGAGGAGTACAGTGAAAAAATGATGGATACTGCTATCTTTATGTAGCGGACGGAGTTTCCTTTACCATTCCGGAAGACAAAACGCTCACAATGAAAAGTCTGAAAGGAAATGGAATTGACGGTCCCGTTGTAAACAACGGTACTTTTGAATTTACCCGAAGGCACTACAGCTGATGCTATTAAGGGGATGAACCTTACCGGTGACGGTCTTGTGAAAGTAAGCGAGGACGCCTACCTCAACGATGGCACAAAAAGATTAATATCCCGGCTGCAAATGACCCGAACCTGGATGAAAACGGCAAATTGGACCTCAGCACAGCTGCGGAAAACAAATCGGGCAACGGTTACAACTGGGACGCTGCAGATAAAATACTGACTCTGAACAACTTCTATTTCGACGGTACAATCATTATTCTCCCAAGCGAGGCTACGGTAATCACGGAGACAGCCAGCAGCGGCGTAGACGGATTTGCATGAATTACAACGACTTTAACGCCAAGAAGCTGACTTTATCCGGCTCCGCACCGCTGACCCTTCGGGGATTTGGTTGCTGCGGCCAGGCAGCTGCGGTTACTGTGTCCGAAGCTGCAGAGGTGGAGATGCCGAGCGGCATCAATATCGGTACATCGGGCGGAATAAACAGTCTGGTGACCGTAAACGGCAAGCTGACCGCATCAAACTATAATGGTGCTGCAATTTCTTGCGGCAAGGTAGTTATTGGCAGCACCGGGGAACTGAAGGTCAGCGGTAAGCAGGGTGTTCGTGTCAACGGCATGAATCCGAGCGGCGATGCCGCGGACTATACCGGTATTTTTACCGTGGAAAACGGCGGTAAGTTTATCGCAAACTGCACCGACTACAATGTGATGGCATTTACCTCGTAATGAATTGACCGAAGACACAGTAAAGCAGGTTATCGTTTTTGCCCGATAATTACCTGCCGGATGATTACGCAATCCGCATGGTCAGCGGAAAAATGGTGAAATGCAGTATGCTGCGACCATCGCCAAGACCGATGCAGAACTCACACTGGAATCTGAAAGTGTCTCCGGCGCAGGTGGCGCCCCTGACACTCTCGAAGAAGTCTTCCGGCGGCGGTTCGCACTCCGGTGGCGGTTCGCACTCCGGTGGCGGCGGTTCCTCCTCCACCTCTTATACCATTACGGCATCTGCCGGTGAAAACGGTTCCATTGCGCCGGACGGTAAAACAAGCGTTACCAAAAACACCGATAAGACCTTCACCATCACCCCCGAACAGTGGCTACGCCGTGGAGGACGTGCTGGTGGACGGCAGAGAGCGTGGGCGCGGTGACGACTTACACCTTTACCAAGGTGACTGCGGCGCACACCATCTCCGCTACGTTCAAAGCTGTAGCCCAGACTGGCTACACCGACGTGGACACGGATGACTGGTTCTACGACGGCGTGCAGTACGTCACGGACAAGGGCCTGATGAACGGCACCGGAAACGGCGCGTTCTCTCCCAGCCGCACACTGACCCGTGGCATGTTCGTCACCATTCTCTACCGCATGGAGGGCAGTCCTGTTCTGGAGAACGACGAGGCGGACACCAATGTGTATGCTCCGGGCATCTATTGGGCGCGGGCAAATAAAAATTGTCACCGGCTATACGGACGACAAGTTCGGCACCAACGACCCTGTGACTCGCGAGCAAATGGCGGCTATCCTGTACCGCTATGCGCAGTACAAGGGCTATGATGTCAGCAAATCGGCAGACCTCACAGGCTTTGCCGACGCAAACAGCATCAGCGGTTATGCTTTGACCCCGATGCAGTGGGCCAATGCAGTGGGACTGATTACAGGCACCAGCGCAACGACCCTATCCCCCTGTGGGCAACACAACCCGCAGTCAAGCGGCTGTGATTATCCATCGCTTCTGCGAGAATATCGCCGACTAAAATAAACGAGCCGCTGGCTGAAAGAAAATTTTAAGAACACACAGACCAAGGGCGGCGGTAAGATAACCGTGAAACGAAGATACCCTACGAGCCTGTGTACTTGGCAGGCTCACAGGGTAAGGGACAGTTTTCGGTTGCAAGTTTCGGCATCTATTGGGAGCATACATCGACGGATATTCTTTCCAAAGGAGCTCGGAGATACTGTTGTATGGTTTCATTTTAGGTGAAACCCTGTGAAACCGTATCACAATTATAAGTTTTTGCCATAAAGAGCTGAAACTTTAGTTTCGGCTCTTTTTGCATTTGTGAGAACGTAAAAGAAATCCTGCACCAATTTGATTGGTGCAGGATTTCTTCTGAATGGAATTTAATAATAGGTTTTGTTGCTGTCAATCAGAATAGACGATGTAGCAGAATCCCAATCAACAGAGAAGTCAAGGTAACGACTTACATCACGCAGTTGGACGTAGTTATTACCGCCAATATTGAAAGAAATCAAATCAATCGGCTTGCCGTCAAGATAAACCGTAGAAGTCTGGAACGATGCGGGTTTACTGCTGCCTGCCTTTAATGCAGCACCTTCACCGCCGACTGGTGTATAGGCTTGGCCATCGGTCAGGTCAATACGACGCTCTGCTTCATTCCACGTTACATTGAACTGTGCTTTGGTGCCGGAAAGTATGTATGCCAGATCACGCAGTTTGAAATAGTTTCTGCTGTCGATGGTATATGCACCGAGCGTAACAGGCGAATTATCAAGTACAACACGATGCTTAGATACTGGGGCAGTAGTGCGAGGTATTTCAAAAGCCACGAAGAATTTCATAACATTGATTCTTTGCCCAGAAGGTATCAAAAGCGTGATTGTCATTTTCATCTTCAGCCCAATATGTGTAGGAAACTTCGTACAAATCCTTTTCAAAATCTGCAATCTGTGCATCCAATTCTGCCTTGGAGACGCTTTTGCCGTTCACAGTGCAATGTCTAATACCATCTGCAGCTACATAATCGGTATAACGGAATGCGGTCACCATGCTATGTCCCTGTTTGGTTACATAGGATACCTCGCCACCGTTGGCTGTATCCTGACCACAGACCAGATAGGAATGATTTGTTCCGACCATGAACT
>VOFB01004150.1_pt1 | contig 20322 bp, 33 predicted proteins | sample 5384141 | NCBI WGS metagenome assembly VOFB01 (sample SAMN12384721, study PRJNA508395) | human gut metagenome | isolation source: healthy gut A | host: Homo sapiens | reverse complement strand
TTTGTAATTTCGCTTGTTATCATGGCAGTTCTCGTTGCCGCCGACCAGCTCATAAAGCTTGCCGTGACAAATAACCTGCCGTTGAATGGTCAGCCTGTCGAGGTCATAAAGTTCAGGCAGCTTTAAGGTGTTCAGCCTGACCCATATAAGAAACTCAGGAGCGAAGATGGAGCATGATGTCAGGAAAGACCTGGTTTCTTATCGGTCTGCCTGTTGTCGTATTGATCGTGGCGGTGATCTATATGTATAAGATACGCAAAGGCTCAAAGCTGGAGCTTGTGTCGTTGGCTATGGTGCTTGCAGGCGGTATCGGCAACCTTATCGACAGAATAAGGGTAAAAAGAAGTTGTTGACTATATCAAGTTTGAGCCTATCAATTTCCCTATCTTCAACTTTGCGGATATCTGTATCGTTATCGGCGGAATTTTGTTCGTTATCTGCTTCTGCTTTTTGGACGAAAAGAAAAAGCCCATTCGTGACGATATAAAGGTCAAAGACAAAATGACAAAGCTTGATTTTATTGCCAATGCCGAGCAAACAGGCGAGCGTGTCGACAGATTTCGTCTGCGCAGGATACAGGTCTTACACGTTCCGCTGTGCAGAAGCTTATCGAGGACGGTGGCGTCACAGTTGGAGGCAAAAAGTATCGAAAAAATTATAAGCTGCATAATGGTGACAGCGTTGAGATAATTATTCCCGACCCTGTGGAGCGTTGACGTCACAGGATATCCCCGTGGAAATAGTCTATGAGGACAGCGAGCTGCTTGTGGTGAATAAACCTAAAGGCATGGTGGTGCACCCCTGCCGCAGGCAATCCCGATGGCACTTTGGTGAACGCATTGCTTTATCATTGTCATGGCAGGCTTTCTTCAATAAACGGCGTCATTCGCCCTGGGATAGTCCATAGGATAGACAAAAATACAAGCGGTCTGCTGATCGTTGCCAAGACCGACAGCGCACATAACTTTCTTGCGGCTCAGATAAAAGAGCATAGCTTTACAAGAGAGTATGAAGCTGTACTCACAGGCGGCCGCCTAAAGACCCCTACCGGCACAGTTGACGCACCTATCGGCAGAAGCAGATATGACAGAAAGAAAATGTGCGTGACAGAGCAAAACTCCAAGCACGCAGTTACCCATTATGAGGTGCTGGAGGAGTTCGGTCAGTATTCGCTGGTGAAATTCCGCCTTGAAACAGGTCGAACCCACCAGATAAGAGTACATTCCGCCTATATCGGTCACCCTGTCTACGGTGACGATGTTTATGGCAAAGCTGTAAAGGGAATCGAGGGGCAGTGCCTCCACGCAAAGAAAATTGGTTTTATACACCCTGCAACCAAGGAATATATGGAGTTTGACAGCGAATTGCCCGATTATTTTCAGGCGGTGCTGAAAAAACTCAGAGCAGGGAATTGACCCACGGAAGTGATTTTATGTTTGAAGATATATCAAAAGTCCTGCTTATAACGGATATGGACGGAACTTTTCTCCCCGCAAGCAAGATACCTACCCCGAAACTCTCGCCGCTGTCAAGCGTTTTGAAGAGGCTGGGGGCAGATTTTCTATCGCTACAGGCAGAGCCATTCAGGCGGCCAGACAGTATTTTGACATGGTGAATGTGAATTGTCCTATCATAATGTCAAACGGCGGAATGGTCTACGATATCCATACGAAAGAGCAGATATATAACGTCTTTCTGCCAAGCTTTGCGGCGGATATCGTCAAGGAGATACTTGCCGATAATCCTTATGTTGGCTGTGAAGTGCTTACTGTCAACGAGGTCTATGTGCCAAGCATGACCCCTATGGAAAAGCGCCATAACGAGATCTGTAAGCTCATTCCCGTTCAGTGTGCCGTTGACGAGATACCTGACAAGAACTGGTATAAGGTGCTTTTTGCAGTTGAGCCTGAGCGTATGGACGAGCTTATAAACTATGTGGCAGAAAAAGGCTACGAAGGTGTAGATTTTGTGCGTTCAAGTATCGAGTATTACGAGATACTTCCACAGAATATATCAAAGGTACGGCTCTTGAGGAGCTGAGAAAAGCTTGTGGCATGGAGGATTTACTTTCGTGGCTGCAGGTGACTATAATAATGATATTGAACTTTTCAAGCGGCTGACGTGGCATATTGCCCGTCAAATGCGGCAGAGGAGGTCAAAAGGTTGCGGATAAGGTCTTTGAGCAGTCCTGCGAGGAGGATTTTATTGCCGCAGTCATAGATGAAATTTTTGAAAAACTGAAGAAATAATATTTTTGGAGGTCAAAAGTATGGACGAAACATTAAAGAAACAGCTTGAGATCACAGCCTGCAGGTTCGTCTTGGAATACTCGAGGGAGTATTCAACGCAAAGTCGGTCATCCGGGCGGATCGCTCTCTATCGCAGATCTGCTCACTTATCTTTATTTTGCCAAGATGAACGTATATCCTGATAAGCCGGAAGAGCCTGAGAGAGATAGACTCGTGCTTTCAAAGGGTCACACAGCACCTGCACTCTATGCAACTCTTGCAGAAAAGGCTTTTTTCCAAAGGAGGAGCTGAAGTCCCTCAGACATATCGGTGCAATGCTTCAGGGTCACCCTTGTATTTCTATCCCTGGCGTAGATATGTCCTCTGATCCCTTGGACAGGGTATTTCTGTTGCCTGTGGTATGGCGCTTTCAGGAAAGCTCACAAGCGATACCTATAAGGTGTATACTATCCTTGGCGATGGCGAGATCGAAGAGGGTCAGGTATGGGAGGCTGCAATGTTTGCTGCTCATTATGCTTGATAACCTCGTTGCTGTTGTGGATAATAACGGACTTCAGATCGACGGAAAGATAGAGGACGTAATGTCGCCATATCCTATCGTTGACAAGTTTGCAAAGATTTGGCTGGCACGTTATCACAGCCGACGCTCACAATTTTGACTCACTTGAAAAAGCATTCAACGAGGCAGAAACAGTATGCGGTCAGCCTTGCGTTATCGTAATGAAGAGTATCAAGGGCAAGGGCGTTTCATTTATGGAAAACAACGTTTCATGGCATGGCTCAGCACCTAACAAGGAGCAGTATGAGCAGGCTGTGGCAGAAATAAACGAACAGCTTAAAAGTCTGGAGGGTTAAGCAATGGCAGAATTGAAGAAGAAAGCTACAAGAGAAAGCTACGGCGAGGCTCTTGCAGAGCTTGGCGATAAGTATGATAACCTCTATGTTTTTGACGCAGACCTTGTCTGCTGCAACAAAAACAGGTATATTCAAAAGAAATTCCCTGACAGATTTTTTTGACTGTGGTATCGCTGAGTCAAATATGATGGGCGTTGCGGCAGAGGTATGGCCGCAACAGGCAAGATACCATTTGCTTCTACATTTGCAATGTTCGCCGCAGGCAGAGCATTTGAGCAGGTTAGAAACTCTATCGGTTATCCTCACCTTAACGTGAAGATAGGTGCAACACACGCAGGTATCTCTGTAGGCGAAGACGGTGCAACACATCAGTGCAACGAGGATATCGCTCTTATGAGAACTATCCCTGGCATGGTGGTAATAAACCCTGCCGACGACGTTGAAGCAAAGGCTGCCGTTGAAGCCGCTATCCTCCATGAAGGTCCGGTTTATCTTCGTTTCGGCAGACTTGCCACACCTGTTTTTAACGACCCTGAAACATATAAGTTCGAGCTTGGCAAGGGCGTTAAGCTCCGTGACGGCAAGGATATAGCTATCGTTGCAACAGGTCTTATGGTTTATGAGGCTATCGAGGCTGCAAAAACACTGGCAGCCGAGGGTATCGGAAGCAACAGTTATCAATATCCACACTATAAAGCCAATCGACGAGGATATCATCGTTGAAGCCGCAAAGAACACAGGACTTCTTCTTACAGTTGAGGAGCATAGCGTTATTGGCGGACTTGGCTCAGCCGTTGCAGACGTTCTTGCAGCAAGACACCCTGCAAAGCTTGTTAAGATCGGCGTTAATGACGAGTTCGGTCACTCAGGCCCGGCAGTTGATCTTCTTAAAGAATATGGCCTCTGCGCATACAATATCGTTGCAAAGGCAAGAGATAAGCTGTTAAGGCAAAGTAATAAAAGCAAACGGACGGATATCTTCCGTCCGTTTTTGTAACAAAAAAAGACACGCTTACGATCTCGTAAACGTGTCTTTTCTTATGATTTTACACTACCTGCATGAGTGTCGATAATGTTGTTTATACATATGTAAAGATAAGGTTTAAGCTCGCCAATGTCCACAGGCTCGTTGTAAAGTATGGACGAGTAGCAGGTTGAGCTTACAAGCTCAACTATCATGAATATCATGACCTCAGGCTGAACAATATTATATGGAGCGTCAGCAAGCATAGCATCATAAATGTTGCGGAAGTCGATGTCATCGTCCTTATAGGCGAAGTAAGAGCGTGCTTGAAAACGCCCCAGCTAAGATTCTTTGCAATAAAAGTCAAAAGCGACTTGTTCTCGTTTAGCTGGTTGATGATGTTGTCAACAATAAAAAATAATTCGTTCGTTAAAGGTAAGCTTCTTGCCGCTCGCATTTAATGCCTCGATAGCGTTTCTGAAAAGCTGTGACGACTTGTGAGAAACAAAGCTTTGTTTCTTATGTCATATTTGTCCTTGAAATAAAGATAAACGTTCCTTTCGCCACACCAGCGTTGTTCACAATGTCTGAAATAGAGGTCTTGCTCACGCCCTTGGTGGTAAAAAGACTAAAAGCCGTGTTAAGCAGAGAGTCCTCCTTTACCTTTTTATTGGTATCAAGCTTGCCCATTTTAACACGTCCTTCCTTATTATAATATATACAATTTGTATGCCACACATACACAGGTTTACTGTGGTTGACCTTAAATCTATTATAATACAAAACCGACTCAAAGTCAACGGAGCAAAATGACCAATAGTCACTTGTGACCGTTGGTCATTTTGTGCAACTCTACAAAAAGAATGACTAATGGTCATTTTACTATTGACTGTTGGTCATTTTTGATGTATACTATGAGATGTAATAAGACCGAAAGGTCAAAAACTATGTGAAGGGAATGACATTTGATGCAGAAATTTGGCAGAGGAGTTGTAAAGCTCCGAGTACCGATACTCATAGTCAGCATTCTGTTGCTGATACCGTCAATATTCGGTTTTTCTCAGCACAAGAATAACTATGATATATTCTCTTTCATACCTCCCGTCAGACATTGAAACCATGAAAGGTCAGGATATAATGCTTGACGAGTTCGGCAAGGGTGGCTTTTTCGCTGGTAATGCTTGACGGCATGGAGGATAAGGACGTTGAAAAGGTCAAGGAGAAGATCGAAAAGGTAGACCACGTTTGCGATGTTCTCTGGTATGAAACCCTGGCAGACGTTTCACTTCCAAAGGAAGTTCTTCCTGATGATATTTTACGATTTCTTCAACACAGATACCTCCCCAATGATGGCTGTCTTTTGACGAAGCGACCTCCGCTGACGGCTCACTTGAAGCTGTCAAGAGATACAAGCATCGCCGGTGAACAGTGTTTTGTAAGCGGTATGTCGTCAGTCGTTGAGGGATATCAAGGATCTGACAATGGGAAGCCCATGTTGTTGTTATCGCAGTAATACTTAAAGTATCATACTTGCACTTACAATGGATTCGTTCCTTATCCCACTGTTCTTTATGCTCAGCGTGGGCATGGCGATAATCTATAACATGGGAATGAACTTCATACAAGGTGAGATATCGTTCATCACCAAGCTCTTGCAAATGGTAGCTTCAGCTTGCGGTAACGATAGACTACTCGATCTTCCTGTGGCACAGCTACAAAGAGGAGAAAGAAAAGCACCCTGGTGACAACAAGGAGGCTATGGCAGTCGCCATCGGCAAAACTATCACCTCAGTTGTTTCAAGCTCCATAACAACAGTTGCAGGCTTCCTTGCACTTTGCTTCATGAGCTACGAGCTTGGCATGGACATGGGTATCGTAATGGCAAAGGGCGTTGTTATTGGCGTTATCTGCTGCATAACAGTTCTCCCGTCAATGATACTTGTCTTCGATAAGGCACTTGAAAAAACAATGCACAAAGACCTTTGTTCCAAGCCTTGAAAAAGCCTTCAAAGTTCATTATTATCAAGCACCATGCAGCATTTATCGTACTTTTATAGTTGTACTTTATACCTGCCGTATATGGACAGATAAACACAATGTCTACTATAACCTGACAGATACTCTTCCAAAGGATCTCAACAGTGTTATCGCAAACACAAAGCTAGATGAGGAATACAACATGGCAACGACCCATATGCTCCTGGTTGATGCTGATATGGAGCCAAAGGAAGTAAACTCTATGCTCGACGAAATGGGCAAGGTTGATGGTGTAAGCTTCTCAATGTCACTGGATACTCTTATCGGTCCGTCTATTCCTCGTGAGATAGTTCCTGAGTCAGTAACAAAGATACTCAAGAGCGACAAATGGCAGCTCATGCTAATAGGTTCTGAATATAAGGTAGCTTCTGATGAAGAGAATGCCCAGATAGATGAGCTCAGCAAGATACTTAAATCCTACGATAAGGACGGAATGCTTATCGGCGAGGCAGCGGCAACAAAAAGACCTTATCGACATAACAGATCATGACTTCAAGGTAGTAAATATAGTTTCTATCGCCGCTATCTTCATCATCATTCTTATTGCACTGCGTTCAGTTTCACTGCCTATCATTCTGGTAGCCGTTATCGAATTTGCTATCACAGTAAACATGGGTGTTCCGGTGCTTTTTACGAATACTACCATACCGTTCATAGCGTCGGTAGTAATCGGTACTATCCAGCTTGGTGCAACAGTTGACTATGCTATCCTTATGACAACAAGATAAGACCGAGCGTAACGCAGGCAAAGATAAGCACGAAGCTGTCACTATCGCACTCAGCACTTCAATGAAGTCTATCATGGTCAGCGCACTGCTTCTTCGCTTCAACATTCGGCGTTGGCGTATATTCAAGCCGTAGATATGATCTCACAGCTTTGTACGCTCATGTCAAGAGGTGCAATAATCAGTATGATAACTGTTATCTGCATACTTCCTTCAATGCTTATGCTGTTCGATAAAGTAATAACTCAATACAACAATGGGCATGAAGAAAAAGAAAATAAGCTTTTATAAGCTTCCTGAAATAAACTAATTCGTAAAGGAGATATAGTTATGAAAAAGTATTCAAGAGTTCTTGCAGGCATACTTGCCGTACTTCTTTCCGCAGGCTGCACTGGAGGTCTTTATGCAGCAGACTCAGTCAGACAGCTCTTCCGCTGCCGACAGCACTGCCTCAACAACAAAGAACGAATCAGATAAAAAGATACAAAAAGATACAAAGAAAGCTGATAAGTCTGACAGTGATACAGAAAAGCAGGCTAAGGAAGAAACAGTTTATGTTATCACTGACGCTTCCGGCAACAAGACAAAAACAGTCGTTTCCAACTGGCTGAAAAACCCACAGGGCGTAAAGAAGCTGGAGGACGTTTCCGACCTGGCAGATATCGAGAATGTTAAAACAGACGAGGGCTTTACAGCCAATGGTGATAAGCTCACATGGGATACCGAGGGGCGGAGATATCTACTATAAGGGCTATACCTATAAGGCACTCCCGGTTGATGTAAAGGTAACATATACCCTGACGGCAAGGAGATAAAGCCTGAGGACCTCGCAGGCAAGAGCGGTAAGCTTACGGTAAGATATGACTATACGAACAACGATAAGAAAACTGTCAAGATAAACGGCAAGAAAACAGATATCTATGTTCCATACCTTATGGCAACAACAGCTATCCTGATACTAACGTTTATTCAAACGTTGAAGTAACAAATGGCAAGCTCATTTCAGACGGAAGCAGACAGATACTTTATAGGCGTTGCAATGCCTGGCCTTACAAAAGAGCCTTGATCTTCAGGATAACGAAGATATCGAGATACCGGAGTACGTTGAGTTCACAGCAGACGTAAAGGACTTCGAGTCAACAACTGCTCTCACAGTCGCAACATCTGACATCTTCTCAAAGCTTGACCTTAGCGATATCGGTGATGCTGACGATCTTCAGGATAAGCTTGATGAGCTTTCTGATGCTACAGACGAGCTTGTAGACGGCACAGCAGAGCTTTACGCAGGCATCAAGAAGCTGTCCGATTCCTCAGGAACACTTATCACAGGTATCGACAAGCTTTATTCAGGCTCTAAGTCACTTGATGATGGTGCAAAGACACTTAACAGCGGTGCAACAAAGCTCCGTGACGGAGCAAAGACCCTTGATTCTTCAACAGGTGAGCTTATGAGAGGTATCTCCACAGCTCATAGTGGTTCAACAGCCCTCCTCGGTGGTTTTGATCAGGTAAACAGTGGTATGTCATCTTTGAAGAACGGCTCATCATCACTTTCAAGCGGACTTTCACAGGTATCCTCAGGCGCACAGCAGGTAAATAACGGTGCTGCAAGCCTTGCCGCAGGCACAAATAAGCTTGTTACAGGTGTAGGCGACCTCCAGACAGGCTCTAAAAACCTTGCCGCAGGCACAAAGCAGACCTATGACGGTTCAACTGCACTGAAAAAAGGCGTTGCAACACTTAATGCAGGCGTTTCCACACTCTATGAAAAGGTGCAGTCACTTCCTGCAAGCGTTGAACTTCTTTCAAATGGCATAACAAAGGTAGATAACGCACTTACACAGTCTATCGCATATGACCAGCAGGTACTCGCAGGACTTGAGCAGCTTCTCGGCAATTACGAAGAAGGCTCAGCAGAGTATACGAGCATAAGCAATATGATAGCAGCCGTAAATGGCTCTATCCAGTATCAGCAGGGCGCACAGAGCGGCCTTGGCGATGTTTCAACAGGTGTCGGCACAATGGCTACCGAGGGCAAACAGCTTGTTGACGGCGTAACCAGATATACAATGGTCTTAACGATAAGAAGAAAGGTCTTGTCGCAGGCGTTGATAATTTGAATACAGGACTTAAAACAGTAAACGAGGGTGCTTCTGCACTTAAAACCGGTATCGGCACACTTGCTAAGTCCAGCAAGGATCTTAACAATGGTGCAGCTACACCTCCGCAGGCACAAAGAACCTCTCCGCAGGAGTTAACTCAGCACAGGCAGGCGCAAGCAAGCTTGATAAGGGCGTTGACAGCCTGAACTCAGGCGTATCAAAGCTTTCAAACGGTGCAAAAACTTTGACAGCGGTCTTGGTCAGCTTTGACAACGGCAAAGCAGCGCTAAAAGACGGTACTGCAACACTCTATTCATCACTTGTAGAGCTTGCACAGGGGTACAACAACACTTTCAAGCGGCAGTGCAGAGCTGTTCAGCGGTATCGGTCAGCTCAAAGACGGCAGCCACAGCTTTCATCTGGTGTTAAGAAACTTGAAAGCGGTGCAAAGACCCCTTAAAGACGGCATGGCTAAGTATAAGGACGAGGGCATCGGCAAGCTCCTTGACATCTACAACAACGACCTCAAGGGACTTATCGACAGACTTGACGCTCTCAAGACAGCAGCCGAGGATTCAACAACTCTGGCGCAGCCTCGATGGCGTTGGAAAGCTCAGTTTGCATATATTTACGAAACTGCGGCTATTGAAAAAGCAGACGAGTAATTTTACTTCCTCACACATAGAAAGACCCCCTTGGACAGAAATGTCCGAGGGGGTCTTTGTATTTATAAACGTATTATTCTGTACAAAAAAACGGACGGAATCTCTCCGCCCGTTTTATATATCCTACTGTCTTAGATAAACGCCGTTTTCTTCGATGTAGTCCCCTTCATGTCCTGCTTGTATTCAAGATCAAGAGAATCTTTTAGGAAGTGCCTTGAGTGCTTTCTGACCAATGTCTTTTCTGGAAATGCTCTCCTCGAATTTTATCTTGGAAACAGCCTCGTAAGACTTGTCCAGTGCGCCCTGAAGCGTGTTATTGCAGGTAACGCCCAGAACACGTCCACCGTTTGTGTAGAATTTGCCGTCCTCGTACTTAGTGCCTGCGTGATAAATGAACGCCCGTCTACCTGACCCTTTGTCGTCCATACCAAACATCTCGATACCCTTTTTGTATTTAACAGGATATCCTCCGCTCGCCATAACAACAAGTGCAGTAACCCGACTTCCAGCCGATCTTGACATCAGCCAGCCTGTGTTCATAAATAGCCTCAAATATCTCGCAAAGATCACCCTCCAGCATAGGAAGAACGACCTGCGTTTCAGGGTCGCCGAAACGGCAGTTGTATTCAATAACCTTTGGACCATTAGGGTGAGCATAAGTCCGAAATACAAACAGCCCTCAAAGTCCTGCCCTCAGCATTCATTGCATTGATAGTCGGCAGGAAGATCTTTTCCATGCACTCTTTGGCAATGTCCTCAGTGTGTAGTAAGGGTTAGGTGCAACAGTACCCATTCCGCCTGTGTTCAGACCCTTGTCGCCGTCCAACGCTCTTTGTGATCCATTGAAGAGATCATAGGAACAACAGTCTTGCCGTCAGTGAATGAAAGCACAGAAACCTCAGGACCTGTGAGATATTCCTCCACAACGATAGTGAAACTGCTCTCACCGAACTGCTTGTCATCTATCATTGAGTGTATAGCCTCCACAGCCTCTTTTTCTCTCTCTGCCAGAATAACGCCTTTGCCGAGTGCAAGTCCGTCAGCCTTTATAACAGCAGGGTATGTGTTCTGTTCCTTGACATATTTTATAGCGTCCTCACTGTTTGTGAACACCTCGTATTTGGCTGTTGGAATATTGTATTTCTTCATAAGGTCCTTAGAAAAGACCTTTGAACCCTCGATTATAGCCGCATTTTTTCTTAGGACCAAAGGTCTTGAAACCCTCAGCCTGCAAAGCGTCTACCATTCCAAGTACAAGCGGATCGTCAGGTGCAACAGCCACCATGTCTACTTTAAGCTTCTTTGCCAGAGCCACAACGCCCTCGATATCTGTTGCCGCAACATCAAAACATTCTGCATAGCGTGAAATGCCACCGTTTCCGGGTGTGCAGTAAAAGCTTTTCCTACCTTAGGGGACTCCGCAAGCTTCATAACGATAGCGTGTTCACGTCCGCCCGCCAACAACTAATATGTCCATTTTCAGACCTCCTCAGTGTGGGAACAATCTGATTCCTGTAAATACCATGACCATATCATACTTGTCGGCACACTCGATAACAAGATCGTCACGAACTGATCCGCCCGGCTGTGCAATGTACTTGACACCACTCTTGTGAGCTCTCTCTATATTGTCTGAGAATGGGAAGAATGCATCTGATCCAAGGACAACATCTGTATTCTGCGCCAGCCATGCCTTCTTCTGCTCTGCTGTGAACACCTCTGGTTTAACCTTGAATCTCTTCTGCCACTCGCCTTCCTTAAGGACATCCTCGTACTCATCTCCCATGTATACGTCGATGGCATTGTCTCTGTCTGCTCTTCCAAGTCCATCAACGAACTGAAGTCCCATAACCTGTGGTGACTGACGGAGGAACCAGTTGTCTGCCTTCTGTCCGGCAAGTCTTGTACAGTGGATTCTTGACTGCTGTCCTGCTCCGATACCTATAGCCTGTCCACCCTTTACATAGCATACAGAATTTGACTGTGTATACTTGAGTGTGATGAGCGCGATCTTCATGTCAATCTCAGCCTGCTCTGGAAGCTCCTTGTTTGCTGTAACAAAGTTTGACAGGAGATCCTTGTCTATCTTGAGCTCATTTCTTCCCTGCTCAAATGTAACGCCATATACCTGCTTTCTCTCTATCTCAGCAGGAACATAGTTCTCATCTATCTGGATGATGTTGTAATTTCCCTTCTTCTTTGCGAGAAGAAGCTCCATAGCCTCATCTGTGTATCCAGGAGCGATAACACCATCTGATACCTCTCTCTTGATAAGACGTGCTGTGTCTGCGTCACATACATCTGAGAGTGCAATGAAATCACCGAAATGACGTTTATTATCCTGTTTCCGTCATCGAGCAGTATCTGCGATCCGCAGTATTTGCAGAACGTCTTTTTCTGTCCCTCGTGAACTTCAAGCTCGCCGCCGCATTTGGGACATTTTAATGCAACTAACTCCATTTTTTCTATACTCCTGCTTCGCTTTAGGGATATTACTTGCTGTACTTATTTATAACCTTAGAAACAGCCTTGCCGCTTGCAATGTCAATGTATCTTACAAAAAGCGAAACCTTGTTGTCCTCGTTGAGTGCTTCCCAAAGCTTGCCAGTGAACTCTTCGATATCGTTAGGTATCTCCACCTTCTTAGGCTCGCCCTCAAAGCTTGGCAGAGGATTGCCGTCACCCATGTAAGTGTGGATAAAATGACCCACGCCGTCAAGAGGGTTTGTGTATGTGTAAGTAAATCTCTCGCAGCAGTCAGGGTTGCCGTCAGCGGACTTGAGTATGCTCATAGCATAATTATATGCGCCGTTCTCAACGTGCATGATACCTGAAATACGAGGAGTGTAGTTTGGAGCGTCGTCCTCATACTCTCTCGTCCTCAGAGACTGCTCAAAAAGTCTCTTTGCTTGTCCATAAGCTCGTAAATAGTGTCTGTCTGATCGCCGTTTGTAACGATAGTCTTGTTGCCAAGCACACGAACAGGGGAGTATATAATAAGGTGTGGGTCAGAAAGCTTGCTAGGGTCAGCAGCTTCTGTCTTGATGCCGTCCTCAGTTTCCGTGAAAACTCTGTTTCTGGAATTAACACTTCTGCCCATGATAAAATAAGCCGTTACCGCACTCTTTCCGTCAGCAGACTTGCCTATAACTATTCCTCTGCCCGGATATGAGTTGCTTTTAAGCTCGTCATAAATATTAAGGGTCTTCATATCTTGTCCTCCATAATTTTTTCTCAGTCTTTAAGGTCAACGTAAGCCTTGCCGTCCTTAATGCTTATCCTGTCCTCGCAGAACAGCGAAACAGCCTTAGGCAAAAGCTTCCATTCAACGTTTTCCATTATCTTCTTCTGTAAGCTTTCAGGCGTTTCGTCATTGGCTACGTCTACAGCGCCCTGCAAAATAATAGCTCCGGCGTCAGCCTTTTCGTTTACAAAATGTATAGTCGCACCCGATACCTTTACACCGTATTCAAGAGCCTTTTCATGAACTTTAAGCCCATAAAAGCCCTCGCCGCAGAATGACGGTATCAGTGCAGGGTGAACGTTTATTATCCTGTAAGGATAAGCCTTTGTGACGCATTCGTCAAGAATTATCATAAATCCAGCTAGCACGATAAGGTCAGCACCCTGTCTGTTAAGCTCAGCCAGAATAGCCTCGCTGTAACTCTTGCTGTCAGCATATTCCTTTCTCGGAATAACGACAGTGCCGATACCTGCATTTTTCGCCCTCTCCAGAGCATAAGCACCCTCCTTCGAGGATATGACGCAGGTTATCTTGCCGTTTTTATAATGCCGCTTTTTTCAGCGTCAATAAGCGCCTGTAGGTTTGTTCCGCCGCCCGAAACAAGAACGCATATCTTCTTCATATCTCTTTACCCTTAGCAGATGATAACGCCCATGTCAGAGTCAACAAGCTCGCCCAGAACGTAAGCTTCTTCGCCTGCCGCCTTGATAGCTTCGATAGCCTTGTCAGCGTCAGCCTTGTCAACAACAACTGTCATACCAACGCCCATGTTGAATGTGTGGAACATATCTCTCTCAGGAATGTTTCCTGTCTTTGCGATAACGTCGAAAATAGGAAGCACCTGAACGTCGCTTCTTGCTATCTTAACAGAAAGACCGCTTGAAGTGAACGTGGAATGTTCTCATAGAATCCACCACCTGTGATGTGAGATATAGCCTTTACCTTAACAGAGTCAAGCAGGCTCATAACAGCCTTTACATATATCTTTGTAGGTGTGAAAGTGTCTCGCCCAGTGTCTTGCCAAGCTCGTCATAGTGAACAGAAAGAGTCTTTTCGTCAACGCTGAATACCTTTCTTACCAGTGAGAAGCCGTTTGAGTGAACACCGCTTGACTTGATAGCTATCATAACATCTCCGGCATTCTGAGTGCTTGGGTCAAGTATCTTGTCCTTGTCAACAACGCCAACAGAGAAGCCTGCAAGGTCATATTCGTCAACAGGGTAGAAACCGGGCATCTCAGCCGTTTCGCCGCCGATAAGTGCACAGCCTGACTGTACACAGCCCTCAGCAACACCTGAAACTATCTGAGCTATCTTCTCAGGATAGTTCTTGCCAACAGCGATGTAGTCAAGGAAAAACTGTGGCTTTGCACCGCAGCAGATAATGTCGTTTACGCACATTGCCACGCAGTCGATACCAACTGTGTCATGCTTGTCCATAAGAAAAGCTATCTTGAGCTTTGTGCCAACGCCGTCTGTACCTGAAACGAGAACAGGCTTTGTGATACCTGTCATGTCAAGCTCAAACAGACCGCCGAAGCCGCCGATGCCGCTGAGAACACCGCTCGTCATGGTTCTTGCAACGTGCTGCTTCATAAGCTCAACTGCCTTGTAGCCTGCCGTTACGTCAACGCCTGCTTCCTTGTAGCTGTTTGAAAAACTGTTTGTATTCATGATAAAATATCCTTTCAGTTATTTACTTCTTTTCCGATATCTTCGATTCAAATTTGTCCTTAGGCATATCCTTAGGAACTTCGATAGGGTATTTCTCTGTAAAGCAGCCTACGCAGAAATCACACTTTGAATTTCCCGCAAGCTTTTTAACGCTTTCAACACTGAGATATCCCAAGCTGTCTGCACCGATATATTCGCATATTTCTTCATTGGTCATCCTGCAGGCGATAAGATTTTCCTTGCTGTCTATATCCGTTCCGAAATAGCATGGTGCAATGAATGCAGGGGAGGAGATACGAACGTGAACTTCCTTTGCACCTGCGTCCCTCAGCAGTTTGACTATACGTCCCGAAGTCGTTCCTCTGACGATACTGTCGTCTATCATAACGACCCTCTTGCCCTTAACAGTGCTTGAAATAGCGTTGAGCTTTATCTTGACGGAGTTCGTCCTCTCTGTCTGGCTAGGCTGAATGAAAGTCCTGCCTATATATCTGTTCTTGATAAATCCAATGCCGTATGGAATGCCGCTTTCCTGAGAAAATCCCAGTGCAGCGTCAAGTCCCGAGTCAGGCACGCCTATGACAATATCAGCGTCAACAGGGTGTTCTCTCCAAAGATATTTTCCTGCCCTGAGCCTTGCCATGTGAACGCTCGACCCCTCGATAACAGAGTCAGGTCTGGCAAAATATACATATTCAAATACGCATATAGTACCCTTTTTTGTCGCAGTGAGTCGTGATAGAGTTCACACCGTTTTTGTCAATAACTATCATTTCACCCGGTTTAAGATCTCTTATGTATTCAGCGCCGATGCTGTCAAAAGCACAGGTCTCCGACGCTACCACATAGCCGTCGTCTATCTTTCCGAGGCAAAGGGGTCTGAAGCCGTCAGGATCTCTCGCCGCAATAAGCTTTGTCGGCGACATAACGAGCAGCGAATACGCACCCTTTATCCTGTACATAGCCTTTTCAAGCGCCGCCTGTATAGACGGTGCTCTAAGACGTTCCTCGGTTATGGCGTATGATATGACCTCAGTATCATTTGTGCTGTGGAATATCATGCCCTTGTTTTCATATTGCTCTCTAAGTTCTCTTGCGTTAGTAAGATTTCCGTTGTGAGCGATAGCCATAGGACCCTTTTATGTGACGAACAACAAGCGGCTGAGCGTTTGAAGCATTGCAGTTGCCTGTGGTCGAATATCTCACATGACCTATAGCAATATTGCCCTTACCGAGCCGTCCGAGAGTTTCCTTGTCAAAAACCTGATTGACAAGACCTACGTCCTTGATGATAGCTGAACACGCCGTCGTCGTTTACAACGATACCCGCAGAGACTTTCCTGACCTCTGTGCTGTAATGCGTAAAGAGATACATAAGTCTGAGCCGCAACATCGCTTGTCTTGTTAGTATAAATGCCGAAAACGCCGCATTCTTCATGGATACCTGTTACCAATTAGATCATTCCCTTCCGTTCCAGCAGTAGGTGCAAAGCTCACAGCTTGGCAGTCCCACAGCCTTTACAGTGCCTTCAAGCGACTGGAATTCAACAGAGGTAAGCTTAAGTCTCCTGCATATCTCGTCCCTGAGAAGCTTGCCACGCTCAGTGCTTGAATCGCTGTATTCTTCAATGTATTTAACTCCCTCGATACCCTCGTTCTCATCGATGATCTGTCTGGCGATAAGTTCAAGCTCCGAGGTCTTTGCGTGAAAAAGTTAAGATACTTGCACCATACATGATAGGAGGACAGGCTGATCTCATGTGGACTTCCTTTGCACCGTTCTCATAAAGAAACTCAACAGTCTCTCTCATCTGAGTGCCTCTTACGATACTGTCGTCAACGAACAGAAGCTTTTTGCCCTCGATAAGTTCGTGAACAGGTATAAGACTTCATCTTCGCAACTCTGTTTCTCATAGACTGGCTTGTTGGCATAAAGCTTCTAGGCCATGTAGGAGTGTACTTGATGAACGGTCTTGCAAAGGTATGCCGCTTTTGTTTGCATATCCTATAGCGTGAGGAACGCCCGAATCAGGTATTCCGCAAACGAAATCAACGTCAGGAAGCCTGCCGTTTTTCATATCGTTCTCCGCCATTATCTCGCCGTTGCGTGTTCGCATAAGTTCAACGTTCACGCCCTCATAGCAAGCGGTAGGGTAGCCGTAATAAGTCCAAAGGAAAGTGCAGATCTTTTTTCTTGTCTGTACCTTCGCTGAGGATATTGTAGCCGTCCTTGGTTATCTCAGTTATCTCTCCCGCCTTTAGTTCATGACAGGTGGAGATCCAAGCTTCTGATATGCAAATGATTCAAAAGAAAAGCAATATCCGTCAGAACGCTGTCCTATTATAATAGGAAGCCGTCCGTCCTTATCTCTGGCAACGATCATCGACTTGTCTGTCATTATTGCAAGTGACATCGTGCCTTCTATCTTGTCCTGTGCGTATCTTATGCCGTCAACAAAGCTGTCCTTCTGTGCGATCAGCGCACCGATAAGCCCTGCGGAATTGATAGAGCCGCTGCTCATTGTTTCAAAGTTTGCGCAGCCCTTTTCAAGCAGTTCGTCAGCCAGTTTAGCGGCATTTTGTATTACACCGATAGAGCACACTGCGTAAAGTCCTAACTTCGAGCGTACCATTATCGGCTGAGGATCTGTGTCGCTTATGCGCCGATACAGATGTTTCTCTCATTTTGTCAACGTCTTTTTCAAATTTAGTACGAAATGGTGAGTTTTCAATGCTGTGAATATTTCTCTGAAAGCCAAGCTCAGGGAGAATGAAGTCATTCCGCCCCGCCTTGTGCCTAAGTGAATGATAGTCGGTCCCGAAGAAAAACGTCCTGAATAGTCATTAGCTGAAACAGTCCGAAAAACCGCCCATAGATATTATTCTCCCATTACTCTCTTTATCATCTCATGGTAAGCCTCTTCAACGCCGCCCATGTCTCTTCTGAATCTGTCCTTGTCGAGCTTCTCATGTGTCTTAGAATCCCAGAAACGGCATAGTATCAGGTGAGATCTCGTCAGCAAGAAGTCTTTCCGTGGAATCTGCCGAACTCGATCTTGAAGTCGATAAGGTCAATGCCGATGTTCTTGAAGAAGCCAAGCATGAACTCATTTACCTTGAAAGCATATTACTTTGTGATATCCTCGATCTCTTCCTCAGTAGCAAGACCAAGACCAAGACATATACTTGTTGATGAATGGGTCGCCAAGCTCGTCACACTTGTAGCTGAACTCAAGTGTAGGCTGCTTGAGCTTTGTGCCTTCCTCGATACCGAGCTTTTGAGAAGCTTCCTGCTGCAAACGTTTCTACGATAACTTCCAGCGGAACGATCTCGACCTTCTTTAACGATAGTCTCTGTCAGAGATCTCCTCAACAAGATGAGTAGGGATACCCTCTTTTTCAAGAAGCTTGAACATATAGTTTGTCATTTTGTTATTGATAGCACCCTGCCAACGATAGTGCCTTCTTCTCGCCGTTGAAAGCATGGTAGCGTCGTCCTTGTAATCAACGATAACAAGATCAGGGTCGTTTGTAGCGAATACTTTCTTAGCCTTGCCCTCATAGAGCTGTTCTGTCTTTACGATGTTTTCCATAGATTTATTCCTCCATAAAATTATTTACATTATTTATATGATATACCGAAAACATATCCACTGCCGTTTTAATATGTAGGGGCGAACATCGTTCGCACGCCAACAGCAGAACTTCCCCGATATATCAAATATAACATACAGCCGAGCTATATGTCTGTATCAAAATCAAAGTGCAGCGAGCTTGTCCTGTAAAGCCTTGTCCTTAGCCACAACGCCGTCTATCATATCCTGCTTAGCCTTTTCAAGCTTCTCAGCCAGACCCTCGTCAGAAAGAGCAAGCTATCTGAATAGCAAGTATAGCAGCGTTCTTAGCGCCGTCAACTGCGACAGTGGCAACAAGGGGATACCTTACTAGCATCTGAACGGTAGCAAGCAGAGCGTCCATTCCGTCGAAGTTAGCACCCTTGCAAGGGATACCGATAACAGGGAAGCGTTGTGTGACCTGCAATAACTCCCCGCAAGATGAGCCGCCATTCCGGCAGCGCAGATTATAACTCCGAAGCCGTTTTCCTTAGCCTTGTCAGCAAAATCGCTTGCAAGCGCAGGCGTTCTGTGAGCAGACATAACGTGACATTCGTAAGGAACACCGTAAGCTTTAAGTTCAGCAACAGCCTTGCTGACAACAGGAAAATCGCTGTCAGAACCCATTATTACCGCAACTTTTTTCATAAATTTATACCTCAAGTAAAACAAAAAATTACAAATAAAAAACTGCAACAATGGCGTTGCAGTTTTAGTCAGTGCATAATTATATTGTTAGAGTGCAAAAATCAAGGCAGGACGCAATTATACTTAAAGACCTACCCATAAAAGAATATGTAATATTGTTGCATTTTTTATGCAACAAAAGGGGTGCTTTTCGGGATAAGTAGAAAGCGTTTTGATACTTGCGGGCACGTACAAGCCCTGCGACTTAGTGAATACGAGGAGAGATTCTGGAACAGGCTGTAGAGTACTTGTGTCAAAGCGTGGGTGTGCATTGCGGTTTTTGTGTATACGCAACCAAAGGGCAAATACCCTGCACCTTGTTTGAACGCAAAACTGAAAATCAAATAAAAAACGACAAAACCACAAAATTACGGCAACAAATCTGTAGGGGCGAACATCGTTCGCCCGTCGAAGAAACAAGTCCACGATTACAACCATTGTAGGACAGAACAAAAACTATCCTATCACGCTTTGCTCGGCAACTATCCCGAATTTCAACAGCAGATTTTCATGACGTTGAAAGTTACGAGATCTTTTCAACGTCCGTAAATTTGGTCAGTATTTATTTCAAGCCTATATTGCGACACCTTTCCGCTTGATAGTCCTGCTAAAATGTAATTATTACATTTTGAAACATAGGACGTGATAAGCACGGAAAAAAATACGTATTTCAATTTCAAGCCCATATTGCCACGGCAAAATTTCATTTTGCACCTCAGGCAAAACAGAAACGAATGTACTTATGGCTGTTTATCGGCGGCAAGCAGCGTTTGCGGCAAGCTTCGGAAAGATACTTGGCTTCCCCTCGTCAATGAACGTGGCGGTGGCAGTGCTTTCTGGGAACTAATGTGATACCTGTTTTTTAGGCTCTGCACTTGCATATTTTGTAAGCGGAACATTTTCAGAGGGTATCGTTCAGCTTTTGTGCGATACTTGTTATAGGCGGTAAGGGCTTGTGATGCCCTCTGCTGACCATAAGGAGGATCCCGTTTTTGTGTCGCTCCTCACAACAGAGCAATGCTTCTTTTCAGTTGTGTACTGTCGGTGGCAATGCCGTCGGATACATATACGGCTTCACTGCGAATGATAAGCTCGCTCATGTGTGGCTGTGTTGTTTTTATTGCACTGACCGTAAACGTCAAAGAAACCGAAGCGGTGTTTTTGATCTCACAGGAATAAACGGAGTTTTCACAGCTATACTTTATATTATGTTTATCTCGACCATCACTGCCGCACCGCTCCATGTGGTGAACCTGGGCAGGATAGCAGGCACTTTGTTTATGCTTATGGCAGTGCGAAAGTACAGAAATATAGGCGGTGCAGTTGTTGGCGCATTGACCACCTGCGGTGTACCTTTGTACTCCGTCACTTGCGAGAAATACACTTTTGCTTGCCACGTCAGGACTTATCTGCGGAGCTTTTCTGCAATTCGGCTCTTCTTTGTGATAGTGCTTGTTTTCCTTGCAGTTTCACTTTGTGAGCCTTGTGGCAATGGGCGTGAACGGTG
>VOFB01004803.1_pt1 | contig 20343 bp, 34 predicted proteins | sample 5384141 | NCBI WGS metagenome assembly VOFB01 (sample SAMN12384721, study PRJNA508395) | human gut metagenome | isolation source: healthy gut A | host: Homo sapiens | reverse complement strand
TAATGCTTCGTTCAGTTGCGTATTGCTTCCCACTGTGACCATCATAACTGTATAATCGGCCATGCGTCCGTTAGCTTCATAATTATAAGTATATCCGGATGGCATCTTCCCTGCAGCTTTAACGGAAAATCATGACCGGCATTCTGCACACGGCTTTAAGAACTGCTTGGCATTGTCCCTGCACCTCACGTTGACATTGGATATGTTGCCGGCACTGTCATACTGCAGGCTCAGATAATAAAGATAATCTGATTTTTATCAGAATCCGCCTGCTGTTCGCTCAGCGCATCAGGCAGAATGGTTCCCCGCTGTTTGAAAGGATTGTACCGCTGTTTTAAATCCTCCACATAATAATCCATCATTTCGCCCAGGGAGGACAGCATGCCTTCAAACTGTATACACTGGCTGTTAATCGATTCTCTCTGGGTAGAAAAGAAATGTCTGCATTGCCATATCCGTATACGAGTCGGAAAACGACTCCGATTCGTCATCCTCTGTGCGGTTGTAAGTATTCTGGATCTTCGTTTCCAGATAAAGATCCGAGTATTCATATTGCTTTTGATCCGCTTTTTCCCGCAGATATTTATACTGAACCAGATTTACAGCAAATAAATCACTGATAAAATCCTGTTCGGTAAGAGGATCGATATAACTCTCTTCTGCCTTTTCTGAAACAATGGAAAAAGAGACATGAAAAAATACTGACGGCAGCACTGATAGCTATCGCCGGCAGTAAAAGGAACTGTTTTTATTGCTTTTCCATTTTGTATCCAACGCCCACACCACCTTTAGATATTTCGGATTTTTGGATCGATTTCGATTTTCTCCCTGATTTTGCGGATATGGACCATAATGGTATCTGTATTAATCGCTTTTCATTCCAGATACGTTCATAAATTTCGTCTGCACTGAATACCCGTCCCGGGTTTTTAATGAGGAGAAGCAGAATCTTGAATTCTATAGAGTCAGTTTAACCGGGTTTCCATCCACAAAACTTCTACTGTTTCTTCGTTAACCTCAATGCCTCCCAGACAGTGATAGGTATCATTTTCCGGCTCTGCCGCTTTAGTCACAGCATCCAGATATCTGCTGTAGCGGCGGAGATGGAATTGACTCTGGCCAGAAGCTCCATGGTAGTAAAGGGTTTGGTCACATAATCGTCTGCACCCATATTCAGTCCATGATTTTATCAACTTCCCTCTGATTTGGCAGAAAGCATAATAACCGGAAATCATAACCTTTATCCCGGACCTTCATCATCATGGTAATGCCATCCATACGGGGCATCATGATATCAACTATGGCAGATGAATCTCTTCCTGCATAATGACCTGTAAACCTTCTACCGTCCCCCGGCCTGGAAAACCACATAGCCCTGGTTTCTCAAATATATTTCAATTCCTTCTCTGATATCCTTGTCATCTTCCACTACTAAAATACGGTTTGCTTCCAATTTAAAAACATCCTCCTCTGCTGTCATGTGTAATTTTACGGCATCTCCGGCCGTATTCTTTTGTAGTATTATAACATACTTTCCTCTTTTTTTCCTAAATAAAAACAAAGGAACAGATCATTCAGCGTGTAATACAGCCTGAGGATTTTTGCTTAAAAATCTTAAGACAGCTGTAATCAGGTTTAAGAATAGAATATGTCCTGGCTAAATGGGCACAAACCAAGAATTTCTTAAGAAACCCTTTGGTTTCTGGAAATAAGTGTGTGAAGTTTATAGAAAAACATATGTTCCTCATTCCGATTCAGTATGTATTGTTTATCTTATTATTTGAACTCTGCTGAATAATACGGAACAATAAGATAGTCACCCTAGATATTATCATTCAGTAAATGATTGGTTCTGACCACTTCTTTAATAAAAGGATTCTTTGGTTGAAATTCTCATCGGCATGAGGCATCCGCAAGCGACCACAGGGTTATCACCTGATCTAGATGCTGTTATAATATTGTAATAATACAGGCGTATCCGGGGCCCACTTATTGCTTTGGAAATAAAACTGCCTCACTGCAATTGTAGGAATATTGTTATGAGGCGGAAGTAGTAAAATGAGGGATATGACGTTTCCGTTCCCGCTCTCTTCTGATTTTTATTCAATCTGATTCTTTCTTCAAACATTTTTCCGCCCTCAGGCATATTCGAACACACGTTCTTTATGCTTTATTATATCGAACATAGATTCGATTGTCAATAGTATCAGCGTAAAAATGGGGTAAAAATCGAACAGTTATTCCGGAATATATTTTGCTTTTAAACTCATCTCCTCATAAAAAACACTATCAGGGATTTTAAGGAGGATGAAATATGGCACAGGGCAAGATACTACTAAAACAGAAAAATCCTGGAATACATAAAGGTTCAAATATTGGAAAGGGGATATCCGCCTGCAGTAAGAAATCTGTGGGAGGCTGTTCACGCAAGTCCATCCTCTGTTCATTTCCACCTGGAGACATTGGAAAAGAACGGATATATCAGAAAGATCTACCAAGCCCCGGGCTACCAAATCTGTGACGACAGTTTCCAGATGGTGAGAACAGAAATGATCAGCCTGCGTTGTCGAGCAACGTCGCTGCAGGCCAGCCCATTCTTGCGGAAGAAAATATTGAGAGCTATTTTCCGATCCGGCTGAATTCATACCGGGAGGCGATCCTTCTTTTTATTCTTAAGGTTCGCGGTGATTCCCATGATAAATGCAGGTATTAATAACGGCGACCAGATTTTTTACAAAGCTGTTCCACAGCCAGGAACAGCGATATGGTAGTTGCGCTGATAGATGACTCCGCTACGGTAGGCCTTCTATCGTGAAAAAGGCCGCATCCGTCTCAGCCTGAAAATGATAACATGGATCCCATCGTCAATGACTGTAGATTTTAGGAAAAGTTTTCGGCGTATTCCGAATTTATCATTAATTTATAAGCGCGCAGGAACAAACAGCCTGCTGTGGACGAGGATAACCTCCACAGCAGGCTGTTTTCCAGATCTCAATATGTAAAAAGATAATCCGGACGAGAAAGTGCCGCATCACGGCGGCACTCTCAGGCTGGAACATAAAAGATTTCACATTCATCTGCAATTTTTACGGCAGATGTTTACCGTATGATCCATGATAAAAGCTGAACTTTCCTTCTTCCATATCCATCAGTTCCTTCGGGTCTGCCAAGGGGCTTCTTGCGATGCATTCTTCCCAGACATCCCATTTCGCAGAAGGATTTTCCGCCTTTCCGGCATCCGATAAATGGGTAGATGATAACTTCTCAGCATACAGGCAATTTCTTCCTTTCCGGGTTTTACCATAAGTATTCCCGGCTTCAGGAAAACCAATATCAAAAAGTTTTCAGATAAAAACGTCCGTTCATTTTATACCGTTATGCACACGATACCAGTAAAGTATAAAGCTTCTTCAAATCCAGCCCTGACAAACTGCCGGGCGGTTGTTACTTGAATTACATGGAGGAATGCCTTTGGGCTCCTTCCTTTTTCTTCTTCCATGATGTTTTTTACGGCAGATACGTGCTTTGCTTTCCACACGGTAAATACCGTTTTGTATCTTCCACCACACCAAGGCCGCAGCCCACAATTCTGCCGCAGTCTGCATTACTGCCAGGATATTTCGTTTTCATATAAAGCCACAATTTTACGGATTTGCGTTAAGCATTGCCCTTGCGGTTTCCGGACATATATCTTTATCCATACCACCTTCCAAAGTAAGGAAGGCTTCCAGCCAGTTGTATCCATCTATTTCATGGCTGAGGCAATTTCTGTTTTTGCCAAAATTGTTTTCCTGAGCACCGATCTTCTCCGTAGGACTGCCGGACATGAGAGGACCTGCGCCTCTTCTGAAAGAGGCTGTCTTCCGAGTGAGACTGCATTCCATAATATATGTTTTTGTCTTCCAGCTCGTACTGCCTCATTGCCAGCTGCTGATCCAATGCTGCCGGAACGTTAGGCGTCATCTTAAAAACACAGGGAAGGCCTTTTTCTCTGAATTTTTTCACAATAATCAATTTTATCTTCATAAGCTCTTGGAAAGATAAAAGTGGGCTTATACAATTCCCTGATATCCTTCTCCTCGGAGAAACGGAGAATCCAGCCATCATAACTTCCGTATGCAAAAACAGGAATGCGTTAGCGTAAGCTCTTCTAGCGCAGCGCGTTAAAATCATACCACAGGCCTCCTCTACTAACTTATATTCTACATGGCATTTTAATACAAAAACAGAAATTGGTGCTTTCTCTGCAAATTGTGCTTTATAATAAACAGCAAATGGAGGATGGCATATGGAAAATTACGAAAAGACAGGATATCTGCAGAATGACTTCCGGATTTTTCATCTATGAAAAAATGGAATTTTCCTATCTTACCGATTTTGATAAAATCGTCCTCTTCCTGAGCAGGGATGTAACCTATTCCATTGAGGGACGGAAATGAATTAAAGCCCTATGATATTATTCTTGTCAATGCAGGAAAATACATCGTCCTGTCATTCACAGCTGCCATCCCTATGAAAGGATTATCATCTATGTTTCTTCCGGATTTATGCAGGAATATAAAGATGAGAGCTATGATTTAAGCCGCTGCTTCCGGGAAGCGAAGGCAAAGCATGAAACGTCCTGCGTATTGATAATATGGAAAAAAAGCAGCCTTTTCGCCGTGTGCAGGGAACTGGGCGCTCTTTTCTCCGGAAAAGAATATGCCAATGAACTGTATCAGAAGGTTCTTTTTCCTGGAATTCATGATCTGGCTGAACCGGGCCCTGATAAATAATCATGTGAATTATCTGGAAATGAGGTGTCAATGAGAAAATCACGGCTATTATTGATTATATTAATTCCCACATGCATGAAGAAGTGACGCTTTTGATGATCTGGCTGATCATTTTTTTTATAAGCCGTTCTTATCTGATGCACCTTAAGGCGGAAACCGATACCATAGGCTCCTATATCAGCGAAAAGCGACTTCTGGCTGCCAAAACACAAATCAAAACGGAAAGAGCGTAGGACAGAAGCCTGTTATGCCTGCGGTTTCAAGGGACTATTCCACCTTTTCCAGAGCCTTCAAGAAAAAAATTCGGGACTACGCCGAAACATTCCGATAATATTATATAGAAACGTATGCTGTTGGCATAATAAAAAAAAACGCCATTTATGCTCTTGAAAGACACTTGAACATAAACAGCGTTTTTTTTTTTGAAATTCTTCAAATCACTCTTTTTCCGTCTCCCAAATCCTTTCCAGATCATAGAAAAGACGGTTTTCCCTGTCGAAAATATGGACAATGATATCACCATAATCCATGAGAATCCAGTTAGCGGTATCATATCCTTCTATCTGTTTTTTGGCATACCGGCACGTCCCAGCTTCTCTTCCACGTTATCGGTCAGCGCCTGGATCTGACTGCGGTTGCTGCCGCTGGCGATCATGAAATAATCTGCCAGAACGGATACTTCGCTGATGTCAATAATGCTGATGTCTTCCGCTTTCTTATCTTCAGAGCTGTAATAGCCAGTCTGGTCATTTCCTTGGATCGGTTTATCTGTCATAGGTTTCTCCACCTTTCTGTTCGCATTGGAGCGCTTTATAGTAATCATAGGTCTGTTGAGTTGACATGTCTATTTCCATTTTTCGACGCATGAAGATAATAATCCAGTATCTTCGGTATACCGGAACAGACAATCATCCAGGCTGATAAAGGCCAGCTGCCGGACTTTCGGAAGTCCCGATGCTATCGGCGTCCCAGTTCTATAGTCGGCGATGTCATATATTCTCTCCTATTAATTATGCTTTATAGTAATCAAACTCAAGGTAATCACCAACGATAACTGTATCGCCTTCCTCAATTCCAAGCTTCTCAAGTTCATCAAGAACACCTGAGCGCTTCATGAATTTCTGGAAGAAATCAAATCCCTTTTCAGATTCAAGGTTAGTATAACCAAGCATTTTATCAATCTTTGGTCCGTTGACAACGTATACGCCATCTTCGTTAATAGAAACTTCAAAGCTTTCGTTAGGATTATCCATAAGCTCGTCGTAGTCAAATTCTTTTTCAAATAATACAGGTTCGTCCTTGAAGTTATCAAGCAGTGTTCTGACTGCGTATAACAGCTCTTTAACGCCCTGTCCTGTAACAGCTGATATAGGATATACCTTAATACCTTCCGGCTCAAATGCATCTCTTATAGCCTGTACAGGGTCACTGCCATCATCATATATAACATCAATCTTATTAGCTGCTATAACCTGTGGTCTTTCAAGAAGCTTAGGATTATAATTCTCAAGCTCTTTGTTAATAGCCTTAATATCAGCTATAGGATCACGGCCTTCAGTTGAAGCTGCATCAACAATATGAATAATGACTTTAGTTCTCTCAATATGACGTAAGAACTGGTGTCCAAGACCAACACCTTCTGATGCACCCTCAATAAGACCAGGAATATCAGCAATAACGAAACCTTTACCACCATCAAGATCAACAACACCAAGGTTAGGATTAAGTGTTGTGAAATGATAGTTGGCAATCTTAGGTCTTGCATTAGTTACTCTTGATAAAAATGTTGATTTACCAACATTAGGGAATCCTACAAGACCAACATCAGCAATAACCTTAAGTTCAAGACGAACCCATAATTCCTGCGCATCCTGTCCAGGCTGTGCATACTGTGGAGCCTGCATGGTAGATGTAGCATAGTTCATGTTACCTTTACCACCACGGCCACCTTTAAGAATAGTTTCCTGAAGGTTATCTCCAGACATATCTGCAATAACTTTACCGGATTCATCATCATATATAACAGTTCCTTCAGGCACTTTAATTATAAGGTCTTCACCATCTTTACCTGTGCATCTTCTCTTGCCGCCTTCTTCGCCGCTTTCAGCAATATATTTGCTGTTATGTCTGAAATCACCGAGTGTATTAAGCCCTTTATCGACCATAAAAATAATATCTCCGCCATGACCGCCATTGCCGCCATCAGGACCGCCAGCAGGAACATAAAGCTCTCTACGGAAGCTTACATGACCATCTCCACCCTTGCCGGATTTAATAAAAATGCGGACTCTGTCTGCAAACATAACCTTTCCTCCATTCTATATTTAAATTATGTTAACTGTTTAGAATTAACATTTACAAATTAAGAAAAAAGCTCCAAATCCGAAGACTTGGAGCTAAAAAACAAATTAGTCGTTTGAAACAACAGGATAAACAGAAACCTGCTTTCTATCCTTGCCCTTTCTTTCGAACTTAACAGTTCCATCAACAAGTGCGAATAATGTATCATCGCCACCACGACCAACATTAACACCTGGATGAATCTTTAATTTTCCATCTTTTAATAGGCTTTTATGATGCGGCCGGTATGGCTGAACACTTCTTCCCCAGATCCGAAACCGTTCCCTGTACCCACCAGCCTGCCGCCCCTCTCTCCGCCCTCCGGCCCCAGATCTATCACCCAGTCCGCGTTGCGGATCATATCCGTATTATGCTCCACGACTATTACCGTGTTTCCGTTGGAAATAATTTTATCCAACAGAATAAGAAGATTTCTGATATCACTGAAATGCAGCCCCTGCCGTGGGCTCATCCAAAAGATACAGTATATTTCCGCCGGAATTCTGCTGCAGCTGCGCGGCGAGCTTAATCCCGCTGTGCTTCTCCTCCGGAAAGAGTGAGCGAGCTTTTGCCCAAGAGTAGAGATAACCCAGGCCGATTTCATTTAAAAGCTGCAGAGTCTCACTGAGGTTTTTTATTATCATCAAAAAAAGACAGCCGCTTCACGGATACTCATATCCAGTACCTGCGCAATATTTTTCCCTTTATAATGAACCTGAAGAGTATTTTCATTGAATTTCCGGCCTTTTGCATAAATGGCATTGCGTTTTTGCCGAAAGCAAAAGGCGGCATCGAGTTTTGTAACCCTGTCCCCGGCAGACAGGACACTGTCCGTCTTTGCTGTTATAGCTGAATCTGCCCGGGGAATAGCCCATGCGCAAGGCTGTCGGCGTCCTGGAAAAAGGATTCGTATTTCGTCCATTAGTCCTGTGTGGTGGCCGGTGTGGATTGGAGAAGAACGGCCAATAGGTTTTTGGGTGATGTGCACTATACGGCAGATATCCTCTGCTCCTGTTATTGTATCATACTTTTTATTCGCTGCTGCTTTTTTCGGCACAGGCCCGGACAGCGGAAGGATTCCGTAATTTACCAGGGTGCTTTTTCCGGATCCGCTGACACCGGTGATACAGGTCATGGCATTTACCGGAAACTGAATGCTGATATTTTTAAGGTTATTTCCGTGAATTCCGGTAATGGCAATCATTCTGCTGTTTCCGGCTTCTGGGTGCTCCCTGCTTAATCTCTTTTCTTCCGGACAGATACAGGCCGGTTTCACTGTCTTTGTTTTCTGCTTATTTCCGATGGAGTCCCCTGAGCAATTACATATCCCCTGTCTGGCCAGCCTCCTTTCCGATATCAATCACATTGTCTGCAGCCCTGATAACGGCGGGGAATGCTCCACTATGAGGACCGTGTTATGCAGGTTCTTCAGTTTATTTATGATCTGCATCAGCTTGTCATAATCTTTGGGATGCAGTCCCGCCGTAGGTTCATCCAGAATATAAAGAATGTTGGACAGCCCGCTCCCAAGCTGCCCCACCAGCTGCAGCCGCTGCCATTCGCCGCCGGAAAGAGTCGGAACCGGCCAGATCAAGCGACAGATAACCAAGCCCAATACGAATATAATCGGATAATTTCATATATATTTCCTGTAAACAGGCTGCACAGAAGCCGCTTGTGCGGGATTCAGAACCTCCGGAAGACCGGAAATCCATTGCAGCAGTTCTTCTATATTCATGGATTGCTTCTGGGAAACGTACATCTGCGACGGTAACCAGACGGCTTTCCAGCTTCAGCCTTTCTCCCTTGCAGCAATCACAGGGGCTTTTCATGAAGAAACGGTTCCAACATGGCATTTTGTTTTCTGTCCTCCCGACTGCAGAAGCCTTTTGAGAATGTTATATGCGCCTTCTGCCGGACGGGTAATAGTTCCGGCACGGCCATTTTTATTTTTTATAGGAAAAAGATACTTCTTTCCTGCACCCCCATAGATCGCCTGTGTCCGGAAGTCTTCCGGCAGCTCCTTCCATGCTCTTTCCAAATTGATTCCCATATCATCTGCCAGGGCAAGAATCTCTCCCCGCATCCAGTTTGCGTTGGGCGATGTTTTAAATCTGCGCAGACTTCCCCAGAAGGAGAAGCCCGTCCAACAGGGATTTATCCGGATCACTCACAATTAATCCGGGATCAATATCCATAATACGTCCAAGTCCGCTGCATACCGGACACATGCTTTCCGGATTATTGAAGCTGAAATCGGTCGCAGTCAGTTCGAATAGAACATAATCACAGTGACAGCATATCTCGGTGGTCTGGAGCAGGAAAGGTTCTTCACCGTCCAGCTGCACTTCAATAGCTCCTTTCCCTGTTTCCAAAGCCTTCCTGACGGCGGTATCAAAGGTACGAAGATATTCCTCATAACCAGTATCCATCGTATCGGCAGAAAGGAATGTCCTGACTTTTTTTTCGTCATGAAAAGGCCTTATTTTCATGACTGTGCCGGCCTTACAGTTTTTCAGAGATTCCACGATTTCTCCAGCATTCATTTTTTAATAACCCGGCCGCATTCCGGGCAATGCCGTACGCCTATATATTTGCAAATAAAAGTGCGCAGCAGAGTATAAAGATTGTAGCGGTTCCCACCGTAGAACGGGGATTCCGGTTTATCCGGTTCTGAGAGATGGCTATGGCAGGCGGCAAACCGGATATTTGATCGAAATCAGGCTTTTCGGAAGGGATAACTGAGAACGTTCCGCAAGAGACATATTTGCGAGGAATCTCTGCTGGCTTTCCCGCATAAATGGTATCAAAAGCCAGGCTTGATTTCCCGCCGCTGACACCCGTAACTACGGTGACCTTTCCATAAGGAATCATCACATCAATATTTTCAGATTATTCTGTCTCGCACCTTTCACAACGATTCCCTGGTCGGATAAAAGCGGCATGTCCTGCAAGGATGCAAAAGAAAGAAGCAATACGAGAACCGCTTTCCGGCATCGCTTTTCTATATCTGAACAGAAGCTCTGCGGGGTTTTCTGCAGCAAAGGCTCTGCCCGCTGAAAACCCCGGTCATCCAACCATTGAGGCCAATGTTCCAGCCACTGGGGCAGACGGTACCAGGGAATAAAATCTCTTTCCGGCAGGTAGGCAAATACCTAAAAGAGGAGTACTGTCATAGCAATCCAGAAGGGATACCTGTATCCGGTTTGTTCTTTTATCTATATTTATTATTCTTGCTGTTGTCATGGCAATAGGATTAGGGTCTGACAGGAGAACGAGAAGCAAAGACACCTGTTTTCGGAGCATTTTCATAAGGCGGGTCACATTCAGAGTATTTCGGAAGCATTCTTTTTTTTCAAATTTATGAAACCACCATATGACACGGATATGGGAAAAGCCCCGGAGAGCGTCGCTCCAGGTTTCAAAATTTTCCGGTATTTCGAGGAAACAGCTGTTGCTGTTTCCGTATCGTTCCCAACCGGGTTAAGCTATCCTTGCATAAGATGGAAAAACTTTGGAATGGCCGGGAAGGGGCCATGGCATTCTTAACCCGATCCTCATTGGGAAAATAAGGTTTAATATCATAAAGAAGATTTCGTGTTACCTCCATTCCGCTTAAGCTTCCAATTATCAGCTTCCCTTCCTTTTCCCGGACTTCTTCAAGTTTGACGACTCTTTGTGAAAAGATTCGTATTTAATATATTAGGCTGTGTTTCACTCCTGTATAAAAGGATGATGTGGCTGAACAGCGAGATATATTTCAGGCCTTTGCATAAGTTTCCGTTTACTTCCGCAGTTATTCTGCCATTCTCTTCATAAATAAGGCCTATTGGTGTGATCTTAAATAAATTTCCTGTCATAGCAGTCTTCTCCTTTTCGTATCAGGGCATCTGATTTGAGGATAAACCCTGACAGTGTGTCAGTCAAGAAAAAAAACGGCTGATTTTTTTATCAGCCGTTTCGCAGTTTAACCGGTATTTGAATTTCTGTGAGATAATCCTCTTCCTTTTCTTCATTCTCGATCCCGATGGCATATCTGCCTGCTTGCCCCATACCACTGATACTGAGTTTCTCCTCAAGCCAGCCGAGAAAGGCCTGATAGGCCTTGTCAAGATTTACATAACTTCCCCGGACCATCATACAAGCCATGGTTTCGGCACCGTCCACTATCCTGTACCGGAAGGGCCTGAAGCCGTTCGTTCTTCTTAACCAAAGGCAGACCTCCGCGTCCACCCCGGAATCACTCTCTTTGTTCTCATGAAAAATAGTAATATTATTATCATTCTGCCTGGATATTTCTATATGATTCTCTTTTTTATAAAAACAATATAACTCATTCCAAAGTTCCTTTTCACAGGAATAATCAGGTATCCTCTTCCTGTAAGAGATCACATGCCGGGAAGGTACTTCGCGGATGATAATCCTGTAATGCAGATCCAACTGCTTTTTATTGATGCTTTCTATTGCCGAACGTAAATTCTGAATCTGCTGCTGTTCTTTTATAATATGATTTTGTTTTTCCTGTATTTTCCGGTTGAGTTCTTCCCTTTAATGTTTCATCCGACCAATATCTGAGAGCCTTCCTGATTTCGGCTATCTGGAAATTCATATCCCGCAGCATAACGATTTTTCTGCAGGGCGGCAACCTGGGAAACCGAATAAAGACGATACCCGGTAAATTTATCTGTCTGAACAGGCTTCAGCAGTCCGATATCATCATAATAATGAAGCATGCGCACAGATACTCTTGTCAGCCTGGAAAATTCTCCTATTTTAAGCATAAGGCACCTCCTGATCCTGACTCCATTATATATTCCATATTTTTATACTTCAAGCAAAAAGGAGGCCGTGCTCTGTATTAATTAAAATGATAAATGGTTACCGTATCTGCGATGAAAATATTCCCTTCCCATGCCTGCCTCATATATGTACTGCTGGTGGGATACTTCCAAATCAGCTTTTTTCCCTGGAGTGCTGGATGAGGTAATCCCTCCGTCTGAGGAAGAGGTGACGGTAAAGACAGTCCGCTCTGTAAAGCTGACGTCCACCAAGGTATTTTTTTTTCCTTGGAAGAATAGGCAATCATTCCTCCGTCCTCCTGTTGTTCATTAAATATCTGGTATACCGTAAAGCCATAGCTGCCTACGGATTGGATGGATCCGTTGAGTTCCTGAGTCCCGGAAGCAGCCGGTATATTTGTCTCTTTTTGTGGAGGATTTTTCAGATTCCTGAATCATTTCTTCGGACGGCTCCGTCTCTGAAGCCTCCGTTGTTCCCGGTTCTTTTCCGGTTTCCGGGCTTCCTGCCTGACTGCTTTCCCTGATCTGCCGGCAATGTTTCTTCAGTAATCCTACAAAACATATCCTTGGGAATTCCCGCAGCCTCCCCAGACATGCGGCTGCAAGAAGCAAAATCCCCAAAAAAGTACGGGCAGTCAGGTTTTTCCGGCTCCCCCATATGCCTGCATTTCTTACCTGCCAATTTCCATTTTTCCATTCCTTTCTCTTCCGTTTTCATTTATGGTGAAAAAGTCTGCTGCCCTTCAGCATTTTTCACGCTCATAAAAAAGGGATAGCAGACTTTTCTCTAAGATGACTCTAAAGAAAGGATTCTATTAAATAGTTGTATAGTTCTTAAAGGCGTACATGCTCAAAGCCACTTCGCCACGCCATCCTCATCGCACAGGTATCAGGCCCGCAGCATGCTCTTTCAGCGCAGGGGCGGCATTTTCCACGGCATAGCATTCATCGGAGATGAACATGGAAATATCATTCAGGGAATCTCCAAAGGAAACAATGCGGTCACATTCCCACAGTTCCTTCAGTCTGTTTATGGCATTTGCCTTTGGTGGCCTTTTTAAATGACCTCACACCAGTAATCCGTCTCATACAATTCCTGCTGAAGGTACAGGTAAAAGGCCGCTTGCTGCAATTCTTTCATAAAAAGGCTGAAGAGCTTCTTTTTCACCGATACAGGTAAAATAAAAAATATCGCCTGCGTACAGTCTTTTTTTCATCCGGCACAGGATTAAGCCTCGGATCACCCTTTTTTTTCTCAGATAATTAAAACAGCCTTCATTTTCCGTCCCCTGACATCCAGCTGAGCCTTTCGATTCCTTCCTGAAAGAATATACAAACGGATACAGCCGGAAGCTCTGCAGAAGGGATATGATAAAGGCGCTCTCCTCAGGAGTGAAAAACAGGGAATACAGGGGAATCCCCGTCTCTGCATTATAAATAAAAGCGCCGATTGTAGGCGATCACCGGAATCCGGCGGAAGTCCCTTGGTTACCACGGAAGCGGAAACCAGAGAACGGCCGTCGCATAAGTAAAGCATCCCTTTGTCAACCAGTCCGTTCACCGTATTTATGGTAAACGGGCTTACCGTATCGTCGGTAATGAAGAAGGGTTCCGTCTAAATCAGTAACATACAATGTTTTCATTTTACATTGCCTTTTATGCAGTCCGGGCGAAAACCGTTCGCAAAAAAGGCGTCTGGGAACGGGAACTGAATTCTTCTGTTTTCAGCATTTCCCTGATTTCCTCTGAAAAAAAAATCCGGCTTTGATCTCCTCATTTTCTGAGGTATGGTCGGAAAACTGCCCTCCGTCTGCGTACGATCACAAAGATAGGTGCTGGTATCGGAAAAACCACTGCCGAATAGGAAGGCGGCAGAATATCCAGGAAGCGGGAAACGGAAAGGCGGTTTCCTCATACAGTTCCCGCCTTGCACACTCCTCCACGCTTTCCCCGTCATGGATCATTCCGGCGCAAAAGATTATAAATGGATTTGTTGATGCTCATCCTGAATTCCTTAAGAAGAAGCAGCCTGTCATCCTGAAAGCCACTATAGTCACACCTGTTCACCTTGACGCCCGATATCCCCATGGCGCAGGAAAGGCTGCGGCTTACCAGTTCGAACACCTTCTCCCTGCCTCCTTGTTCAGGTAGGTCAGTTCATTTATTCAGATATGAACCTTCATGTATTTTTTTCATACGAAGCAGACGCATGCTGTCACTCCCTGTCAGTCTGTTTCTGTTCCCCGCAGAGGCCTGCGGATTTTTTTTGTTTCCACAAGGCCCCACGTCACAAACGACCGCTTTCACGGGATCCCGTCTGAGTTCCCGGGAAAGGGCCTGGAAGTTCCTGCTTTATCGGCGCTGTCTTCCATATTGATAAAATCCACACACACCTGGTTCCGCAGCCGCAGCTGTTCGATTTCCCGGCAGCCTCCAGATCAGGCGGAACGTATCCCTGAGGCCTTTACCGCCAGAGCTTGCCCGGAATTCACATCGATAACCGTAAGGCCTCCGTGGGTCAATAACAAGATAACCGCCGATTTGAGCCACACACGCGTCCTGTAGCAGCTTAGCCGATAATCCGTACAGATTCATCAGCGAACACTCGATCCTGATAAAGCTTCAGCTTATGCAGTTCTCCGGGGACACTGCTGTTCCAGAAAAAGCCTGGCCTCCTCATATAAACTGGGGAATCGGTTACGATAGCATCATACTGATCATGGTATGTATCCCGGATTTCGGTCAGATAAGCGCTCGCCGGACGGTACAGACAGCTGTAGCAGGTACGGTTTCTGGCTACGGAAAGGATCTGCCCGGCAAGTGAATCCAGCCGCAGAATATCCTGAACCAAAGGCTTCGCCCTCTGTCAGCTCCGATGCATTGGTACGGGATAATCAGGGAAGACCTTTCCAGAACATTTTTTATTTCTTCCCGTTCCAGGAAACCCTTCAGTATCTTCCGACAGGAATTATCCAGCTTGCCTGAAAAAATCAGCCTGCCCGGACTGCCTGGGGGGAGAAGAACGGCATACCTTCCGAAAAGGAAAGCTCCGTGGTAACTACCGGATCCTTTGTTTTACCGCTTCCTTTTCCACCTGTACCAGAACCTCATCTCCTGCGAGCAGCCTCCCGTCATAGGGACGGTTCAGCAGCTTGGCTCATTAAAGTTATCAAGGGAAAGGAAAGCCCGCTGCCCTTTGGTGAGCTCAAGAAAAGCAGCATTGATATTTTTACTACATTATTAACTTTTCCCACATAGATGCTTCCCAGCAAAACAGGAAACATTTTCCGGAAGTTCCTCCGCTTCCTCTATAGCGGGGCCAGCCGCCGGAAGCGGATAGGCATTGGCTTCCATGAGCCTTCCCTCACATAAAGGAGGGGATAAAATACCTTTCCTGTTTCAGGAAGATAAACTTTGCATCTTTCAAAAAGTCCTCACCCACTTCTTCCAGAGATACAAAATTGGCTGTTCCTGTGTGCCGGTATTGGTATAGATTTCCGTACGTGTCAGCTGAATTCCCATAAAGGAGGCTCCTGCTGCATCCCGGCAATTTCCACAATGCGCCTAAAGCAGGGCCGGTTTGATATTGCCTCCGCTGCTGGCATCCACGGTAAATGCAAGAATACCTTCCGGCGTCACCTTACATTCATAGATCCCGGACGGATATCCATCTGGGATGTCCCTTTTGGTTTTTTGTTACTATAATACTATCCTGACAGAAAATCATTCAAAAACCTTCCAGAAAAATGAAAATCGGAGGGGCAGAAATGGCAGTATATCCGACACTGGCCATTGCATTGCCTGCCGTTTCAGGCAGGGCTTTCACGCTGATCACTATCCCCTCGGGACACAGCCTCATTCAGACGCCTGCAATCTTCGTCTGGATTTACCTTCTGCTGAACGCAGTTCTATGTCCATATACCCCCATAGCTGCACATCCCCACCCCGAGCGGCGATGCGAAAGCTCATTATCTGGTGAGGGCTGAAGCCTGAATAGGCGACATCTATTCCCGCTCTGCGTGCAGCCTTCTGGAAAAAAACGCATGACATCAAGATGGCCTATAAACGCATATCATATTTGGCAAATTTCACGCGTACCTTCATGCCTGCACACCTCCTTCCGTACCAGCCGCATATTCCGCCGGGCTGTCACCCGCATGCAGATGCGCATATTCCTTAAGAGTCTGAGCCGCACCATCCTCAATTTCACCTGCATCATTCCTTTTTTCAAAACAAATCCCTCCGCCGAAACGGGCCGCGCCGCATCCCTGGCACTGCCTTTACAGTTTGGCGTTTATGCCTTCTCCCGCGTAGCCATTCTCTTTAAGAATTCTTTGAAACGCCGCAGTCAAGGAAATCCCAGGGGAAGATCTCGTCCAGCCCTTCCCTGGTGGTGTAAAATCAATATCCAGGCCGCATTCGGCAAAGGTTTCCAGCCATACATAATTCTTAAAGAATTCACCCAGGAATCGTAAAGACAGCCTTTTTTCATAGGCCTTGCGTACGACTTCTCCGATCCTCCGGTCACCTCTGGTACGCCTTCAAGCATACTCACATCTGCTTCATGCCAGTTATATTTAATCCGTTTCTGGTTCAATTGTTCTCTCACCGCCGTTTTAGTCAGACGGGCCTTATCCAGGAATTCATCCTTTGTGTTCATTTTGCCCACTGGAATGGGGTAAAAGGCTTAGGGGATAAAGAAAGAGGTACTGGGTCCACTATCTGTACTCTGTCCCGTCCTCTTTTCTTTGGGACTGTTCAAAGAAAAGGGCTGCAATCTTATTGGAAAGCCTTCGGCTATGCCCCCTGATATCCTCTTCCGTTTCAGGAAGACCCAGCATAAAGTACAGCTTTACCCTGGTCCACCCTCCTTCAAAGGCCATAGCGGCGCCTTTCAGTATAACCTCTTCCGTCAACCCTTGTTAATCACATCACGCAGCCTCTGACTGCCTGCTTCCGGAGCAAAGTAAGACTGCTCTTCTTCACATCCTGTACCTTGCTCATGATATCCAGAGAAAGGCATCAATGCGCAGAGAAGGCAGAGAATATTCACCATACGTTCCCGTCCGGTTTCCATGAGGAAGGTTACAAGCTCCTCCAATTTGGAATAATCGCTGGAGCTTAAGGAACTCAGGGAAATTTCATCCTGTCCCGTACTATCCAGCATATCCACCGCACACTGCTTTTTTCCAGCATATCCACTATCCCGCTTCCTCTTACCGGACGGTAAAGCTGACCCGCCTGGCAGAAACGGCAGCCCCGGATACATCCTCTGGTATCTCCAGAGTCACTCTGTCCTGGGTGATTTTGATAAAGGGAACCAAAGGCTTTCTCGGATAATAGGTTTCGTCAGATCCATCTGATCTGCTTCAGAATAGTTCGGGGTACTCCTTCCACCGTTGATTCAAAGGGATGCAATGGTGCCATCCTCTTTATAAGAAACTTCGTAAAGGAAGGCACATACATTCCCGGCAGGCCGGCGGCCTGTATCAGAATTCCCGGGCTGATCCCGTTTTTTTGTATTCTTTACATGTCCAGAAGATTCCGGTGGTTTCCCCTCGCCGATATAGAAAAAATATCAAAGAATGGCAATTGGCTCCGGATTATAAGTACAGGGGCCTCCGCTTGATTACAATGGGATGAGATTCATCCCTGTCCTGTGCCAGCAAAGAATGCCTGACAAATCCAGGATTTGAGAATGTTTCATAACACATTTTACATGAATGGTATTTCAGAGGAAATCAAAAATTCTTTTACCGATCCTCAGATTCCAGGGCAAAAAAAAGAGGGATGCCCTTCTCTCTCATGATCTTATCCAAATCTACCCATGGGGAATAAACACGTTCACACCAGGTATCTTCCAGCTGTTAAGCAAACATATCATATAGGATTTGAATGAGATGGGACATCCCTGATTTCGTATACGTCCGGAAAGCACATCGCAAAGCGTACTTACCTTTTCGGTCCTTCTCATGACGGCATTGACTTCATGCCCGATATACGGGCCGGTTTGTCTATATTAACAATATTTCATCGTTCAAAGCTAATTTGTCTTATTACAAAAACACCTTTTTATTGTGCAATTTATACAAGCAATACTCCTCTCATTATTGTTTAATGCTTAGCGTTAATACGTTATATGCTGGTTTCTACAGCCTCTGTTTTTAGCTGTTTCCACATCATTTTCAGGTTTGGGCGACAACCTAAAAACCCGATTTTTGATACAAAGTGTACTGAATGAACATTTAGGGAAAAAATATAACATGCAGTCTGCATCAGTTAATGGCACAAATAGTTCTTTCTATCTCAATTCAGGTCCGTTTTCGGTGGGCGAATCATCCCACGCTTTCTGAAAGAATGGAACAGTCAAAGCCGTCCTTCCTGGTAAATTGCCATAGGTATCCTCTGTAAACAGGCGAATGGTGCCCAAGAAACTCAGAAACGCTTTCATATTGTATTGAATGTGGTAAGAACTGATTTGTGCCCCAAAAGTTTACCGATATCCTAAGGGAATCCCTTTTTCAATGAGCATTGTTGCAACTGATGCCTTAATGCATGAAAAGAAATTTGGTATGCCGGCATACTCATAGGTCCTCTTAAGTGCATTCCAAAGTGAAGCTTTTCTTCCTTTTCTCATGAGCACCACATATTTCCGGAATCAAGATCCTGCTGTCCCTGAGAGCTAACCGATTTTATGATTTTCTGTTAAAGCTTCTTTTTTCTCCAACTCATCGAACAGGAAACCTGGTACGTGAATATTAGCCTGAAACTACCTGCTTTGTATTCCATATAATAACTATATGAATAACCTCATTATCTGGATAATTTCAGTATAATCTTGAAATGATCGTATGCTTTTCGATCGAAATCATCGTAACGCAATCCCCTGGTCCTCCTGTTTCAGTCCGAGTCCGGCAAAAAGCCGAGGAGGATTTCAAATAATAAAACCGGATAGACGCTTCATTGATTAACTTTTCAATTCCATGGCAACAGTTTTATCTTCGACTGATCTTTAACACTCATTAAATCATCCCTGATCCCTGGGGACGCAACGAGCGTATGCATCTTTTGAGCATCTTCCTCAAAACTTAACAGCAGTTTCTCCTGCAGAATCACATATATTGGGATGCAGCTCGGCCATCATTAATATAATCTGCGGTGGATATAATTCAGAATTGACATCCTGTTCATTGGGATAATTAAATTGTGACAGCCCATAAATAATTGTCTTAGTACTTGTAGATGTACTGATAAAAACAAGCTAACCAGTATTCAATATATTCTTTAAATGTATATTGGCATTTTTTTAATCCGTTTTTAAATCTAAATTATATTAAGTAATGCTAATTTCCTTAGCATCTTCTGCCTCTACGAGAACGGAAACCTCCTTCCTGAGTATAAGAGATCATGAAATTGTTCAAATTAACTGAACGTTTCAAAATTAAACTATTATTTATAAAAACTATTTTTCTCTCATTTTTTACCTCCAATAAGCATTCCCAATGGAGAAATTGGATAATCCATATAAATTGTACTATACGCTTTTTTGCAATGTCAAATGTAGTGAATGTTATATGAAATATCCTTATTGAACTGTCCAAAATAATTATCAAAACTGACTTGATAATTCTATAGTTGTTGCCAACTTTGATAACACGGAACGGCGCTTTTATCCTCGCCACACTTGACGTATCTGTAGGTTTTGTTCGTTCAATACCAAGGATGTCCTTGGATTTCTGATATACTTTAGACTTTTGATTCCATATTTTCACCACATCACAATAAATGGTTAAATATAAATAAAATATGTAAGATTTGAGAATGAAAACAGTGTAAGATTTATTTATTTCACCATTGCAGCTGGATACATAAATTTTGTTAAGCATAACATATATACCAGGTCGATAAAAAGACAGCCATAAAGGCTGTCTCAATGGCATCAACCGTTTTATTTCATAAACCGATAGACGGGAACCCAAGGCAAATGAACCTTGAAAATTGCAGATATTTAGACACTGGCAGTCCGCCACCCTGACGGCACACCAAAAGCTCTGAACGTTTTACCGACGGCGAAGAAGAACTCAAGAACAGATAAGATTTCACCGTCTGCGTCACAGCATGATAGCATTGTTTGGCGTGCCATCATGGGCAGGTCCCTTCGGATGGCTGCGTTTTACCTCCGGTCCGGAATCTAAGAACAGATGCTGCCGGCTTCCTGTTGCTCCTGTAAATGGAGAATGGTCTGGTCGAGCAGGATCAGGAGCCGCCACCTCCCAGGCATGTTGTTAACCCCAGCATATCGACTGATTGAGCACCCGGTAGTGGCTGTGCTTATAGACGGCAGCCAGTATGTTATAATTGTCGCAACCGCAGCTGACCCGGTGCGGATTTAAATGAGCAATACGTAAATCCGAACTGAAGTACAACAG
>VOFB01001441.1_pt1 | contig 20359 bp, 30 predicted proteins | sample 5384141 | NCBI WGS metagenome assembly VOFB01 (sample SAMN12384721, study PRJNA508395) | human gut metagenome | isolation source: healthy gut A | host: Homo sapiens | reverse complement strand
GTCAACGCCGGGATCCAGCAGCTCGCGGTGACCAAAATAGACTACGATAGGTACCAGCATCGCGTGCTAAATATCATCAGCATACCGGAAGAAGTCCGTCCAGCATACAGCAGTAAGCCGCCGAAGGTATAGGTTACGATGATCAGCAGGAACACCCAGCATGGCGACCTTGGGGGAGATCTCCGAAACAGCGTATTGAACACGGAGGTACCGGCAACCAGGCAGAGGCCACAGATGGTATAGGCAAACAGGAAGAATCAGCGCACAATAGCTGGAGTGCGGGAGTCCACGCCGAACCGGTTGGTCAGATACTGGGGCACGGTGATGGCGTCATCCGCGGCCTTGGAGAAGCGTACGCAGCCGCTTGGCGCATAGGATCCAGTTAGCGGCGGTGCCTGGCGCCAAACCGATGCCGATCCACATCTGTCCGAAGCCAAAAGCCAGGATAGAGCCGGGCAGACCCATCAGCAGCCATGCAGACATATCGGAGGCCTGTGCCGACAGGGGCTGTGGGACCCATGGACCGGCCGCCCAGGAAAAAGTCCTCGCTGTTTTGTTGGAGCCGTTGAAATAGAAAGATCAACGCAACGCCCAACAGAATCAAAAAACCCAAAAATGTAATGATTTCCCCAATTCATAGTTTCTCCGTCCTTTTGCTAAGTTCTGTCTTGCTTTTCTTAAAAATACACTAAATCACAGTATACAACACCGAGAGGCGTTTGTAAATCTTGATTTTGGACTTTTTTGCTTTAATTTGATATATGGCGGCATTTTTTGCGTGCATTCTCTTGTCAGAGGGCGGAATTTGTGGTATGCTGAAGACAAGAAATCGAGAGAGAAGCGTACTTCGCCATGGATGCCAGCTTCAAGACGCATGTTCGGCGGTTTGACCGTCAGGATGTGGTCACGTTTATCGAAAAAAACTGCCGAGGAGCACCGTACGGCGCTGGAGACGCTGCAGACGGAAAATGATACGCTGCGCCGTGAGCGCGACGATGCGGTGGCCGAGAACGACACACTGCGTCTCCTGGCGGAGGAGGATGCCCGACTTCGGGAAGATAACGCCCGTCTGGAGCAGCAGGTACAGGCCCTGCAGCAGCAGCTCGCCGCCGTACAGGCGGAAAACGATGCGCTGCGCGGCCCGGCAGGGGAGTACCAGTCTCTGAAGCGAGCACGTGGCGGACATCGAGATCAGCGCCCATCGCCGTACAGAGGAATTTCGTGCCCGTGCCATGGAGCGTCTGGGACAGTGTATTGCCCAGCAGCGCCTGTGGTGCAGCCAGCGCCGCAGCACCTATCTGAACATGAATACCGCGTTGGCCGAGCAATTGCGCGCTGCCCAGGAGGCGGTGGACAGCGCCGACTTCACCGCCTTTGATGATATGATCGCTGAGCTGCAGCGGTTGGAGGCTGAACTGAAAAAGCCCGACCCGCAGCTGTAAGAGAGCAAAAAGCGCCCCGCAAAGCGGGCGCGCTTTTTTGATAAAGGACCGCCGCAAGGCGGTCCTTTTTTGCTGTGATTTACGTTCCGGGTTTACAGGATCATCACGCCGGCCTTTTCGCAGGCTTCCATGGTCTCCTTTGTCCCACAGGCTGGCCTGCACTTCGCCGATGTGGCAGGTGCCGATCATCAGCATACACAGACGGCTCTGGCCGATGCCGCCGCCAATGGTCAGGGGCAGCTGGCCCGCCAGCAGCATCTTGTGGAAGCGGCAGCTCGCGGCGGTCGTCACAGCCGCGCTTGGTGCAGCTGGTAGTCCATAGCGGCCTCATCCACACGGATGCCCATGGAGGAGATTCAAAGGCGCGGTCCAGCACGGGGTTGTACATCAGGATGTCGCCGTTCAGGGACCAGTCGTCGTAGTCGGGGGCGCGGCCGTCGTGGGGCTTGCCGCTGCGCTTCAGGTCATCGCCGATCTGCATTAGAAACACGGTGTGGTGCTCCCTGGCAGATCGCATCCTCACGTTGCTTAGGCGTATAGTCGGGCCAGCGGTCCTCCAGCTCCTGGGTGGTGACAAAGAACACCTGCGGTCCAGCTTGGTGTGCAGGCTGGGGAACGCGATCTGCAGGGCGTCGTTGGTCTCACCACAGCGCCCACGATGGCGCGCACGGTCTGCTCCAGATAGGTCTACGTTGCGGTCGCGGCGCTCGATGACCTTTTCCCCAGTCCCACTGGTCCACATACACAGAGTGGAGGTTGTCCACTTCCTCATCGCGGCGGATAGCGTTCATGTCGGTGAACAGGCCCTTGCCGGGCTTGAAGTCGTAGCGCTTCAGCGCCAGACGCTTCCACTTGGCCAGGGAGTGTACCACCTGGCCCTGTGCGCCCACATCAGGGATATCGAAGTGACACAGGGCGCTCCACGCCATTGAGGTTATCGTTCAGACCTGAATTCTCCTCCACGAACAGGGGAGCCGAAACGCCGCAGATTGAGCGCCTGCCCCAGATTCACTTGAAATTGCTTTGATGAACTCCCTGATTGCGCGCTGCATCTCATAGGTGGACAGCGGCGTCTTGTACCCAGCAGGGATCGTCACTTTGCTCATGCGTGAAACACCTCTTTATAAAAATATGTTGCCATTATAGGCGAACCCTCCGCAAAATGCAAGAGGAATAACCGCAAAATTTACAGGATATCCATCGTATGTTTGTGAACTATATTAAAAAAGCGTCCGCAGCTCCATGCTGCGGACGCTTCTGATGATGGTAGGAATTGATCAGCTTATTTATAGCTTTCGATCATGGCCTTGAAGGCGGGCAGGCTGCGCTGGATCATGTCATTGGCCACGCAGTAGCTCAGGCGGAAATAGCCGGGGCAGCCGAAACCGTCCGCGGGCACTACCAGCAGGTTGTGCTCCAGCTGGCCTTCTCGGAGAAAGCGTTGGCATCGCCGTTGGGGGCCTTTGACGAACAGGTAGAACGCGCCGTCGGGCTTGGCGCACTCATAGCCCATTTCACGCAGGCTGCTGTACAGCAGGTTGCGGTTCTCGTCGTAAGCCACCAGATCGGGGCGCTCTCGGCGCAGTACTCGATGACCTTCTGCATCAGCGTGGGCGGGCAGACGTGGCCCATGATACGGGCGGCACCGGAGATAGCGGCGTACACCGCGTCGGCATCCTCGGCGAAGCCGGGGACGTACATAGCCGATACGCTCGCCGGGCAGAGACAGGGACTTGGAATAGGGTAGCATACGATGGTGTTCTTGTACAGGCAGGGGATGAAGGGGACCTTCACGCCGCCGTAGACCAGCTCACGGTAGGGCTCATCGGCAATGATGTAGATGGGATGGCCGTATTCCTTGCTCTTGCGCTCCAGCAGGGCAGCCAGACCCTTCAGGGTCTCCTCGGTATACACAACGCCGGAGGGATTATTGGGGAGTTGATGATAATACCCTGGGTGTTCTTCGTGATGCGCTTTTCCACCTCGTCCAGATGGATCTGGAATGCCTTGGTGTCGGCGGGGACCACCACCAGCTTGCCGCCGTTGGCGTTGACAAAGGGCGATACTCGGGGAAGAAGGGGCCACTGCCATGATCTCGCTGTCAGCGTCCACGATCAGGGCCTTGATGATGGAGATCAGCGCCGGGGCGGCGCCGCAGGTGAAGAACAGCTCGCTGGCGCTTCACATCCAGGCCGAAGCGCTCGGCCAGATCCTTGGCCACGGCGGCACGGGCGGTATCGAAGCTTAAGCAGCCATGGAATAGCCGTGCAGCTTGATGGAATCCATCTCGTCCACGAGCTTCTTGATGGACTCGTTGACCTTCTTTGGGGGCGGGAATGCTGGGATTGCCCAGAGAATAGTCATACACCTTGTCCGCGCCGACCTTGGCGGCCTGCTCCAGACCGTAGGCGAACAGCTGGCGGATCACAGAGGGCGCCGTACCCAGATTGTAGTATTCCTGATTGACCATAACATAATCTCCTCTTTTTACGTTATTGTACTATGTCCATGCCGCGGCGCGGCAGATGAACCATCTCCATGATAGGCTTCACCGTGCAAATTGTCAAGCAATTGTCAATCTGACGAGATAATTTTGTAAAAAATGTAGTCAGACGAAACAAATTCTTGTGCAATACGACTTTACGCAAGCTTCATCCGACTGGACAACACACTGCCCAGTGCGATGGAGGCAAGCTTAGAATACGCGCTGTCAGCGCGGCTGACCAACACGATGGGCACCTTGGCGCCCAGAATGATACCGGCGTTCTTGGCGTTGCCGAACAGATTGGCGGCTTTGCCAATGCCGTTGCCTACCTCATAGTTGGGGACCAGCAGGATATCCGCCTTGCCGGCACCGGGGGCGATAGAGTGCTTGTGATGGCATGCCTCTTCGCTGACGGCCAGATCCAGCGCTACGGGGCCGCACACGTCCATATTGTACTTGGCCCAGCGGTCAGTCATGTGGGCCAGCGCGTCGGCATCCACGGTGGACTGTACCTTGGGATTTACCTGCTCTGCGCCGCACACGCAGGAGGCGTTGATGTGCTCATAGCCCAGCGCCTGCAGGACCATGGCTGCGTTCTCCAGAATATCTGCCTTCTTCTCCAGATCGGGGAAGGTGTTGACGCCGCCGTCGGTCAGCACCAGCATACGGCCCAGAGCGGGGATCTCATACAGCATACAGTGGGTGGTAAGATGATCAGTACGCAGGCCGTGCTCCTTGTTAAACACCGCGCGCATCAGATCGGCAGTGCCTAGGATGCCCTTCATCAGGAAGTTGGCTTTTCCCTCGGCACACAGGGCCACGGCCTTGGCCGCGCAGTCCTGGTCGGTATCGCCGGCGATGATCTCGTAGTCGGCAGGGGCTTCACCCAGGCCGGTCAGCATCGCCTTGATCTCTTCCTCATGTCCCACAAGAATGGGCGTGGCAATACCCTCCCTGCGGGCCTCGACCACAGCCTCGATAACAGGCTGGTCGTGGGCCGCCGCCACGGCGATAACGCCGGTCTTTCCGCCTTTGGCCGCCGCGATGATGCCGTCGATCGTGTTTATCATATACGCTCCTCCTGTACGATTTCTTTTGCCGTTTAAAGCAATATCTCTGCCAAAACGGGCACAATTTCCGGTAATAGTATACAACATATTGCGCCCATCGTCAACGAAAAGCCGAAGCATTCAGTGAAAAAATTTTTCATAGCCTATCCAATTTTCCCGCAGGGTCGGCGGGGGTTGACGCGGCGGGGGAAATAAGCTATATTGGTAGAGCAAATTCGACATGAGGTGTGGTATGAAGCAGATCAAGACCTTTTCGCTGGCGTTTACCTACGTCGGCTGTTTTTGGGCGCGGGGTTTATTTCCGGCCAGGAGCTGTGGCAGTTCTTTGGCGCCTTCGGCAACTGGGGCTATGTGGGCTTTGTCCTGGCGGCGCTGCTGTTTACGGTCATCGGCATTCTGTTCGTCCGGTTGACGCAGATGACGAAATGCGCCGAAATGGACAAGCTGCTGGTACCGTGGGACGTTAAGTGGCTCCGTGCCGCCACCGGTGTCATTGGGGCGCTGTTCCTCTTCTTTGTGGTGGTGAGTATGTCCGCCGGTGTGGGCGCCATGCTGACCCAGCTGTTTCGTGTGCCCACTTGGCTGGGCAGCGCCGTGTTCATGCTGGCGGTGTTCCTGGTGGCGCTTCTTGGCGTCAGCGGTATGGTCAATGCCTTCTCTGCCATGATCCCCATTTTGGTGCTGGCCACGGTTGGTTTTGCCGTAGGTGCCTGGTGCACCTTTGGCACGGAGGGCATCTTGCAGCTGCAATATACCAATACCAATCCTCTGATGCCCAACTGGTTTATCGCCACGCTGACCTTCGTGGCCTATAACATTCTGGGCGGTATCGGCATCATGTCCCCGGTGGGGCAGTATGTGCGGGAGAAAAAGCACGTCTATGTGGGTATTGCTCTCTCCGGCGTTATGCTGTTGGCGGTGGCGGGCAGTATCCTCACCAGTCTGGGTACCTATCCCGAGGCGGTGCAGGCGGAGCTGCCCATGGTGGCGTTGGCCTCCCGGCTCAACGGTACGCTGGGTACGATCTACGGCATTATGCTGCTGGTGGCCATGTTCTGCAACGCTCTGGCCAGTCTGGTGGGCATGAGTGCCTATGTGGAGCAGAAGTCCGCCTTTGTCCGTACCCACAAAACCCGGTGCTGCTGGCAGTTTCCGTGCTGGCCTGGGCGGCGAGCCTGCTGGGGTTTGCCGAGATCATCGGCACTGTCTATCCCATCTTTGGCTATATCAGTATTGCGTTCCTGGTATTTCTGGTCATTCATTTCTTCCGTGCCAAAAGATGAAGCAGCCGCAGCAGGCATAACAATAAGATATAACAAAAGCGTCTATCAAGCGCCCTCTGCCGCAGGCAGGGGGCGCTTTTCAGCAGAAGCCCGCCTTGCCCGGCGGGCTTTTGTGCATATTCCGGGACGAGCTTTCATACGTTGGGGTCAAGACCAACAAAGGAGGGCGTCATCATGGAGATCGGAGAGGCGGTCGGACGCTATGAGCAGGCGGCTGCATTGCTGCCCAGCCGCTGGCAGCAGGCTGCCCGGCGTGTGCCGGAGCACCGCAAGGCCCAGGCGGAGGAGTTCCGCCTGCGGGCAGGACGACCGATGACACTACTAACATGTGAAGGGGAACTACTTGTCAGCGATGAACTGCCGCGCCAAAGTGTTACTCAGGCGGACTTGGAACAGCTGTGCGACGCGGTAACGGGCTATTCCCGCTACGCGGCGGCGGAGACGATGGGCAAGGGCTATCTTATCGGCCGGGGCGGCTTCCGTATCGGCCTGTGCGGCACCGTAGCGGTCAGGGGGGACGGCGGCACAGCCCTGCGGGATATCTCCTCCGCCGTGGTACGGATCAGCCGCCAGGTCCGTGGGTTGTGGCAGGAGGTCCCGGAATGGTCAGCAGGCGGCTTTGACAGTACGCTGATCGCAGCGCCACCCGGTGGCGGCAAGACCACGCTCCTGCGCGACATGATCGCCACATTGTCCAACGGCACAGAGGATCGCTGTCCTCTGCGGGTAGGCGTGGTGGACGAGCGCGGTGAGTTGGCCGGGATGTACCGCGGTGTACCGCAGTTGGACGTAGGCTGTCATACCGACGTGCTGGACGGCTGTCCCAAGGCACTGGGCATCCCCATGCTGCTGCGGAGCGCCAATCCCCAGGTCATCGCCGTGGACGAGATCACCGAGGCGGCGGATATTCTGGCAATGACAGCGGCGGCTAACTGCGGCGTTAAGCTGCTGGCCACCATCCATGCCGAGAACGGCGAGGAGCTGCGCCGCAAGCCGCTGTTCCGGCAGCTGGCGGAGGCCGGCGTCTTCCGTCGTCTCATCACCATCAGCACGGCAGAGGGTCGGCGGCACTACCGCACGGAGGCCCTGTGACCGCGGCGGCCGGTGCGGTACTGGTACTGAGCGCCGCCATTCTGGCCCTGCGGCGCTATTACGCACGCCAGCGCCGGTGCCGCGACCTGCTGTGGTCCTTTGCCGCCGCCCTGGGGGAGATGGAGAGTGCCATCCGCTGGCAGCGCACGCCGGTCCTGCCGCTGTTGGAGGTGCTGCAGACCCGGGAGCACTGCGGTGTCTGGTTCTGTCAGATACGGGACAAAGTTCAAAGCGATATGACTTTACAGCTTGCTTGGGAGAATACCTTTCACCAGCTTTCAGACGAAGAACTCCGTGACCTGCTTTGCCGCATTTCCTGGAGTGGCGATGCCCAGCGCCTGGAGAGCACCATCGCCCGCGCCCGGGCGGAGGCCGAGCAGCTCTACGAAAAGCGCCGCGAGGCGGATCGGCACAGCCGCAGCGTGACCACCACGGCCACGCTGTGCGGTGCAGGACTGATGATCATTTTACTTCTGTGAGGGACAGACAATGGATGTTGACCTGATTTTCAAAATAGCGGCCATCGGTATCCTGGTGGCGGTGCTGAATTTGCTGCTGGTGCGAAGCGGCCGGGAGGAGCAGGCCATGATGACCACGCTGGCGGGCCTGGTCGTGGTGCTGATGATGCTGGTGCAGCAGATCAGTGACCTGTTCGACCTGGTAAAGACCCTGTTCTCCCTGTGACGCATGGATACGGTACTGCGATTGGCGGCGCTGTGCCTGCTGGGGGCCCTGCTGGCGGTGCTGCTGCGCCGCGGCGGGGGAGAGCTGGCGCTGCTGCTTGTCCTGGCTGTCTGCGGCGTGGCGGTCGCCCTGCTGCTGGAGCCGCTGGGTCAGCTCCGGGATTTCTGGGAAGAGGCCTCGGCCTGGGGTCAGCTGCCGGAGCAGCTGTTTCAGCCGCTGCTGAAAACGGTCTGCATCGCCCTAATCTGCCGGACAGGCTCAGACCTGTGCCGGGATGCCGGCGAGGGCGCCCTCGCTTCCGTGCTGGAGACTGCCGGTGCCGTGGCGGCCATCGTGGTGTCCCTGCCGCTGTTCCGCGCTGTCTGGGACCTGTTGGAGTCACTGCTATGAAAAAAGTCCTGTTCTGTCTGACACTGCTTCTTCTGTGTCTGGACTGTGCCTGGGCTGCCGAACTGCCCGACTCCGTGAAGGACGCCGTCCCGCCGGAGGCGGCGGATATCCTGCCGGAAATGGACACCTCCGCCTCCCACGAGACACTGTGGCAGGGTCTGGGCGATCTGTGGCACAGCGCCTGCGCCTATATCCGTACAGCGCTGGAGACCCAGGCCTCCGGTGCGGCCCTGCTGCTGGGCGTGGTGCTGCTGTGCAGTCTGGCGGAGAGCTGCCTTGCGGCGGCGGACAGTCCCTGCGTTCCCCGCTATGTCTCCGTGGCGGGAGCGCTGGCCATCACCCTTGTGGCGGCGGGCGACTTCCGCCGAATGATGGGTCTGGGTGTGGAGACCATGTCCCAGATGGAGGTGTTCTCCAAGGCACTGCTGCCCACCCTGTCCGCCGCCGTGGCCGCCGGCGGCGGCTATATCACCGCCGGTGCCAGGCAGGTGGCCACGGTGTTCTTCACCGATCTGCTCATCAGCCTTATCCGTCAGGTACTGCTGCCGCTGCTGTACGCCTGCATTGCTGCTGCCGCCGCGGACGCCGTGGTTCCCGGCCATAGTCTGCAAAAGATCGGCCAGGGCCTTCGCAAGTGCGCCGCCTGGGCACTGACGGCCCTGATGCTGGTCTTTACCGGCTTCCTGTCGGTGACCGGTGCGGCCACTTCTGCGGCGGACGCCCTGTCTACCCAGTTGACGCGCACCGCCATCGCCACAGCGGTGCCGGTGGTGGGCTCCATCATCTCCGATGCCGCCGGCACGGTGCTGGCCGGTGCCGGGATGCTGAAGGGCGCCATCGGCGTATTCGGCCTGCTGGCAGTGCTGGCCATCTGCCTGACGCCCTTTATCACCATGGCCGTGCAGTACCTGTTGTATAAGCTGGCGGCGTTTCTGGCGGGCACCGTGACCCAGGAGCCCCTGGCGGACCTGATCGACGCGCTGGGCTCCGCCTTCGGCCTGATGCTGGGCATGACCGGCAGCTGTGCGCTGGCCCTGCTGATCTCCATAATCTCTTCTGTATCGGTGGTGAGTACATGATCGCGGAAACCCTGCGTACCTGGCTTCTCGGTGTCATCGCGGCGGGCATGATCGTTGGGATACTCTACGCCCTGCTGCCCCGTGGGCGTATGAAGGCGGTGGCCCACACCGTGGGCGGCATGGCACTGCTGCTGGTCATCGTCCGGCCGCTGCTGGGCCTGGACCTGACTGAGCTGGCCCTCCGCTATGAGGACTATCGGCAGCAGATCCAGGCGCTGACAGAGGAATATCGCAGATCCGGCGACGCGGAATTCGCCGCGCTCATAGCGGACAAGACCGCCGCATATATTGCCAGCAAGGGAGATGACCTGGGCATCACATGTACCCCTCGGGTAGAGACTGAGGAGCGTGACGGCGTACCCTGGCCCAGTGCCGTGACGCTGGACATTCCCAAGGACGAGGCGCTGTCCGCGTGGCTCAGCACGGAACTGGCCATTGACGATGCGCACCAGTATTGGCGTGAGGCAGACGAATGATGGAAAAGCTGAAAGATATACTGAATAAATACCGCTTCGCGGTGCTGGTGGCCCTGGCGGGCGTGGTGCTGATGCTGCTGCCCGCCGGTAAGCAGGAGACCGAAGCCGCCGACACGGCAGGGGAGGAGATGGCCTTCTCTCTGGAGGAGACGGAGCGCCGTATGGCGGAGGTGCTGTCCGCCATGGATGGCGTGGGTCGGGTGCAGGTGATGCTGACGCTGCACAGCGGTGAAACGTTGTCGCTGGCGGAGGATAGCAGCGCCACTCTGGGCAGCGGCGGTGATGTGCGGCAGGACAGTCAGGTCCTGACGGTGAACCGCGGCAGCGGCAAGCAGGAGGTCGTGGTCACCCGGCGGCTGTACCCCACCTATCAGGGGGCGGTGGTGGTCTGTCAGGGGGCAGGCGACAGCCGTGTGCGCCTGCGGGTGCTGGAGACGGTGTCTGTGCTGACAGGACTCAGCAGCGATAAGATATCGGTAGTCCAATGGAAACAGTAACAATAAATGGGAGGAACGACAGTATGAAGCAGGTATGGAAGCGCCGCGCCGTAGCGGCGGCCGTGGTGGTGCTGGTGGGTACATCGGTGTATTTGAACTGGCGCTATGCCGGGGATGTGGCGGATACCTCCAAGGTGCTTGGCCAGTCCACGCTGGTCAATGGCGAGACTGCGGAGGCACAGGCGGATACTGCGGATACCGCCGGAGACGACTATTTCTCCACTGCCCGGCTCAGCCGCAAGCAGGCCCGCGATACCGCCATCAGTATGCTGGAGGAGGCCAAGGGCGAGGAAAACGCCTCAGAGGAGGTAGCCAACGAGGCATCCGAGACGCTTCAGGTGCTGGCGGGCTACACCGTGGCGGAGACACAGATCGAGAACCTGGTGGTGGCAAAAGGCTATGCCGACTGCGTGGCCTTTATGGGCGCGGACTCCATCAGCGTGGTGGTATCGGCGCCCGACGGTCTGGAGGCGGAGGACGTAGCGAAGATCAAGGATATCGTCATCGCGGAGACATCCTACACTCCCGGCCAGATCAAGATCATGGAAGCGGGAACGTCCGGTGCAAAATAGGTGTTGTATTTCCCCGTAAAAAATGGTATAATTCTATACTGCAATTAGCTGAGTACCAATGACAACTGTGAGGAGACAAACAGACCATGGCTGAAAATAAGGAATATATGATCCACCAGGAGGATGACGGCAGCATCCAGATCTCAGAGGATGTGCTGGCCTCCATTGCCAGTACCACAGCCTTGGAGGTGGACGGCGTCAGCGCTCTGATGAGCGCCAACGTATCCGACCTGATGGGCGGTAAAAAAATGACCTGCAAGGGCGTCCGTGTTGAACTGGACGGCGAGCAGATCGTTGTGGGCATTTTTGTTGCGGTGCGCTACGGCTGCGCCATCAGCGATGTGGCCAAAAAGGTCCAGAAAAATGTGCATACCGCGCTGGAGGGTATGACCGGCTTCAAGGTGGCGGCGGTGAACGTCCACGTGGGCGGCATCAGCTTCAACTGAACAACAGACGAGAGAGAAAAGGACGAACGCTTATGACACGCAGCACCGCACGGGAGATCGCCATACACTTGGCGTACCAGCTGAGCTTCACCGAACTGCCGGTGGAGGAGTTTCTGGACCAGCAGCTCAGCGATGAACGCTTTGCCGAGCTGGCGGCAGAGGATGACCTCTACGCCGACCGGCCCAACACCAAGCAGGAGGCGTATATCCGCCGCCTGGTCTCCGGTGTGGCGGAGCACGCCGCCGAGCTGGACGCCGACATTGAAAAGTACGCCCGGGGCTGGCGCTTTGAGCGCATTTCACTGGTAGCATCCGCCATCATGCGTGTGGCCATGTACGAGATACTCTACATGGCGGACATTCCGCAGGGCGCCGCCATCAGCGAGGCGGTGACGATCGCCAAGAAGTACGAAACGCCCGAGGTCGCCAAATTCATTAACGGTATTCTGGGCAGCTTCGCCCGGGGCGAGGTCAAGGAAAAGGACTGAAAACCACATACGAAAGGCAGAGCGTGAAAGCTCTGCCTTTTCAGGTCGCATACAGAAAGGAGTGATCGCCACGTCGGGCCAGTATATTTTCACGGTGTCCGAGGTCAACCAGTTTATCAAGGACCTGTTGGACAATGTGCCGCCATTGCAGGAGGTCCTGCTGCGGGGCGAGATCTCCAACTACAAACTATACCCCTCCGGCCATCACTACTTTACGCTGAAGGACAGCCAGTGCAGTCTGAAGTGTGTTATGTTCAGGGGCAGCGCCGCGCGCCTGCGCTTCCGCCCGGAAAACGGTATGCAGGTCATCGCCTCCGGCCGCATCAGCGTCTATCCCCGCGACGGTGCGTATCAGCTGTACTGCACCAGCCTGACGCCCGAGGGCGCCGGCGACCTGAGTGTGGCCTTTGAGCAGCTGAAGGAAAAGCTGCGGAAGGAGGGCCTGTTTGACGAGACCCATAAAAAACCCCTGCCGCCATATCCCCGGCGCATCGCCATCGTCACCTCCCCGGCAGGCGCGGCGGTCCACGACATGATCCGCATCCTCCGCCGCCGCTATCCCATCGCCAAGGTCCTTCTGCTGCCCGTTCGCGTGCAGGGAACTGAGGCCCCGGCGGAGATCGCCGGCGCCATCCGCTATGCCAACGCCCACGGCCTGGCCGATGTGCTCATCACCGGCCGCGGCGGCGGTTCGCTGGAGGACCTGTGGGCCTTTAACGACGAGCGCGTGGCCCGCGCCATCTACGACTCGGATATTCCCGTCATCTCGGCGGTGGGCCACGAGCCGGACGTGGCCATCAGCGACTTCGTAGCGGACCGGCGGGCCTCCACGCCCTCCAACGCCGCCGAGATCGCCGTGCCGGACATGGCCGAACTGCTGCGGACGCTGGATGCCGCCCATTCCCGCATGACACAGTCGATACGCCGCGATATCGCCGCCCATTCCCGCCGTTTAGAGTCTCTGTCGAAAAAACGCGTCCTCACGGACCCGACTGCTTACCTGGCGGACCGCCGCCAGGATGTGGACCATATGACCCACCGGCTCTGTGCCGCCATGCGTGTGGTGACAGATGTCCAAAACCGCCGCTTCGGCGCGCTGGCCGCGTCGCTGGATGCCCTCAGCCCATTGAAGGTCCTGGGCCGCGGCTACGCACTGGCTCAGCAGCCGGACGGCACGGTGCTCCGCAGCGCCGACCAGGCGCGATAGGGGAGACCCTGCGCCTGCGGCTGGCCGACGGCGCCCTGCGGTGCCAAGTAAAGGAAAAGGAGAACGAACATGGCAGCAAAAAAGACGTTTGAGGAGAATATGTCCCGGCTGGAGGAGATCGTCTCCCTGCTGGAAAGGGGCGACGCCACGCTGGGCGACAGCATGGCGCTGTTCGAGGAGGGCACCAAGCTGGTGAACGCCTGCCGCAAGGAGCTGGACACCGCCGAGCAGAAGGTGGTCAAGCTGTCCAAGGGCCCCGATGACGCGCCGGTGGAGCATGATTTTGCTGCGGAGGATTGAGCCATGGACTACGAAAGACACTATGAGCAGTACCGCGCGGCGGTGGAGGACTACCTTTCCGCCCTTTTTGCCGGCAGCGCCCCCTATGACCGTCTCTACGATGCCATGCGGTACAGTGTGCTCTCCGGCGGCAAACGTATCCGCCCGGTGCTGACGCTGGAATTTGCCCGTCTGGGCGGTATCGACTGGCGCCTGGCGCTGCCCTATGCCTGCGCGCTGGAGCTGGTGCACAACTATTCCCTCATCCACGACGACCTGCCCTGCATGGACGACGACGATCTGCGCCGAGGCAAGCCCACCAACCACAAGGTCTACGGCGAGACGCTGGCCATTCTGGCCGGCGACGCCCTCCAGCCCGAGGCCTTTCGTCTCATTGCCCAGGCGACGGGACTGCCCGCCGAAAGCCGTATCGCGGCGGTCGAGGTCCTGGCCAACGCCGCCGGTGCCGACGGCATGGTGGCCGGGCAGGTGCTGGACACCCTTTGCGACGTCCGAGATGAAGCCGGCCTGACCCAGCTGGACCGTCTCAAGACTTGCGCCATGATCTCCGCCGCAGCGGAGCTGGGCTGTGTGGCCGCCGGAATGGACGCGGAAAAGCGCCGTCAGGCCCGTGAATTCGGCGATGGCCTTGGTCTGGCCTTCCAGCTCCGTGACGATATCCTGGATGTGACAGGCGCACAGGAGGTGTTCGGCAAGCCCATCGGCTCTGACAAGTCGGAGGGCAAGGTGACATTTGTGGATCTGCTGGGTGTAGACGGCTGCCAGAGGGAGGTCGAGGCGCAGACAAAACGCGCCAAGGCTGCGGTGGCCGGTTGGGCGGACAGCGATTTCCTGCGGGAACTGGCGGATCGAATGGTTCTGAGGGTGAAATAAAATGTGGTTTGTATTTGCTCTGCTGTCGGCGGTGTTTGCGGCCTTGACTTCGATATTGGCGAAAGTGGGTATCGACGGGGTGAACTCCAACCTCGCCACGGCTGTCCGAACGGTGGTCGTGGTGCTCATGGCGTGGGGGATGGTGTTCCTGACGAACGCGCAGGGCGGCATCGGGGATATCAGCCGAAAAAGCTGGCTGTTCCTTATTCTGTCGGGACTGGCTACAGGCGCCTCGTGGCTGTGCTATTACAAGGCGTTGCAGATGGGCGAAGCCTCCAAGGTCGTGCCCATCGACAAGCTGAGTGTGGTCATTACGCTGGTGCTGGCGTTTGTGTTTCTGCGGGAGCAGTTCACCGTCAAATCGCTGATAGGCTGCGTCCTTATCACCATCGGAACGCTGGTCATGGTGCTCTGATGGCGTACAAAGCTGAGAACCATGCCGGAGGGCATGGTTCTCAGCTTTATTTCCCGCTGCCGTGATCGCAGAGCGGTCGGAGGGAGCAGTCACCGCAGTCCGGCTTCCGTGCCATACACAGCGCACGGCCATGGAGCACCATCCGGTGGCAGAAGTTGTTGGCCTCCTCCGGTGGAATGACCTTTCGCAGCTGCTGCTCCACCTTCAGTGGGTCCTTGCTGCCGTCCGTCAGTCCCAGCCGCCCGGTGATGCGGATACAGTGGGTGTCGCAGACATAGCCCTCCTTACCGTAGATATCGCCCAGGATCAGATTGGCGGTCTTGCGCCCCACACCGGGCAGGGAGAGCAGGTCCTCCATGTTGTCCGGGACCTTCCCGCCGAAACGCTCCACCAGCATTTTCGCGGAGCCAACGATGTCCCGGGCCTTGGCCCGCCAGAAGCCGCAGGACTGGATATATGTACCTACCTCGTCCGCATCGGCGGCGGCAAAGGCCTCCAGCGTGGGATAGCGGGCAAACAGCGCCGGCGTCACCAGATTGACACGCGCGTCGGTGCACTGCGCCGCCAGACGCACGGAGAACAGCAGCTCATAGTCCTTCTCATAGTCCAGCGAACACAGCGCGTCCGGGTACAGCGTCTTCAGCGCCGCGATAATGGCGCTGACCTGTTCCTTCGACTTCATGCGACATCACCTCATCCCAATTGTAACAGAGGTTGCAGAAAAAGGCAATCTGTGCTATACTGTTTCATAAGATTTTCCACAGAAGGGAGGCGGTGCCGCTATGCGTCCGCTGGCAGACGAGATACGGCCCCAGACGCTTGACGATGTGGCCGGACAGAAGCACCTGCTGGGCGAGGGGGCGCTGCTGCGCCGCCTGATCGAGAACGGCACCGATGCCAACCTCATTTTCTACGGCCCCTCCGGTACCGGCAAGACCACTGTGGCCAACATTATTGCCAAGCAGGCGAAAAAGGCGCTGTATACCCTTAACGCCACCACCGCATCCCTCCAGGATGTGAAGAATGTCATAGCGGATGTGGACACCATGATGGCTCCCAACGGTATCCTGCTGTACCTGGATGAGATACAGTATTTCAACAAGAAGCAGCAGCAGAGCCTGCTGGAATTCCTGGAAAACGGCAAGATCACCCTGATCGCCTCTACCACAGAGAACCCGTATTTCTATATCTACAACGCACTCCTGTCCCGCAGCACGGTTTTTGAATTTAAGCCTCTGTCGGTGGAGGATACCATCCCCGCCGTGGAACGGGGCCTGCGTATCGAGCAGGAGAGGAGCCAGCTGCCCTTTACCTGGGAAGAGGATGTGCCCCGCACAGTGGCCGCCGGCTGCGGCGGCGATGTCCGAAAGGCCATCAACGCCGTGGAGCTGCTGTACCGTTCCGCCAAGCCGAAGGATGGCGGATTATATGTGACAAGGGATGATGCTTTACAGCTAAGCCAGTGCAGCGCCATGCGGTATGACAGGGAGGGGGATGACCACTATGACCTGCTCTCCGCCCTGCACAAATCCATCCGAGGCTCCGACCCGGACGCGGCGGTGTACTACCTGGGCCGTCTGCTGGTGGCGGGCGACTTGATCTCCCCCTGCCGTCGTCTGCTGTGCATCGCGGCGGAGGATATCGGCCTTGCGTACCCGCAGGCCATCACCGTCACAAAAAGCTGCGTGGACGCGGCACTGCAGCTGGGCCTGCCGGAGGCGCGGCTGCCCCTGGCCGAGGCGGCGGTGCTGCTGGCCACCGCGCCCAAATCCAACAGCGCCCACAACGCTATCATCGCCGCTATGGAGGATATTCAGCGCGGCGCGGTGGGTGACATCCCCCGGCACCTGAAAAACGTCCACGCTGACAGTGCCGGCGCGGACAAGGCCCCCGCCTATAAGTACCCACACAATTACCCGGACCACTATGTGCAGCAGCGCTATCTGCCGGAGTCCTTGGGGGATACGCATTACTATGCGTACGGCGAAAACAAGACCGAGCAGGCCGCCAAGCGGTACTGGGACGACATTAAGGGGAAGAACGGAAATGGACCTGCGGTTACATGATGTTTTAGAGCTGAAAAAGGAGCACCCCTGCGGCAGTAAACGCTGGCAGGTGCTCCGCGTGGGCATGGATATCAAGCTCCGGTGCCTCGGCTGCGGCCACGAGGTCATGCAGCCCCGGCGTAAGATCGAAAAAATGATACGGCGCATCGTGCCGAAGGAGGAATTGCAATGAGACCGAAATGGACAAGATACTTCGCTATGGGCATCGCCCTGCTGCTGGCCATCGTCATGGCCGTAACGCTGGTCCTGCCATATCTGGGACTGTGAGGCTGCCATGAAGCACTGTATTCTGGCAAAATTCACTCCGGAGGCCAAGGCGCAGCGCGCCGCGCTGCTGCCGCGTATCCGGGAGATATTCTCCGCCGCGGCGGATATTCCCGGCGTTCACGGCGCGGAGGTCATTCCCAACTGCGTGGACCGGGACAACCGTTACGACGTGCTCATTCGTCTGGATATGGACCGCGAGGCCCTTTCCCTGTACGATGTGTCCGCTACCACCGGTGGAAGGACGAGTTCACGCCCCTGCTGGAGAAGAAGGCCATCTTTGATCATGAATCATAACCACCAGTTTACTGGTGGTTATGATTTTCTATTAGCGGGAGAGCCGCCATACAGACAGCTGGTATGCTGCATGGTTTCTGTGCTGTCCTCCGCGCTGGCCCATACCATTCTTTACAGCCCGTGGGTCATCTATTTCCTCTGTATTGCTTTGGACAAAAGCTTTGAAGAATTATTCTATTTTTGGGAGGCCGCTATGGATAATGTATTGCTTTTGATTTTGGTATATTTTGTCGGTGCTCGGCATCTTGAATATCAAAGGAATATCAGCACCATACATTCCTATAACCGCAGGAAAGTGAAAGAAGAGGACATCCCCAAATACGGTAAGGCGGTGGGGACGGGAACGGTCATTATGGGGGCGTCCCTGATCTTGGCGTATTTCGCCACATTCTGGAATGAGGCGGCAATAGATTATATCATCTTTCCGGCGATAACTATTGGCCTGGCCTTTATCCTATATGGGCAGATCAAATACAATCACGGTATTTTTTTGACCCGTAAAAAACGCACCCTCATGAGGTTGATCCTCATGAGGTATAGAAAAAAGGTGCCAATAAGGTGTCAACAATAGCCATAAAAAGAGCAACAAAAGCTATATCAAAATGTATACCAAAATGTATACCAAAATGACGCGAAATGTCAATAAAAAGCGGTGACGGATGGATTATAAAGCGGTAACGAACCGGTTACAAATGCTGCGGTGCCCGCCTGGTTGCGACGTTTTTTTCGTCCCGCCGCTCTATAATAGTGGCAGCGAGGTGAGGCAATGACTGTGGTGTATCTGGACCGCGTTTTCCTGCTCAACAGCGTGGTAGACTATCTGCTTTTCCTATGTGCCGCAAGGCTTTGCGGCTTTCCGCTGCATCGAAGGCGGCTGATTTTTTGCGCGGTGCTGGGCGGCGTTTACGCGGCTGCGGTCTTTATTTCCGAGCTTGCATTTTGGCTCACCGGCGCTCCGATTGGCCTTTGGAGGCTTGCTGGCGCTTGCCGCGTTTCGCCGTTTCCGCCCGGTCCTCACATTTTTTGCTTTCGGCCGCCCTCGTTTCCACCTGCTGGCCCTCGGCCTGGCCTTTGGCTCGGTGGCGGGACTGGCACAGCGGTTGTATTACGCCGATGTTAGCTGGCAAGCGCTTATATTGGTCAGTATATTGTTTTACGTGCTTCTCCGGCTTTTTGCCGGTCAGGCAGCACGTCATGGAGGGGGAGAATTGTTGCAGATCAAAGTATCTGTCGGCGGAAGGATACAAACCGTTACCGCCCTGCACGACACGGGTAATACACTGAGGATCCGGTTACCGGGTGTCCGGCGCTGGTAATGGAGCGCCGTTCCGCAGACGCATTATGGACACCGGCGGTGGCCGATGTTTTGGCAGAGCAGCTGTCTCCGGAAGAGAAAATGGCAAAGCTGCACCGAATAGGTTGTCCGGTACGGTTTACACTGCTGCCTTTTCGCGCGGTGGGGACGGCTGCAGGCCTGCTGTTGGCAGCCTGTAGCGATTACATAGAAGTGAATGGCAAACGCTATCCACGGACACCCGTCGCGCTGTCGGAGCAAGCTGTCAGTGATGGCGGCGGGTATCACGCCCTGTGGGGGGCAATGGAAGGGGGAATAGGGCATGGCAAAGCTTCTGATTTGGCTGAAACGCCTGTGGCACAGCGTATACAGGCCGGATAAGGTCATGTACATCGGCGGGAGCGATACGCTGCCGCCGCCCTTACCGAGAGATGAGGAGTCTGTTCTGCTGGAAAAGCTGAATACCGGCGATTTTCAGGTGCGGCAGACGCTGATCGAACACAACCTGCGGTTGGTGGTTTACATAGCCAGACGTTTTGAAAATACCGGTATCCATATAGAGGACCTGATCTCCATTGGCACTATCGGATTGATCAAGGCGGTCAATACGTTCCGGACAGATAAGAATATCAAGCTGGCTACCTACGCCTCGCGGTGTATTGAGAATGAAAATTCTCATGTACTTGCGGAAGAACGGCGCACAAACGGACAGAGGTCAGTTTCGATGAGCCGCTGAATACCGACTGGGACGGAAAAGAACTGCTGCTCAGCGACGTACTGGGGACTGACAGCGATGTGGTCATGCGGCCCATTGAAGCGGATGTGGACCTAAGAAGCTGCTGCAAACGCACCTCAGTCCAAGAGAGGGATATCACCATGCGGTTTGGCCTGGGCGGTATCAAGGAGCTCACCCAAAAGGAGGTGGCGGATCGATTGGGATTTCAGAGCTACATATCAATGGCTGGAGAAGCGTATCCTGCGGACTGCGGCGAGAATGCAGAGGTCGAACTAAAGGCTGTGAAGGAATATACCTTCCACAGCCTTTGCGCGGTCAAATATTATTGTAAGGATAGGCGGCCGGACGGACCACCATCATATTGTAGTAACGCAGCAAATGATAATCATCCTTATCCAGTTTGATGGTGCCCAGCAGGCGGTCGTTTTCCTCCAGCGGCTCTTTAGGAGATCAGCCTTTCAATGCAATGGGTGCAAAAGAACGGAGGAGCCGATACCGGGATACCAGTCCCACGGCATGTTACGGTTCTGGCATGGGATTGAGCATACAGATATACATCTTTTTCCGCCTTCGTTGATCTGATTGGTCAACACCATGTGGGTGATGGTGTCGTAAGCCTTCTATCCCGGCAGATGCTGGCAACGGTCCGGGTCGGGAGAAGGACGCCACGCCCATATACAACGACCTCGACACTCTCATGGTCCACTTTGGACTATGAAAACCGAAGAAGTGAGCGTACCATCTGGCGAATACGGCCATCATAGTAGTACATATATAGGCCAATGTCTGATTGAAGTAGCTATTTGGTAGCGCCATTCGCATGAAACATGGGGCTGATAATCGATGAAGCATTTTAGATCAATATCCAGGTGCCTGCGCAATTCGTACAGTGTTTCGATGTCG
>VOFB01004383.1_pt1 | contig 20368 bp, 24 predicted proteins | sample 5384141 | NCBI WGS metagenome assembly VOFB01 (sample SAMN12384721, study PRJNA508395) | human gut metagenome | isolation source: healthy gut A | host: Homo sapiens | reverse complement strand
GCACCCGCCGGAGGTCAAGCCGCTGCCGCACTGGCGCAGCCTCGGCGCGCTTCGGGCTGGCTGCGTCGTCACGCTGTTCCTGCAGCCGACGCACAAAAAATCTCGATCCTGTTTCTGGCTGCCGTGCCGCAGGGCGCTGTGCGGGGCTGGCGGTCCTTCGCGTCGGCGCGCGATGCTGCTCGTCTCGGCGCAGGACGGGCTGCGCCTGAGGCAGGCCCGCGCAGCACTTGAACCAAGCGGGACGTGGGTCCGCTCGGCGTGATCGCACCGGCTGTTCCCCGCGACGATCCTCTGCGGCGCATATCGCTGGGCGACCGAAAATACCTGTTCATCTCGCCGTTGGTGCTGCTGGAGGTCATGCTGCCGTTCGTTCGCCTCTGTTGTTTGCGGTACCGACGGCGCGCGAGCTCGTGCTGCTGGCCGTGCTCTCGGCCCTGTGTGGGTGGCCGGGCGCGGCCTTCTGCCCTGCCGCAGTCTCGCCGGTGCTGGCGCTGGGTCATCGTCAGCGGTGGGCTCGGCGGCGAGGTGCGGGCTTCCTACGGGGCGCTTTGCCATGCTATGTCGAACGTCATGTACGGTCAGGGGCCGGACGCCGTGGCAGATGTTCGCGATGGGCCTGTGCAGTGCCTTTGCAGGGGTCCCACCGCCGGGGCTGCCGCGCGCGGCCGCGTGAGCCTGTGCATCTTTGGCGCGCTGTCCGCCCTGTTTCGTCTACGGCGTGCTGATGAACGTCTCGTCCGCTCCCTGTGGCAGGGAACGGTGTGAGCGGGCCAATGATCGGGGCCCTATCCTGCTCTCCGGCTTCCCGGTGGATGCGTCCACGCCGCGGCGACGGTCTGTTTCTGTGGTTGTTCGGCGAGCCGATGCTCGAAAGCTCGACCCGCAAGGTCAAATACGGTCTTCTCGCCCAGCTTTATGCGGGTCATTATTTCTGTTCTTTCGGGCTGCGCTGCACAAAAGTCCTCGGATATGAAACTGAGGATAGTCTTCATTTTGGGTCCGGCACGCGCCGGGTCGGAAGCACTCGCATTGATAAGCTGTAGCGCCATTATATAACGCTCCTGCCTCGCGAAGTCTGTCGAACTCAGCAGGCGGCGTGCTTTTTGTCTGCACGGCGCACCACACGATGGGCGCACCGGCGGCGGAAACAACCTGTGTGCAGACCGTCAGCAGCAGCGGTACGCCCGAGGTGTCGAGCAAAGCGCGCCGCCGAGCACGCGCCCGCGGCGACCGCGCCGATCGTTCCGGCCGCGCCAAAAGCTCTGTCCCTTTGACGGCGTCCTGCACGGGGATGATCGTTGACATAATATACCGAGCTGACGGTATAGAGGGCGAAGCCGCCCATCTGCATGCACTGGGCCAGATAGAACCCGGCCGTTCCGGGCAGAACGAGCGTCAGCAGCAGCCGAAGCGTGAAAAACAGGCCGGACAGCCGCAGCCAGGCCCCACTGCCCGCTTTGCGCAGCAGCAGAGGAAAGCCGAACAGGATGGGAAGCTCCAGCAGAGAGCGGAAAGCAGCGTTGCCGTGCCCTTGCGCATCTGCGTTGCCCCTTCCACTGGGCCACGCGGTAGAGATAGCTTGCCAGCGTGTTATGCCCGAAGAACAGCAGGAACACGCCCACCAGCAGCAGGCAGAAGCGCGGACTGCCGCGCAGGAACCGGCCAGGCCGGAGGCCCGCTCCGTCTCCGCCTCCGGCGCATCCTCCGCCGTGCGGGGGAAGCAGAACGCCGTGGCCGTCAGAATGGCGGCAAGGCAGAGGGAGTAGAGCGGCACGGTGCGCAGGCCGCCGCGCAGCAGAAGCACGCGATTGGCCAGCTGGGCCGTCAGGCCGAAGCCGATGGACCCGGCGCCGCGGAGATGCCGAAATTCAGGCGCATGCCCTTTCGCTCCGCCGCCATACCGAGGGCATTGACAAACGACGGGACGGTCTGCGCCATGCAGCAGGCCACTGCATAGAACGCAGCCGTCAGGGTCAGGCTCTTTGCCGCCGGGAGAAGGGCCGCGCAGCAAAGCAGCATCAGCCCGCCGCCGGTCAGCAGCGTCAGGCGGACCGTCAGGCGCGAGCGGTCGCATACGGCGGCCAGAAGCGGCTGCAGCACGAAGCCCGCCGCCGTCGCGCCGCGCCGAGCAGCAGCCCTGATGGCGCTGTCGCGCATTCCCATCCCGGCGATATCGCTGCGCGTAGTGGAAATCAGAACGCCATGGATGCTCCACAGGGCGATCTGCATCAGGGTATAGAGCCAGGGCGCTCGTTTCATTGCGTGGCCTCCTGTGAAAAGTACCAGGCGGTCAGCAGATCGACCACCTCACCGTAGGACTGGCGGCCGGATTCCACACCGACCGTCTGCAGGTAACTGTTGTAAATCTTATCCGTGACCTGGGAGACCTTCTGGTCTTCCACTTTTTTATAGTGTGAGTTCGCAGCGGCGCAGTCGGCGCGCAGCTCGCCGCACGCGCCGCTCCAGACCTCGTTTGCCGCAGCGGCATCGACCTTGCGCAGCGCATTGTAGCAGTAGAGGAAGGCCGTGTAGTAGCCGGAATAGGCAAAGCGGGCGTCCTCGCTCGCCTCGCAGGCGAGGAAGGCGGCAAAATTTGCCTCGTTCTCGCGGGCGAAGGCCATGCGGTGGCCGATCTCGTGGCACATGGTGAAGGGAACGGAGGCCGCGAAGGTCGTGGAGCTGATACTGCTCTCGCCGGTGAAGGCGATGAAAATGCCCGTCGTACCCGTTTTGCCGAACCATTTGCTGCTGAGCAGCGTCTTGACCCGGGCCGTGGAGCCGTCGAAGCAGTCCGTCGTTTTGGCGAGCGTCTCATAGCCCGCCCCGGCCTGCTTGCCGAGCTGTGAGAGCCCCGCTGCTTCTATGACGCCGTCGGCATCGCGCTCGACCAGCGGCGCAGTCTCGTTGGCCTTTTGGAGGAAATACGCCGTCACCTCGCGCAGCTCAGCCGGGGTGCGCTCCTGCGTCTCCAGCCCGAGGCGGTCGGACATCGGAGGCGCGAAATAATTCAGGCCCCACACGGCCATAAAAAGAAGGCAGCGCCGCACAGCGTCAGCAGCAAACCGCTGAGCCAGCGGAGAAAATGATGGTGCACCAGGCTGCGGATCAGCGAGATGATGCCCCACAGCACGATCAGGCACAGGCCCGGCTCCCACAGCGGGAAGGACGTAACGCTCGTGATCCCGGCCAGCACGCCGAGGATCCAGCGGGAAAACGACGGATAGAAGCGGAAAAAGACGTCCGTCCACTGTGTGGCCGCCAGAACGAGCAGGCCCGTCAGGGCAGCGAGCGTGACGGCGGAGATGAGATTGCGGAGCGGGCGGGTCATGCGCGCCGCCCTCCGCCCCGCAGCTCCGTCAGCACGGCGGGCAGGGCCTCGGCCAGTGCGCGGATGTCGTCCTCCGTCGTCTCATCGGAGAGCGAGACGCGGACGGAGCCGTCGATCCATGCGGCGTCAACGCCCATGGCCTCGAGCACATGGCTGCGGTGGCCCTTGCTGCAGGCCGAACCGGCCGAGACGTAGATATCGCGCTCCTGCAGGGCGTTGATGAGTCCCTGCGAGCGGACACCCGGCACGGCAAGATTCAGAATGTGCGGAGCTTCCTGCGCGCCGAGCAGCTGTACGCCGTCGATTGGACGCAGCAGCTCCTGCGCCTGCACGCCAGCAGAGCGGCGCTGCCGGGCGATGGACTCCGTGCGCTTCGGCAGAGCGGCGCGGCAAGCGGCGGCGAAGGCCGCAATGGCGGGCAGGCCCTCCGTGCCGCTGCGCAGGCCGCTCTCCTGCCCGCCGCCCAGCACGAACGGCGGCAGCGACAGACCGGGCCGGATGTACAGCGCGCCCGCGCCCTTGATGCCGTGGACCTTATGGGCGGAGACGGAGATGAGGTCCGCGCCGAGCGTGCGCGCCCGGAACGGGACCTTGAAAAAGCCCTGCACGGCATCCGTGTGGAACAGGGCGTTCGGGCAGACGCGGTGCGTCAGCCGCGCCATGCGCTCAATGGGCATGACCGCGCCGGATTCGTTGTTCACCATCATGATGCTGACGAGGATCGTATCCGGCCGGAGGGCTGCCTGCAGAGCCTCGAGGCTCACGCGGCCCTCCGCGTCCGGCTGCAGATAGGTGACGGAAAAGCCCTGCTGCTCCAGCTTCTGCATGGGATGGAGCACGGCGTGGTGCTCCACGGCCGTCGTGACGATGTGGCGGCCGCGCTTGCCCAGCCGTTCGGCGGCAGAGAAGATGGCCCAGTTGTCGGCCTCCGTACCGCCGGAGGTGAAAAAGACGCGCTCCGTCTCCGCGCCCATGGCCTCGGCGACATCCTGCCGGGCCGCGCGCAGCCGGGCCGCCTCGATGCCGAGGCGGTGGACGGCGCTCGGGTTGCCCCAGCGGGCGGTCAGCGCGTCGTTCACGGCCGCAACGGCCTCGGCGCAGGGCCGGGTCGTGGCGGCGTTGTCAAGATAGATCATGTTGCTTCCTCCCGGAACATCTGGCAATAGCCCAGCGGCGAAAAGCCCATACGGGCATAGAGGGCCGCCGCGCGCTCGTTTTCCGGCTCCGTTTCCAGCCGGATGCGGCGGGATGTGCTCCCGCTGCGGCAAGGCCGCGCAGCCATGCGAAGAATTCATGGCCCAGGCCGCGGCCGCGGAAGGCGGGGCGGACATTACAGCTCCTCCACCCACAGCTCCAGCCCGCCCGCCTCGTGGGAATATTTGAGCGAGAGCAGGCCATAGCCCGCAGTCTCGCCGTCCTGCTCGAGCAGGCAGGCGCGCTGCAGGCTGTCCGGGCGGAACAGCTCGTCGAGCGCCGCGTCGTGGTAGGATGCGGGAGTGGGTGCAGCACGGCGTCCGTATCGTAGAATTCCGCCAGCATCCCGCGCAGCACGGCACGGTCGGCGGACGTGACAGGTCTGATCATAGATCGGTCCTGCATAACAGAAAGCCTCCGCCCCGCTGAAGCAGGGCGGAGGCAGGGTCAGGGCAGCACCGTATCATTCAGTGAGAGCATTCGCCGAGAGATTTTTGTCGAGGCAAGGTTTGAAAAGTGCAGATGTACTTTGTGTACCTCAAACTTTTCGAACCGATGGAGCGGCGAAAAATGTCCGGCGAAGGCCGAAGGTGCAATGATACGGTGTTGCCTTAGTGCTTCTTTGCCAGCGCTTCGCGGATCTTGTCGCACAGGACCTCCGGCGTCAGGCCGTAGGCCTCGAGCACGGCGTTGGCCGTGCCGCTGCGGCCGAAGGCGTCGTTCACGCCATGGCGAACGAGCGGCGTGGGGCAGTTCTCGCTCAGGAACTCGGCAACGGCGCCGCCGAGGCCGCCGATGATGCTGTGCTCCTCGGAGGTGACGATGCAGCCCGTCTCGAGCGCGGCCTTCCTGACCAGCTCGCCGTCGAGCGGCTTGATGGTGTGCATGTCGATGACGCGGACGGAGACGCCCTCCGCAGCCATCATCTCGCGGGCCTTCAGCGCCATCTGGACCATGAGGCCCGTGGCGATGACGGTAACGTCCTTGCCGTCCTTCAGCGTGACGCCCTTGTCCAGCTCGAACCGGTAGCCCTCGATCTCGTCCGTGACGGTCTCGACGGCGGCGCGGCCCAGGCGCAGGTAAGCAGGGCCGTCATACTCCAGCAGCGCCTTGACGGCAAGCTTCATCTCGTGGCCGTCGCAGGGGCACAGGACCTTCATGCCGGGGATGACGCGCATCAGGGCCAGATCCTCGGTGCACTGGTGGGTCGCGCCGTCTTCGCCGACGGACAGACCGCCGTGCGAGCCGACGACCTTGACATTCAGGTGCGATAGCCGATGGAGTTGCGGACCTGCTCCCAGGCACGGCCGGAGGCAAAGATCGCAAACGTGTTCGTGAAGGGCTTGAAGCCGCAGGTGGACATGCCGGCAGCGACGCCGGTCATGTTGCACTCGGCGATGCCCATGTCGAAGAAGCGCTCCGGGTACTTGGCCGCAAAGCCCTTTGTCATGGTCGCGTTGGAGAGGTCGGCGTCAAAGACGACCAGCTCCGGATACTGTTCTGCCAGTTCGACAAGCGCCCGCCATAGGCGGCGCGGGTTGCAATTTTCCAGCCATCTTATTTGCCCTCCAGTTCCGCTAATTTGGCCTCGACCTCAGCCTTGGCCTGTGCATACTGCTCATCGTTCGGTGCCTTGCCGTGCCAGCCGGGGTCGTTCTCCATGAAGGAGACGCCCTTGCCCTTCGTCGTCTTGGCGATCAGGACGGTCGGCTTGCCCTTTGCAGGCGGCTGCGGCTTCGAAGGCGGCGATGAGCGCGTCGTAGTCGTGGCCGTCCACACGGATGACGTTCCAGTTGAAGGCCTCAAACTTCTGATCCGAGCGGCTCGGGCGGCATGACGTCCTTCGTCGCGCCGTCGATCTGCAGGCCGTTGACGTCGACGACGGCGCAGAGGTTATCGAGGTGATACTTGGCAGCGGACATGGCGGCCTCCCAGACCTGGCCCTCGGCCAGCTCGCCGTCGCCCAGCAGGGTATACACCCGGTAGTCCTTCTTCGCCAGCTTGCCTGCCAGCGCCATGCCCACGGCGGCGGAGATGCCCTGGCCGAGGAGCCGGTGGACATGTCGACGCCCTTGACGTGACGCATGTCGGGATGGCCGGAGTAATGGCCCTTGATGGAGCGGAAGAGCTTCAGATCCTCCTGCGGGAAGAAGCCGCGCAGGGACAGCACCGGGATACAGAGCCGGGGGTGCAGTGGCCCTTGGACAGGACAAAGCGGTCGCGGTCCGGGTCCTGCGGGTTGGCCGGGTCGACATGCATGACGTTGAAGTACAGCGTCGTGAGGATGTCCATCGCCGACAGGCTGCCGCCGATGTGGCCGGACGCAGCGGTATGAACGGCGTCAAGTCCGAGCAACCGTGCCTTGGTAGCCATGATTTCGAGCTGTTTGCCGTAAAGTTTTTCCATATTGATCATTCCTTTTCGAGTTATTTCAAAACGCAGAAGCGGGATGCTAGGATTGCGTGGGACGAATGCGGCGGACGTAGTATTCTGCAATGGCATAGTTCTGCTTTGCCTGCAGCGCGTCGCCGGAAAGCGTGTAGGTCAGCAAGGCGATGCCCTGTGAGGCAGTCGGGCGCTGCCCTGCGCGACAAGATACATGCCGCGGCTCTGCATGACGGGCAGCACCGCACGGGTCTGCCGCTGGAGCTGCATCCAGGACGGGCCTTCCCAGCCGCAGCAGTCAAAGAGCACGGACATGAGATAGCACGGCGAGATGGTCGGGCCGGTGCCAATGTCGCTTCTTCCAAGCACAGCCTTTGCAGCATCGTTGGTCCAGATGAGATACGGCGTGGTATACAGGTTGTAGAAGCCCTCTGCCGTTCCCTCCTGCACGTTGACACCCAGCTCCTCATAGAAGCTGTTGCCTGCGCCGAGCGTCGGCTTGTGATCGCCGAAGAAGACGAGCACGACCGGCTCGGGGTCGTCGCGGAACGAGTCGACATAGGCTGCAAGCTGCTTTCCGGTGCTGGCCACGCTGCCGAGATAGTTATTCACGGTGTAGTAGGCCGCATCGGAGATGCCTTCGTGCGGGATGTAGGTCTCGCCCCAGACGAGGGTGTCGTCCGCATAGGGGCTGTGGCCCTGATAGCTGACACTGAACGAGAAGCACGGCTTCGAGGGATCGCGCGCTTCCCAGCTTTCGGCCCGCTCGGCGAAGAATGTCTCGTCGTTCGGGTGGCCGTCCAGACTGTTTTCATCCGTCAGCAGGTTTTCGTAGTAGCCATCGAGGAAATGGTACGTCTCGAAGCCGAGGCGCTCGTTGATCTTCTCGCGGCTGTAGAACCAGGCGTAGCCGGGATGGCCGCCCTCCGTCTCATAGCCCTGCTCAAGGAAGTAGCGCACGAAGGACTCCGTGTCGCGGCGGTAGCGGGGCTGCGGGTAGGAGTAGCCCGTCAGGAAGGCACGCTCGGCATTGATCGTACCGCCGCCGATGGTATCGGAGATGAGCGTACCGGTGTAGCTCTCGGCCTGCAGGGCATGGAAGTCCGCATAGGGGTCCTGCACAAAGCGGTCGGAGACGGTCCCGAACACGGACAGGTCGGAGAAGCTCTCGAGCATCGTCGCGATGACGTTGACTCTCTGCCCCTCCGGAATATCCGCCTCGGGGTAGGCGCTGAGCAGGTCCTCTGCCTTCCGCGCGGAATAGCCGTCCGGCTTGGCGGGTATGGCCTCCGCCAGCGAGTTCAGGAAGGAGTAGACAAAGCCCTTCGAGGCATAGTTCTCCGCGTCCTTCCAGACGTTGAAGAGGGAGGTATTCGCCTCCATCATGCTGTCATAGAGATCTGTATTGCCGTACCAGAGCTCCCATGCACCGAAGCCCAGCAGCACGATGAGCACCAGCGCCAGAACGCGGAGCCACCAGCGCTTTTTTGGCACACGGCCGCGCGCCCAGCGGTGCAGGACGATCGTCCCGGCGGCAATGAGGGCGATGCCGGCAAAGAACATCAGCGGGAAATGCAGGGTATACTGTCCGATGATGCCCGCTCCCTCGCCGATGGTCAGGAAGTCCTCCGCCACGAACGGGTCGCCGCGGAGCGTGACCTTGAAATAGTTGACGAAGTCCATGAGGAACAGCAGCACGGACGGGATGAGGAAGCCGAGCCAGGCGCGGTTCGTGGCAAAATAAGTGAAGGCCACGAGCAGTGCGACCGGCAGCAGGTTCAGCAGGTAGATCTTCGGCACATGCAGGTAGGAGCTGAAGCGGCCGCGGGAGAAATCCAGCGTGCCGATCATCTGCAGCAGCATGTGCAGCCCGAGCACGGCCGCAGCCAGCAGCAGGACCGTCAGCAGCCAGCGAACGGCGGGCTTCCGCTCCTTCGGGCGCAGCCGCTCGCGCAGGCTGCGCTTTTCCGAGGCGCTCATGTCAGAATGTGAGCTTTTCGGCAAGCCATGCCTTCAGCTCGGAAACGGGGATACGGACCTGCTCCATGGTATCGCGGTCGCGGACGGTCACGGCATGGTCCGCCGGGGTCGTCTCGTCGCCCACGGTCTGGAAGTCGACGGTGATGCAGTACGGCGTGCCGATCTCGTCCTCACGGCGATAACGCTTGCCGATGGAACCGGCATCGTCGAAATCGACCATGAATTCCTTCTGCAGGTCATGGTAGATTTCCTCGGCAGCCGGGGAGAGCTTCTTCGACAGCGGCAGGACGGCCGCCTTGTACGGCGCAAGGGCCGGATGCAGATGCAGGACAGTGCGGATGTCGTCGTTTCCCTTCTTGTCCTGCCCGACGACCTCTTCGTCGTAGGCATCGGCCAGGAAGGCCAGGAACGAGCGCTCGACGCCGAGGGACGGCTCGATGACATAGGGGATATAGCGCGTGTTCTTCTCCTGATCGAAATACGTCAGGTCCTTGCCGGACGTGTTCTGATGCTGCGTCAGGTCATAATCCGTGCGGTCGGCAACGCCCCAGAGCTCGCCCCAGCCAAACGGGAACAGGAACTCGAAGTCCGTCGTCGCCTTGGAATAGAAGCACAGCTCCTCCGGGTCATGGTCGCGCAGGCGAAGGTTCTCCTCCCTTCATGCAGAGGGAGAGCAGCCACTGCTTGCAGAAGCCGCGCCAGTAGGCAAACCACTCGAGGTCCGTACCCGGCTCACAGAAGAACTCCAGCTCCATCTGCTCGAATTCACGCACGCGGAAAATGAAGTTGCCCGGCGTGATCTCGTTGCGGAACGACTTGCCGATCTGGCCGATGCCGAACGGCAGCTTGCGGCGCGTGGTGCGCTGCACGTTGACGAAGTTCACAAAGATGCCCTGCGCCGTCTCCGGGCGGAGATACACGGTGTTCTTCGCGTCCTCCGTGACGCCCTGGAACGTCTTGAACATCAGGTTGAACTGACGGATATCCGTGAAGTTGTGCTTGCCGCACGTCGGGCAGCAGATGTTCTTCTCGTCGATGAAGCTCTTCATCTCGGCCTGCGAGAAGGCGTCGATGGGCTTCGGCAGCTCCTCGCCAGTCTTGGCGCAGTAGTCCTCGATGAGCTTGTCTGCACGGAAGCGCTCATGGCACTCGCGGCAGTCCATCAGCGGGTCGGAGAAGCCGCCGAGGTGGCCGGAAGCGACCCACGTCTGCGGGTTCATGAGGATCGCGCAGTCGAGGCCGACGTTATACGGGTTCTCCTGCACGAACTTCTTCCACCAGGCGCGCTTGATGTTGTTTTTCATCTCGACGCCGAGGGGCCGTAGTCCCATGTGTTGGCAAGGCCGCCGTAAATTTCGGAGCCAGCGAACACGAAGCCGCGGTTTTTTGCACAAAGCGACGAGCTTGTCCATGGTTTTTTCAGTATTTTTCAGCATAATTCTTCCTCCGGAACGATCCATTTGGAGTTTTTATTACATCATGATCCAAAATAATATTATAAGCGCGAAAGTGCCTGAAGTCAAGCGGTTTTGGCGCTTTCGCAGGCGGGAGCATACCAAAAAAGCCGCCGTCCGCATCAGCGGGCAGCGGCGTCGTTTCTGGAAAGCAGATATACACAGTATTGATTCATGCTGATGCCCTCCTGCCGCGCATGCTCCGCCAGAGAGCGATGCAGGCTTTTGGGAATCCGCAGCTTGAACTGACCGGAGTAGTTCTCGAGATTGTCCGGCTCCCGGACCGGCAGGCCCTCCTCCAGAGCCGCCTGCAGCCATGCTCGCTTGGCATCAGCCGCATTGGCAACCGCTGCCTCGAGCGTCTCGCCGCAGGTGATGCAGCCCGGCAGGTCGGGGAAGGACACAACAAAGCCGCCCTCATCGGGGTCCTTTACCAGCTCCATGCGATACGGCAGAGCAAGATATTCATTCAATGTTTTCATGATTCTCCTCGCTTTCTATGACCTGTCTGACCATTTCTACATAGACTCTTTTGATTGGTTCATGCTTTGGCACTGTGATCGGCCGACAACCCTCTCTTTTCTATATTATACATGGTATCGTATTTGGTGTCAAGTTGTTTCTGCCGCAGGCAAAAACTGCCGGGGCCACACAGCCCCGGCAGTGGTTATTCCTAAGGAACCTCTGAATAAATCGGCTACGGCGCTCAGCGGGTCTTTCGCCCCAACTTATCGGTTTGAAAATCTTGAAATATTGCGCAGCCGTTGGCGGCTTTGCCGCCTTACGGATGCGGCATGCCCCTTTGCGGGTACACAAAAGTATTCCTGCAATTTCCAAACCTCAATTTGGAACAAAATCCCTCGCTGACCGCTCTTGCAATTGAATCAGAGGTTCCCTAAATGTCGTAAATGCCCAGAATGACGATGCCCGCAACAACGAACCCGATCATAAGATAATGCTTCCATGAGAGCTTTTCCTTCAGGAACAGGCGGCTCCACAGCACGGAGGCTACGCAGTAGGCCGAGATGATCGGTGCAGACATCATAACGTGCTCCTCATCGGCCAGCGCATAGATGTAGAACAGCTGGCCGACGGTCTCGCAGGCAGCGCCGACATACTTGGGCAGCTCCGCTTTGAACGTGAACTTCTCGCGGCGGGCCAGCAGGTAGACAAGGCAGCCGATGCCGGCGGCCAGGAACGTCAGCTCATAGGCGACGTTCGCGGAGTCCTCGTTCAGGCGTTCGAGCACGAGGCTGTCGGCAAACGTCCCGGCGGCGTCGAGCAGGCAGTAGGCCACGGGCAGGCAGATGGCAAGCCAGCTCTTGGCATACTTGCGGTTCGCGTGCTCCTGACGGCGGCGGCGCAGATCGTCGTCCTCGCGCGCCTCCACGACGCCGAGGCCGACGACGCCGAGGCACACCAGACCGACGGCGCACAGGATGACCGCCTTCTGCGGGCCGTTATAATCGGACAGCGCACCGGTGCACAGGCACAGCACAGCGACGAGCGCGCGCCGGAGCTGTTGCAGATCGGCGAGGATATCGAAAGCTCGATATACCGCAGGCCGACATAGCCGATTGCCATGGAGAGGATATAGAGCAGGGAGACGGGCAGGTATGTCCAGACGACGTCCCAGGTGACGGAGACGTGATGGAACACGATCATAAGGCCGGATGCCCTGAAAATAGACGGCGTAGGGCGGGCGGATCGGCCCGTCGGCCGAGAGCTCAATGGACGAGCCCTGCACGAACGCGCCGGCGGCCATGATGACCTCCGAATCGTAGCCCGGCATGGCCCAGGGGATGGGGTCGACATAGCTGTCCACGGGCGCGGCCGCCTGAATGCCCTTGCAGAAGGCAACCATGCGCTCCGGCGAGCCGAGCTCCACGCACTGGATGATGTCGTGCCGCGGCTCGGCCGCATTCGGGATGCAGCGAAAGCCCAGCCGCTCATAGACGTTCGCCGCGAACACCGCGCCCTTGAGCGCGCCGGCCGTCACGGTCGGCGCGAGGAAGAAGCCCTGATAAAACGCCGGCATGAGCCCGAGGTTCGCGCCGACCTCCTGCCCGAGGCCGGGGGCGCTCAGACGGAAGGCGCAGCGGTCGACCAGATCCTGACGGCCGCAGATGTACCCGCCGATGGGCGCGAGGCCACCGCCGGGGTTCTTGATGAGCGAGCCGACGATCATGTCCGCGCCGAGGTCGGACGGCTCGATCGTCTCGACGAACTCGCCGTAGCAGTTGTCGACCATGCAGATGACGTTCGGGTCGATGCGCTTGCAGAACGCGATCAGCTCGCCGATCTGCTGCACGGAGAACGTCGGCCGCGTGGCGTAGCCCTTCGAGCGCTGGATGGTCACGAGCTTCACGCCGCCGCGCAGCGCCTGCTCGATGGCCGGATAGTCAAAGCCGTAGTCCGGCAGCAGGTCGACCTGCCGGTAGTGCACGCCGTATTCCTTGAGCGAGCAGGCGCTCGGGCGGATGCCGATGACCTCCTCGAGCGTGTCATACGGCGCGCCGACGGGGCTGAGCAGCGTGTCGCCGGGCAGCAGGTTGGCGCTGAGCGCCACGGTCAGCGCGTGCGTGCCGCAGGTGATCTGGGGGCGCACGAGCGCGGCCTCCGTGTGGAAGCAGTCGGCATAGACGCGCTCGAGATTGTCGCGCCCGGCGTCGTTGTAGCCGTAGCCCGTGGTGGCGGCAAAGTGCGTCGCGTCGACGCGATTTTTCTGCATTGCGCCGATGACCTTGCACTGGTTGTATTCCGCGACGCGGTCGATCTCGTCAAAGCGCGCGCGCAGACCGGCGAGCACCTCCTCGCCGAAGCGGTGCACCGCCGGCGTGATGCCGAGCGCGGTGTACATGGACTCTGTATTCATCGTTCCTCTCCTTATATCATTCGTCAGATTCGTCGAAAATTCTTGCGGCCACGTCGCGCATGACCTCCGGCCGCGTGACCACGATGCCGCGCGTCTCGTCGCCGAGCACGAGCAGCGTGTCTCCCGGTTGAATGCCGAAGACCGTGCCGTGCCGCGCGGCATGCCGAGCAAATGCTTGCCTCCTGCCATCGAATCCCTCCAAAATCATATTTTTCATACTTGTACGAACGCTATTGTAGCGGCTGCTTTGCCGTTTGTCAATGGGAAATCGGCGCAGACCACCGGATTTGTCATTTTCAGTAAGGTACTGCCAGTTCGTACAGGGCAGCGATAAACGTACAAACCAATTGCGTCTGTAGCGGCGCTCAGTGAGCGCCATACAGGCTGGCAGTATACGCTGCATTGCTTCTATGGCGCGAGGTCACCTGATTTGTCATTGCGAGGCCCCATCGGGGCCGTGGCAATCTCCTGCAACAGCCTGCGATTTCGCCGATGGCTTTCCTGCGCTCCGGATGGGTACTGCGAGATTGCCACGTCGGGCTTTCGCCCTCCTCGCAATGACAAACCTGTTTGTCTTACGCCGCCGAATCACCGTCCCAATACCTGCTACTGCCAATGGCGCTCCCAACCCGCAAGGGGCACGCCGCATCCGTAAGGCGGCAAAGCCGCCAACGGCTGCGCAGTGAGCGCCGCTACAGACGCAATCGGTGCCTGCCGTTTTATCGGCAGCCTGTTCGTATCGGCAGCATTGCGCCGGGCCCGGCTGTCCGCTCCCCTACAATTGCCAACGCATAAAACGGCATTAGCGGGGAGCTTCCCGCCGGGCCGAACCATATTCCGTTTATTCCGTTTCGTTCTGCATCTGCTCCGTCGCAATCTCGGATGGGCTTTCGCCCTTTCCGGTCAGCGTGACATCCGTGTAATACTGCCGCCCGTCACGGTAGATATATACGCGCAGCTCCGCCGACATGGCAGGCGCTGAGAATGCTGCGGTAGTCGTTGAGGTTCGTGACGGCGCTGTCGCCCAGCTGGCAGATCACGTCGCCCGCGTGCAGGCCCGCATAGTAGGCGTTGCTGCCCGCCGTGACCGACTCGATGACGACGCCGCTCGGCAGGCCCCAGAAGCGCCGGTAGGTCTCCGGGATCTCCGAGACCGTCAGTCCGAGCGAAACGCGCCCGCTGACATAGCCGTTGACGATCAGATCGTCGAGAATGGTCTTCGCCTCGCTGATCGGGATGGCAAAGCCCAACTCCGGCACGGTCTGGTAGGACACATACGAGCCGACATGGTCGATGCAATACCGATGACCTGCCCGGCCTCGTTCACGAGCGGTCCGCCTGCGCTGCCGCTGTCCGGCGCGGCATCCGTCTGGAACACGTTGAGCGTCTCCGCGCCGATGCGCACGCCGCTCTGCACGGCGGCAATGCTGCCGTCCGTCATGGTGGCGTTGTCAAACGCCGCACCGAACGGATGGGAGAACACATAGACGGTGTCGCCCGCTGCAGCCCCGGCAGAATCGCCGAACTCCGCGGGCTGCAGTGCCGTCTCCGGCTCGATCTTCAGAACGGCCAGATCACTGCTCTCGTCCATGCCGGACAGGGCAGCCGCATACTCCATGCCATCGCTGAGCTGCACTGTGATGCTCTCCGCGCCGGAAACGGTGTGCGCGTTCGTGATAAGGTAGCCGTCCGCCGTCATGACGATGGCCGTGCCGCCGTTTCCGTCCGCGTACACCAGCGCAAGGCTCGGCCGCAGTGCCGTGTAGATCTCTCCGGCGGAGCGCGTCTGCGTGTCCTCGGCGCTGATCTGCAGCGTGCCCGTGCCGTTCGTGCGCGGCTCCGTCGGCTCGACGCTGTGGCCGGAGGGCGCAGTCAGCGTCGGCGTGACATCGGTCTCCGTCTCCGCGCCGACGGTCGTGTTCTTCTGCACGGCGCGCATGCGCAGCGTCAGGAGCATCAGCACTGTGATGACGTTCGCCACGATCATCACACACAGCAGCACGACGATCAGGCCGGTATGCGAGCGCGGCGGCTTCGGCAGGCGGCCCGTTCCGTAATACCCGGCGTGCCGGGCTGCCATTCCGGCGGGGTCTCCTGATACTCCGGATCCATGGGGAGTCATTTATCCACAACACGCCCTCCTTTCGGGGTTTCGTCTCGCCGGTCAGAGGACCAGCGGCAGGGTAAACGTGAATTCCGTCTTGCCGTCGCGGCTCGTCACATAGATGTCCTCTCCGTGTGCCAGCACGATGGTCTTGACGATGTACAGGCCGAGACCGACGCCGTCGCGGTCGGTCGAGCGGCTCTTGTCCGTCTTATGGAAGCGGTCGAAGATGAGCGGCAGTTCCTCCGGCGCAATGGTCGGGCCGGTATTGCCGACCGTGGTGACGGCCTTATTCCCGCTGCGCTCCACGCGGATGGAGAGCGTGCCGCCGTCATCGATGAACTTCACGGCATTGTCGATAAGGTTATAGAGCACCTGCGTTACGGCGTCCGGCATGGCCCGCACAGTCACGCCGAGCTCCGGCATATCTACATCGACGTTCAGGTGCTTGCGGTTGATGCGCTGCTCAAAGCTCAGAAGCGCCTGCCCCGCCGCCTCGCAGATGTCGAAGTCCGCCAGCTTATCGGCCGGGATGCCCTGATCCTTCAGGCGGGAAATCTCCAGCATGTTGCGCACGAGCCGTGACAGCCGCCGCACCTCCGTGGAGACCAGCTCCATATAGTGCCGCTGCTCCGGCTGCGGGATCGTGCCGTCGAGCATGCCGTCCAGATAGCCCGCGATGGTTGTCATCGGCGTTTTCAGCTCATGGCTGACATTGGCCACGAATTCCTGACGCGCGGTGTCGGCATTCTGCATGGCGGCCGCCATATTGTTGAAGGCGACAGCCAGCTCCTCCATCTCCTCGGTCTGGCAGTTCGTCGAAACGCGGACATTCAGATTGCCGTGGGCGATCTGGCGCGCTGCGGCGGCCATGTCCTGAATCGGCTTCGTCTCGCGGTTCGTGAGGAACGGCGTGGCGAGCAGCGCCACGGCAAACACAGCCAACGCCGTAAGCATGAAGATCTTCAGCGCACCGGTCGTCAGCTCAGAGATCGTCTCGCGCTCCACAGACACAAGCACGATACCCTGCCGGTCGCCGTCGGACGATGTCCTGGCCAGCGCCACGGCCACGCGCTTCTGGCCGTAGATTTCAGCCGCCTCATCATTCAGATCGGGGCTTTCGCCGTTGAACAGCGCCTCGACCTTGTCGGCCGGGGGAGCTGATAGCCGATGTGCGAGCAGCCCTGAATGTCCTGCGCGCACAGCACGACCTTGCCGCCTGCATCGCAAAGCAGGATGTCGTTGCCGGAGGCGGACGAGGCAACGGACAGCGTGCGCAGAAAATCCCAGCTCGTCGTCACGTCGTCCGAGACGGCGCTCGTCTGCGTGAGCCACACGACGGACTGCGCCGTTCCGCGCAGGGAGCTTTCACGCTCCCGGATGACATAGTGCGTGAACAGGCCCCAGAAGGACACGCCCAGCAGGATGGTCGCCGCCAGCAGCAGAGACTGACGATCAGCGTGACCTGACGGCGAAATGTCGTGCGCATGGCTTACTTCACCTCGAACTTGTAGCCGACGCTCCAGACCGTTTTCAGGTCCCACTGATCCGAAACGCCCTCGAGCTTCTCGCGCAGGCGCTTGATGTGCACGTCGACCGTGCGCGTATCGCCGAAGTAGTCAAAGCCCCAGACCTCGTCGAGCAGCTGATTGCGCGTATAGACGCGGTTCGGCGTTGAGGCCAGATGGTACAGCAGCTCCATCTCCTTCGGCGGCGTCGGGACCTTTTTCCCGTCGACCGTCAGCTCAAAGGCGTCCATGTCGATGACGAGCTTGTCGAATTCCAGACGACGGCGGCTCTTCTCCGGCTCGATGCCGCTGCGGCTGCAGCACGGCCCTCGATGCGGGCGAGCACCTCCTTCATCTCGAAAGGCTTCGTGATGTAGTCGTCCGCGCCCTGCTTCAGACCGTTGACCTTATCCTCCGTTTCGCTCTTTGCGGTGAGCATGATGATCGGCGTCTGCGACTCGGCGCGGATGGCGCGGCAGACGCCCCAGCCGTCCAGCCCCGGCAGCATCACGTCCAGCAGCACAAGGCTCGGATGGACGGTGCGGAACTGCTCCACACCGCGCATGCCGTCCGGCGCGATGACGACCGTATAGCCCTCTTTTTCCAGATACAAGCGCAGAAGATCCGCAATGTTGCGGTCGTCCTCCACGATCAAAACCGTTTTCGCCATAAGTATATGTCCCTCGCTCCCGGCGTGCAGGCAGAAAGCGTCCTCCACGTCGCTTTTTTACCTACATTATATCCCACTTTCACCGATTTGCTTGAACATTTTGTTAAGGAACCTCTGATTAAATTGCAAGAGCGGTCAGCGAGGGATTTTGTTCCAAATTGAGGTTTGGAAATTGCAGGAATACTTTGTGTACCCGCAAGGGCATGCCGCATCCGTAAGGCGGCAAAGCCGCCAACGGCTGCGCAATATTTCAAGATTTTCAAACCGATAAGTTGGGGCGAAAGACCCGCTGAGCGCCCTGTACGGGGTAATTCAACCGTGCAAGGGCGCTGGTGCACCTTGGCACTGCCTGATGTGTCATTGCGAGGGCGCTTTGCGCCCGTGGCAATCTCGGGAAGGCACTTTCGTCCCATACTGGTCAACGTGAAATGGTATGCGCCGATTGCGTCTGTAGCGGCGCTCAGTGAGCGCCATAGGCAGTCGCAGGTATTGCAGTAGTAATTCGGCGACGTAGGAATCTCCTGCAACCAGCTACGTTTTCGCCGTGGCCTTCCTGTGATCCGTCCGGGTACTGCGAGATTGCCACGTCGGCCTATGGCCTCCTCGCAATGACAAATTTGAGAGCATTGTGCGGTCGACGATGCCAACCTATAACTTACCAGCCTGCATGGCGGTCACTGACCGCCGCTACAGATGCAATCGGTTTTTACGATTTTATCGACAGCCGGTACAAGTCGGCAGTACAGAGCAGGAGCGGCACGCCGCTCCCCTACAGCGCACGTTTGTTTGTTAATTTCACAAAATTATTCCCTATTCATTTTCAGTATTCATGATTCACTTAATCATTATAAGTACCCCAGATACCGTCCCACGCGGCGTTCGGCCCGCTGCAGCAGCTGGCACACGCTTGCCGGGCTGACGCCCCCGGTCGATGGCGACCTCCTTCTGCGGGTGGCCGTGCAGGTAGACCGCCACGACCGTTTCATACTGCAGCGGCGTCAGCGCCACACGCAGCATGGTGTTCAGGCGCTCCGTATCCGGCTCACGGAGCGAGGCCTTGGAAAGAATCGGATGCATAACGATAGAATCCCCTTTCATAATAGTGTTCGCACAGGAGCGCAAGCTCCCGGCACTGCCGTCTGGCCTCGCACAGCTTGCGCAGGCGGTTGGCCAGCACCGCGCGCGTCTGCGCATCGGCCGTACCGCGCCGCAGGCGGCGCAGACGGCTGATCTGGATGTCCAGCCGGGCTGCCGCCTCGCGATACCCGGCTGATAGCTCCGCCAGTCTCATCCCACCGCAACCAGACAGGAGCGGAACACGACTCTGGCGTATTCCGGCAGGCACGCCGGGCACAGGCAGCCGATGTCCAGGCAGTAGCAATAGCCCCTGCCACCAGCTCCGTTCCGCACCAGACGCACCAGCACAGCGTCTGTCCCTGCTTCATTCCGGTCTCACCTCCTTCCATCGCTTCCGCCGCAAATGCAATTCGTTCCCGTAATTTCCAGTTATTTCCATTTCTCTGGCGACAGCATATCATTTTGTTCGTTCCGTGTCAATCGTTAATTCCTTAACAAGACAAATTTCGACAAAACTTTTCCAGAAAATCCCAGTTTTGGCACACGGCTTGACGAACCGGCCGGAATCGGGTATGATTATGGCATTACCATGCCGGAGGAGGGCGAGCGGATGACAGACACGGAAGCCATGCATGAGGCGCTGGCGCTGGCGCATGAGGCGGCAGACGAGGGCGAAGTGCCCGTCGGCTGCATCGTCACGGACGGCGAGCACATCGTCGGGCGCGGCCGCAACCGCCGCGAGACCGGCAAAAGCGCGCTGGCCCACGCGGAGCTGGAGGCCATTGCCGAGGCCTGCCGCACGCTCGGCGGCTGGCGGCTGTGGCGCTGCACGCTCTATGTCACGCTCGAACCTTGCCCCATGTGCGCCGGGGCCATCATCAACGCCCGCATCCCCCGCGTCGTGTTCGGCGCGCCGGACCCGAAGGCGGAGGCTCGTGCGGCAGCGTGACCGACCTGTTCGCCCTGCCGTATAACCACCGCCCCGCCTGCGAGGGCGGCGTTCTGGAGGAAGGAATGCGCACAGCTGCTGCGGGACTTTTTCCACGCGCTGCGGCTCGCTCCCCCAAAGCCGCGCTGGAAGCCCGCCGTGCTTCCGGCGCAGGGAGGAGATCACGCATGAAAAAACGTTCGTTCCGGATCTACCTGATCCTGACCCTGCTGTGGACGGCAGGGATTTTCTGCACTCCGCCATGCCGGCCGCGGCCAGCAACGCGGAAAGCGGCGGCGTGCTTGCCGTGGTGCAGATGATCCTGCCGTGGATCACGCACGGCGTGCTGCGCAAGGCGGCGCATTTTCTGAATTTGCCGTGCTCGGCATCCTGCTGCTGACGGGCACGTTCCACGGCGCACGGAATTTTTACGCTGGCCAAGCCGATGCTGTTCGCCGTGCTCACGGCCATGACCGACGAGACCATCAGGCCTTCACGCCGGGGCGCAACTGCGCGCTGAGCGACGTGGCCGATGCCGCCGGAGCGCTGACGGGCGCCGTTCTGCTGTGGCTCATTTTCAAGCTGCGCAAAAAATAAGGCCGTTCTCCGCGTTTTGGCTTGTATTTTCCCGGATATCGGATATAATGGACAGATACGGAAACTAAGCGAAAGGGGCTTTTCCCATGTGCGATTGCAAAGAAAAAAAAGAAAAGTTTTACATCACCACGCCGATCTATTATCCCTCGGATAAGCTCCATCCTTCATCGCACACCTTAGCCACGGATGCCATGGCGCGCTATAAGCGCCTGCGCGGCTATGACGTGATGTTCCTGACCGGCACGGACGAGCACGGCCAGAAGATCGA
>VOFB01003586.1_pt1 | contig 20387 bp, 30 predicted proteins | sample 5384141 | NCBI WGS metagenome assembly VOFB01 (sample SAMN12384721, study PRJNA508395) | human gut metagenome | isolation source: healthy gut A | host: Homo sapiens | reverse complement strand
ACGAGATCTTTCTGATGAAATTGCCGCCGATGCGAACGCCCTCCTGCACGATAAAGAATGCGTGCGGTCAATCCGTGCCCCTGCAAGTCTGCTGTCTCAAATTTCGACACGCGGCACGCGAAGGCGCGACATGATGCTGCGCGGGCAGCGCGGGGTCTGCGTCCCTTGAAGATAAGCACCTGCACGTTGATGTTCTGCTGGTGTCCGCGGTCGATGAAGAGCGCGCAGAACACCGTATAAATGATGGAATAGATGGCCGTGCGCAGGTCGAAGAGGAACGCGCAGGCAACGTAGAGCATGATGTTAAAGCCCAGAGAAAAGAAACGCCCGACGGTGAAGCGGCTGCCGCGCTTGGTCAGGCACAGACCGACAACGTCCAGTCCGCCGGTCGAGCAGCCACAGGTAAGGGCCAAGGGCGAAGCCGCAGAGAATGCCGCCGACAAGGCACGAGGCGAGCGGATCTTCCAGAATCGGCACGGCGGGGGAGCGACCACGCTCAGAAGAACGACGACGCGCCCACACAGATCAGCGTACGCAGCAAAAAACGCGCGGCCGAGGTCGCGCCAGGCGAGATACAGCACCGGAATATTGATGAGAAAGTAAAGAATACCGGCGATGTCCACGCCCGCGGGCAGATCACAGACTGCTGCATGAGCAGTGTACGAATGACCTGGCTGAGACCGACCACACCGCCGGAATAAAGCCCCATCGGCACGATGAAAAGGTTTACGCCCAGCGCGTAGAGAAACGTTGCAAAAACCGCGATCAGGACGCGCACCCATTTGTTTTGCAGTGCTTTGTGCAGCATGATCTTTCCTCCTCACTTTTCTCCGCACCGACCATTATTCTATGTCGGCGCGGGTTTATTCCAAATGTCTCTCTATTTTATTATAGCCCATATCGCAGACATTTGTAAAGCCTTCTGCGCGCGCGGGAGAGCGTGCGCGAAACGGTAGACTTGTCCCGCCCGATCGCTGCGGCGATCTCGCTTACGGTCATGTTTTCCTCGTAGCGCAGGCGCAGCAGCTCGCGCTGGCGGGGCGTCAGCTCTTCTCTCCCGCGCGGCAAGGCGCAGATTGCGCTTGAGGCGCATAAGGTCGCTCTCGTTGTCTCCAGCGTGCGCGGTGAGCCAGGCGGTCACACCGTAGATCTCGTTGTTGCGTATCTTATAAGGTGTATTTCACTGCGCCAGTACCCCCTCTCATAGTAATGGCGCGTCAGCTCCGCAAGCTCGTACGACTGGCGCTGGATCCGCCGCTGCTGGTCGGGCGGCCTTGGCTGCTCTAATGCGCATACGCAGCGCGTCCTGCGATAAACAAAAGACATCTGATACAGGGTCATTCCGCCATCTCCTCTCCCAATATGTATTCGAAGGGACGCAGCTCCTCGCGCGCAAACGGCAGAAAGCAGTCTGCGCAGACGGCCGCGCCGTCCCGCTGCCACAGTGTTTCGCCCGCGCGGATCTCCTGCGCGCAGAGCGAGCAGACCGTGGTGATCTGGCGCCTCTTTGCCGGCCCGGCACCTGTTTTTCGTGTACAATAAATTTCTCCTTTTTTTGAACTTTGTTATTGACAAATTGCGCGGAGTCTGGTAATATAAACCTGTTCGTTGCTGAGATGCTGGCTGGGGAATTTTGATGAGTTTTGGCAAACAAATGCGTCTGCGGCGGTGAGTTTCACCCCGCGCGGCGCTGGCGAGGAGTTGGCGTTCGGCCTCGCCATCAGCGCGAAAATGGCGTCAGCTCACCGAAGGAGGAGGTGCTGTTCGGCCGTTCGACGCGCTTGAGATCGACCCAACTACCTTTTACCGCGATTCGTTCCGCTTCAGGCAGCTTCTGCCTGCTCTCGCGCGCGGAGTTGTGATTTGATCGAAAAGTGCCGCTTGCCTCGCTGCCGGAGCGCGAGACGGTGTGGGCAGCCTGTCAGCCTGTGCACGATGCACGCGAGACAGGGATGAGGCGCTGCGCTGCATCCTGCTCTTCTTACCGTTTCAGATCGAGGCGGCGTACGCCGCCCCCGTGCGTCGGCGAGGATTTTGACTACATCGTCGACCACGGCGATGTGCCGCCGGGAGCGGAATTGCGCATCCGCGACGACAGTTTAGAACCCGTGCTGCACAGCGGCATATTTTCTCCGGCTTTCTGGTGCCGGCAAGACCACGCTCATCAAAAAGCTGATCGCCGAGGCTTACAGCGGCGAAAAGCTCGTGCTGATCGAAAACGAGTTTGGTGAGATCAACATCGACGGCGGCTTTCTGAAGGAGTCCGGCATCGAGATCTCCGAGATGTCCGCTGGCTGCATCTGCTGCTCCCTTGTCGGCGACTTCAACAAGGCGCTCAAGGAGGTCGTGGAGCAGTTCCACCCCGACCGCGTGCTCATCGAGCCGAGCGGCGTGGGGAAGCTCTCCGACGTGATCGTTGCCGTGCAGCGCACCGTGGACGAGTGCCCGGACGAGCTCAAGCTCAACAGCTATGTCACCGTGGCCGATGCAAGCAAGGTCAAGGTCTATATGAAGAACTTCGGCGAGTTCTACAATAACCAGATCGAGGCCGCCGGCACGATCATCCTCTCCCGCACGCAGAAGCTCTCGCAGGAGAAGCTGGAGGCTGCTGCCGCGCTGCTGCGCGAGAAGAACCCCGACGCCGCCATCCTGACGACGCCGTGGGACGAGCTGGACGGCAAGACCATTCTCTCCGCGGTCGAGAAGGTGTCGCTCAGCGATGAGCTTCTCGAGAAAATGCGCCATGAGCACGAGATCGAAGAGGCCGAGCACGCGCATCACCATCATGACCACGACCATGAGCATGAGCATGACCATGACCATGAGCATGACCATGAGCATGACCATGAGCATGAGCATGACGAACACCACCATGACCATGATGAACATCATCACGACCACGACGAGCACGCGCATCACCATCATCACCACGACGGTGAAGAGTGCGACGATCCTGAATGCTCCTGCCACCATCACCATGCCGACGACGTCTTTGCCTCCTGGGGCAAGGAAACGCCGAAGAAGTTCACGCGCGAAGCGCTTGAAGAGATGCTCCGCAAGCTTGACAGCGGCGACTACGGCCATATCCTGCGTGCCAAGGGCATCGTAAACGGTGAGGACGGCTGGCTCGAATTCGACTACGTGCCCGAAGAGCACGAGGTCCGCGCAGGCCATCCCGACTACACGGGACGCCTCTGCGTCATCGGCGCAGAGCTCAAGGAAAACGGCCTTGCCGAACTGTTTGGAGTGTGATCGATGGATATTCCTGTTTATCTGGTTGCCGGTTTTCTGGATTCCGGCAAGACGAACTTTATCAACGGCATTTTAGAAGACGGTTTCGCCCGCGAGGATAAGACGCTGCTCATCTGCTGCGAAGAGGGCGACGAGGAGTACGAAAAGAAGGCGCTCGACAACGTCACCGTCGTCACGGTGGACGATGAGGACGACTTGACGCTCGCATTCTGCAAAGAGCTTGAAAAAAAGTACCGCCCCAAGCAGGTGCTCATCGAGTACAACGGCATGTGGCGGATGGAAAAGCTCTACCGCGACGTGCTGCCCGCCAACTGGGTGCTCTACCAGATCATGACCTTCGTGCAGGCGCCGACGTTCGAGCTGTTCGTGAAGAACATGGGCCAGCTCATGATGGAGAAGATCACCAACGCGGATATGCTGGTCTTCAACCGCTGTGACGACAAGCTCAAAGAGAGCCTGCGCGCGCGGAATCTGCGCATGGTCAACCGCCGCGCGGACATTTACCTTGAGGACAACGATGGCAACAGTGAGGATTACCTCACCGGCGACGAGTGCCCCTTCGACATGACGCCCGAGCTCATCGACATTCCGGACGACGACTACGGCGTTTGGTACGTTGACGCGATGGATCACACCGACCGCTGGGACGGCAAGCTGGTCCACATGAAGCTCATCATGTGCCATTGTGAAGCGAAAGTCCCTGCAGCGTGCCGACCGTCAGTCGGATGGCCATGCCGTGTGAAAAGACGGCGGCCGTTCCGTTCGGGTGCGCCTCGGCGATCTCGCGCAGCGCGCCGATCATGCGCTCGCGCACGTCGGGCAGATACTCGCCGCCCGCAACGTGCCAGTGCGCGGCGTCCGTGAAGCGCTCCAGCTGTTCGCCGTCCGTGCGCTCCAGCCCGCCCACGGATGATCCTCCCACACGCCGATGCCGATCTCACGCACGCGCGGCGTGGTCACAGCGGCAGGCCGTGTGTTTTGTAAACGGAAAGCGCCGTCGTCATCGTGCGGCGGCGGTCGCTCGAATACACCGCGTCAAAGTGTGTTGAGGTAAAGCGCTTCGCCAGTGCCGCAATCTGCCGGTAGCCGCGGTCGGTGATCACGCTGTCGTACCAGCCGTGCGCGCGGCGGTAGAGATTGCCGTCCGCCTCGGCGTGCCGGATCAAATAGATGGTGGTCATGAGACTTCCTCTTTTTGTCTGATTTTAAGAATATTATAACGGCAATGGCGGATTTTAGCAATGCGCTTTCCGACTTTTTTGCCGCGCACGGGGCATACTGTCGCTGTGCGAAAAGGAGTGTGAGTGAAATGGAAAATACCGCGTTCTGGTGCGGTATCGGCGCCGGCATGGTGCTCGGCGCAGCGGTGGGCATGGCCGTCTCACCCCGGCAAAGGTCCATGAAGACCTGCGTGGGCCGCACCATGCAGCACATGGGTAACGCCGTGGACAACGCCTGGGAGGACTTCCTGCACGCCATCGAGTAAATTCGTTCCCGCGCCGCCGCGCGAGAAGAGAAATGAAAAATAAGGCCATCTGCCAAAGGCAGATGGCCCCCATTTTTGGTGGAGACGCGGAGTCGAACCCGCGTCCGAAAGCGCTTGAACAGGACTTTCTCCGGGCGCAGTCAGGATCTAAGCATTCCCTCCGCGTAAGGACACCTGACAGACCTACGCTTCAGTAGAGTCATGATGCGTGGGCGGGTCAACTCTTTCCCGCCTCACGGACGCCGCGTTCACGACGCCTTCCCGGCCCGCGGCCGCTCCGGTTCAGACGGCTGCCTTAATTAGGCAGCGACAGCAACAGTGTTGTTGTTCTTTAATTTATAAGTTGCCCGTTTTATGGAGGCCAGGCGCCTCCGCCCGCTTATCCTGCCTCCACACCCCCGTCGAAACCGGTACGCCCCCGTGTGAGCGGTGTGAACGGCGTTCCCTTCACACCGCGAACGGAATGCTTGCTTCTTTAGGTCTGCGAAAGCAAATGAAAATACCTAGTGCTTCTCCGGCGCGGGATACTCCACGCCCTGCGTGTCCACGCGAATGGACTTGATGGTCTGCGGCTTTTCGGCTTATCCGTGAACATATCACGGTTGACGCGGGAGATGTCCACCGCGGCCTGCGCGTTGTCCGTGATCTTGCCGAACGCGGCATACTGCCCGTCGAGGTGCGGCGCGTCCGCGACCATGATGAAGAACTGGCTGCCGGCGCTGTTGGGTGCCATGGTGCGGGCCATGGACAGCACGCCCGCTTATGCTTGAGGTCGTTCTTGTGCACCGTTGGCGGAAAATTCGCCATCGATCTCATAGCCCGGGCCGCCCATGCCGTTGCCCTGGGGCAGCCGCCCTGGATCATGAAGCCGGGGATGACCCGGTGGAAGATGAGGCCGTCATAAAAGCCGCTATTTGCCAGCGCGATGAAGTTGTTGACGGTGTTGGGAGCCTTGTCGGGATAGAGCTCGCCGGTCATCACCGCACCGCTCTCCATCTCGATGGTCACAATGGGATTCTTCATATTCGTTTTCCATATCTTTATCGGTTCATTTTTCATGTGGCGGTCGATCTCGCGCTGCGTCGCGCTGCGCGGATGCCTCGCGCTTGTCGTAGTTCTTCTTGCCCTTGCACACGCCCAGCTCGACCTTCACGCGGCGTCCTTGAAATAGACCGAGAGGGGATGAGGGCGTAGCCGTCCTGCTTGACGAGAGCGCATGGAGCTTGTTGATCTCACGCTTGTGCAGCAGCAGCCTCTTTGGGGCGGTCGGGATCGTGGTTGAAGATGTTGCCCTTGTCGTAGGGTGAGATGTGCATGGAGTAGACCATGGCCTCGCCGTTTTTACGACGCAGTAGCTGTCCTTGAGGTTGAGCGTTCCCGCGCGGATGGACTTGACCTCCGTCCCCCAGCTTCGATACCGCCCTCGAGACGGTCCTCCACGAAGTAGTCGTGATAGGCCTTGCGGTTCTGCGCCGCGATCTTGATTCCCTTTTTCTCCACGGCACAGTGCCCCTCTCCTTCAAAGCGGATTTCAGTATACCATGATTCTGCCCAACGTACAAAGGGCTGTAATCAAAATGTAATAATTTTGATTTCTCTGTTGAAATTCTCGGTGCTTTATGGTGTAATATAAGGTGGTTTTTACCTGTTTTAAGAGGTGATCCGTCATCGGCGATTTTGTCCATATCCGCGTCAGCGCGCCGCTGCTGCGTGCGCTGACGCTGCTTCTGATAAGCTTTGCCTGCCTTTCCGTGCTGACAGCCCCGGCCGCTCCGCCGGTCACCGAAGAGAAGGCCCGGCCCGCGGGCGAGCTGAGCGCGGAGGAGATCCTGGCCTCCTCCCGCACCGTCATGCACGGGGCCGGCCAGCTGAGCGGGACCTCCGTGCTCAACTGCCGCGAAGGCTTCGATCGCTACTACGCGCGCGGGGCGCGGGTATTCGAGGTCGATCTGCGCATGACGAGCGACGGGCAGGTCGTCCTGCGGCACGACTGGCGCGGCGGCTGGCAGGAGGGGATCAGCGAGCTGTCGATCCCCACGCGCGATGCGTTTCTCGCCGCGCCCCTTCTGGAAAGGTACACGCCCATGAGCTTCCGCGACCTGCTGCTCCTGATGGAGGAGTATCCGGATATCTGTATCATCACCGACACCAAATTTACGGATGCCGAGGTCGTGACCGCGCAGTTCACCGCCATGCTGAACGACGCGCACGAGCTGGGGCTCTCGTATCTCTTTGACCGTATGGTCATTCAGGTCTATAGCCCGCTGATGTTCCGTGTGGTCGATCATCTCGGGCATTTCCCGCATTACATCTATACGTTCTACGCCGAGGGCTTCAACGGCACCGAGGAGGCCCTCCGCGAGCGGCTGACCTTCTGCCGGAAAAACGGCATCGAAGGCGTGACCATGTGGAGCTGGCTGTGGCGGCCGTCCTACGCCGTCATCGCGGAGAACAGCGGCGTGCGCTGCTATGTCCATACAGTAAACGACAGAGAAACGGCCGAAGCCCTGCTGCAAAGCGGAGTAAGCGCTGTTTACACCGACTATCTGGTGCTTCATGAGGATTAAGGAGTGATATCCATGGAATTAAAAGAAACCTTTGTCAGCCGTCAGGAAATTTTCCACGGGCGCATCGTCGACCTGCGCGTGGACACCGTGCGGCTGCCCAACGGCCATCTCACCACGCGCGAGGTGATCGACCACCCGGGCGGCGTCGCCGTCGTCGCCATCGACGAGAAACGACAACGTGCTGACCGTGAAGCAGTACCGCTATGCGTTCCAGACCGTGCTCGAGGAGATCCCCGCCGGCAAGCTCGAGCGCGGGAGGACCCGCCGCGGCGCGAGCTGAGCGAGGAAACGGGCGCAAGCTGCGAGACGCTCACCCCCCGGCGAGATCCTCGCCTCCCCCCGGCGGCTTCACGGAGGTACTGCACCTTTACATGGCCACGGGCCTGACCTTCGGCTCCCAGCACCCGGATGAGGACGAGTTCATCAACTTCGAGCGCGTCCCCTTCGATGCGCTGCTCGACCGCTGCCTCTCCGGCGAGCTCCGCGACGGCAAGACGGTCGCGGGCGTGCTGAAGGTCTACGCCCTGCGCACACGCAAAAAGGAGGAGAAATGAGCATGGAGCCGAAAAAAACCGTCCTCATCGTCGAGGACGAGGTGAACATCGTGGACATCGTCCGCTTCAACCTCCAGCGCGAGGGCTACGCCACGCTCGAGGCCTACGACGGCGAGGCAGGTCTCGCGCTCGCGCGCGAAAAAGCCCGACCTCATCCTGCTCGACGTGATGATGCCGAAGATGATGGGCTTTGACGTCTGCCGCGCCCTGCGCGCCGAGGGCGACAATGTGCCTGTCATCATTCTCACCGCCCGCGAGGAGGAGGAGGACAAGATCCTCGGCCTGGAATACGGCGCCGACGACTACATGACCAAGCCCTTTTTCCATGCGCGAGCTGATGGCCCGCGTGAAGGCGAACATCCGCCGCACGGCGATGGTCTCCGGCGCAGCCGCCGAGAGCGGCATGAGCGCCGGCGGCGCCCTGACGATCAATACGGACAGCTTTCAGGTCTTCAAGAACGGTAAGCCCATCGAGCTGACGCAGCGCGAGTACGAGCTTTTTGACCTTCCTCGCCAGCCACCCCGACAAGGTCTTTTCCCGCGTGGATCTGATGGAGCAGGTGTGGAACTACGGCTACGTCGGCGACGATGTGCGCACGGTAGACGTCACCGTCCGCCGCCTGCGCGAGAAGATCGAGGACGATCCCGCCTCGCCCCGCTACATCCTCACCCGCCGCGGCGTGGGCTACTATTATTCCACGCTGTGATCTTCCCCGTCCGGACAGAAGGGAGGCTTTGCCGTGTTCCGCTCGCTGCACATGAAATTAGTGCTCATCATGCTGCTGCTCATCACCTCGCTCATGGCGGTGGTGGGCGCGTTCCTGATGACCAGCGTGACCAACTTCTACATTGACGACTTCTACTCGCAGATGGGCGAGACCTTCGGCGAGAGCAACGCCGACTTCGTCAACTCCCCTGCGCGCCGAGGCCGCGCAGGAGGGCGGCGTGGCGGTCATGCAGTCCATGCTCGAGACCTATTCCGGTACGCTCGGCATCGACTCGCGCAGCCGCAACTACTACATTCTCGACGCCGCGAGCGGCGAATGCCTCGCCGCGAGCGACGAGCTCGGCGGCGAAAAAGCTCGAGCAGACCGCGAATCTCCTCACCGCCCGCAACGGACAGGTCGGCGACGAGAGCGACATCGCGGCCGGCTACATGGACGTTGCCATCCCCATCTCCGGCGGCGACAACAGCTATATCATCTACATCCGCGACGACCGCAGCACGGTCTCCAGCCTCAACAGCGAGCTGCTCATCATCATTCTGCAGGCGCTGCTCGTGGGTCTTCTGATCTCCGTGCTGCTGAGCTTCCTGCTGAGCAAAACGATGATCAACCCCATCGAAAAGCTGACCGAGGGCGCCGAGCGCGTGGCAAGCGGCGACTTCAGCGAAAAAGCTCGAGGTCGACTCCACCGACGAGATCGGCATCCTCACCACCACGTTCAACGACATGGCAAAGCGTGCTGCACTCCACGCTCGAGGCGGTGGAGGACGAGCGCAACAAGCTCGACACGCTCTTTCTCCACATGACCGACGGCGTGGTCGCCTACGACCGCGACGGCGCGCTCATCCACTGCAACCCCGCCGCGAGCGAGCTTTTGGAGCGCAGCGCGGACGAGTGCGTCTACGCCGACCTCTTCGAGCCGCTGTGCCCCTTTGAAAAGGTGATGGCCATGCAGCGCAGCGACTTTGTCGCCTCCGAGCTGACGGTCGGCGAGCGCACGGTCGAGCTGTACTTCGCGCCCTTTTCCGATGAAGAGCGCGGCGGCGTGCTCGTCGTGCTCCATGACGTCACGCAGCAGCGCAAGGCCGAGGAGCGCCGCCGCGAGTTCGTGGCAAACGTCTCCCCACGAGCTGCGCACCCCACTCACGAACATCCGCTCCTACGCCGAGACCATCCGCGACGCGGGCGACGAGCTGCCGCGCGAGCTGGAAAACAGCTTCCTCGACATCGTCATCAACGAGTCCGACCGCATGACCCATCGTGCATGACCTGCTCACGCTCTCGCGGCTCGACAGCGGGCGAAGCGAGATGAACATGGCGCGCTTCGACTTCGGCGCGGCCATCGACTCCGTGCTGCGCTCCATCGAGCTGGAGGCGCGCCGCCACGGCCACGAGCTGACGCACGACTACCATGATCTCCCCATGATCATGGGCGACCGCGGGCGCATCGAGCAGGTCATGCTCAACGTGCTCGGCAACGCCGTGAAGTACACGCCCGACGGCGGCCACATCCGCGTCACCGCCGGCACCGTGGGCGAGGGTCTGGATGGAGGTCGCGGACGACGGCATCGGCATCCCGAAGGCCGACCGCAGCCGCATCTTCGAGCGCTTCTACCGCGTCGATAAGGCGCGCTCGCGCGAATCCGGCGGCACGGGTCTCGGCCTGTCCATCGCCACCGACATCGTCCAGCGCCAGAACGGCACCCTCTCCTCGTGGACCGCGAGGGCCCCGGCACGACCGTGCGGCTCGAGCTGCCCATCCGCCAGAGCGAGGTGGGCGGCGCGCAGGAGGGCGGCAATGGATAAGAAAGCCAAGCTCCTCGACCGGCTGCAAAGCCTCGCCATCGCCGTGCTCTCGCTCTCCTTCCTTTTTTCTGCTCGTGCAGACGCCGCTGTTCGGCGACGCGGGCGATACGACGATCGCCTCGACCGTGCGCGGCTGGTTCACCGACCGGCAGACCTCCGCCGCGGAGGAGCCGGACTCCCTCGCCGCGCTTACCGTGCCGGTGCGCATCGTGCAGAGCAACGACTTCATCCGCAGCGGGCTGGACGCGCTGACGACCGCGGATGACGCCTTTGAGACCGTCGGCTCGTTTCTCGGCGAGGCCATCGGTTCGGCCCGCGGCATCCGTCCGTTTCTGAGAACACCTTCCTCTCGGCGCTGGACGGCTCCGGTCTTTACTTCGCCTTCGCCTGCGACCTGCCGCTCGAGGTCCTCTCCGCGCGGCTGGGCGTGCAGTCCCCCCCGCGCGGCAGCTCGACGTGCGCCGCTGCCTTCTGAGCCTTGACGGCGAGGACACCGCCACGCTGTACCTGCAGGACACGAAGCAGGGCGTCTACCGCTTTTCGACCGCGGTGAGCGCCGCGTCGGTCAAGGAATATCTGGAATCGCAGGACGGCGGCAACGCCGACTTTGCCCGCTCGCTCGGCGAGGAATACGCCTCTCTTTCGCCCTACACACTCGTATTCGACAGCGTGAGCGCGCGCCGTGAGCTTTCCGCCGCGAACGCCCTGAGCGACTATCCCTCGGAGGAGCTGCTGCGCCGCGCCGAGTTCAACCCTCACACGAAGGACCGCTACGTCGAATCCTCCGGCACGGAGGTCGTCATCGAGGGCCAGCGCAAGCTCTACCTTCATTCGGACGGTATGCTCTCCTACAGCGGCGGAGCGGCGGAGGACGGCACCCTCTTTGCCGTCGCCGCGGCGGACGCCGCGCACATCTCCCGCGCCGAGCTCTGTGCCGCCGCACGCGGTCTGATCGGCGCGCTCACACAGGGCCGCATCGGCGATGCCGCGCTTTTCCTCAGCGGCATCGAGTCCGATGACGACAACGGCGCGACCGTTTTCTTCGACTATATGGCCGGCGGCACGCCCATCCGCTTCGCCGACGGCTCCCACGCCGCCGAGGTCCGCATCGAGGGGCAGAGCATCACCGCCTTCTCCCTGCGCCTGCGGCGCTACACGCTCACCGAGCGCGATTCCCTGCTGCTGCCGCTCGCGCTCTCGCGCGCCATCGCGCAGCGCTACCCCGGCTGCGAGCTGACCGTCGCCTACATTGACTCCTACGGCGAAAGCGTCGGCGCGAGCTGGATCGCCGACTGATCTCTTTTCGGAAAGGAGGACGCCCATGAATACTGCACGGCTCAAAAACATCGTTATTCTCATTCTGCTGCTCGCCAACGCCTTTCTGCTCGTCCTCCTCTTCTCCCGCCGCGCGGAGGAGAACGCCGCCCACGAGCGCTCCGTCGCGCAGCTCACCGCGCTCCTTAGCGCCGACGGCATCGCCTTCGACAGCGCGCTGCTCGACGGTCTGCCCGACACGGTGCTGAGCGTTCAGCCCGCGCGCGACCTCGCTGCCGAGCAGGCGCTTGCCGAGGGCATCATCGGCTCCGTCACCTCCATCGACTCCGGCGGCGGCATCTACCGCTACTACAGCTCCGACGGACTCAACAGCGGCTCCTGCCTCATCCGCTCCGGCGGCGCGCTGGAGGCCGCCGTCAGCCGCGCGGTGGACGACCCCGCGGAATTCTGCGCCGACCTCTGCGTCCCCCTCGGCTACCGCACCTTTGATGTCCTCAGCGACGGCGCGCGCACGGTCGTCACCGCCTCGCGCTTTGTCGGCGAGCTGGAGGTCTGCAACGCCTCGCTCATCTTCACCTTCTCCGGCAGCACCCTCACCACGGTCACCGGCACCTTCCTCCCGCCCATCGACACGAGCGAGCGGCGAAACGGCGCTCGACGCCGTGACCGCCCTGGTCCGCTTTCTCGACTACCGCAACGCCTCCGGCGCGGTGTGCACCGGGATCACCTGGCTCTCCGCAGGCTACCTGGTGCAGAGCACGACCTCCGCGCCTCCAGCTCGTGCCCGTGCTGCGCGTGGATACCGACGTTTATAGTTATTATGTCAACGTCATTTCCGGCGAGGTCTCCCGCGTTTCGGCATAAAAAATGCGTTTGTTCTGCAAGATAAATCAAAAAAGAAAAGGGATTGCTTTTTCCGGATTTTCTGGTATACTGTAGCTGTATTATGTGAATACTATCGGCGTATGGCATCCGGAGCGCATCGCGCCCCGCGCCGCACGGCCGCTTTTCTTCCTGTGAAATATTGAAGCAATGAGGTGTCCTCATGACCAAGTATATCGTTCAGGGCGGCTCTCCGCTCTTCGGCGAAAAGTCCATATCAGCGGCGCGAAAAACGCCGCTGTTGCTATCCCTGCCCGCCGCCCTTCTGGTGGACGGCGTGTGCCGCATCGAGAATATCCCCCAGATCAGCGACGTGACCGTGCTGCTGAAGATCTTGGAGCAGCTCGGTGCGAAGGTCCCGCGTGCTCAACCGCAGCGACGTGGAGCTTGACTGCCGCCACATCGTCACCACCCGCGCCCCGCAGGAGCTGGCGCACAAGCTGCGCGCGAGCTACTATTTCATCGGCGCACTGCTTGGCCGCTTCGGCGAGGCCGAGGTCTCTATGCCCGGCGGCTGCAACTTCGGCGGCACCCGCCCCATCGACCAGCACGTCAAGGGCTTTGCCGCCATGGGTGCGACCGTGCGCGAGGGCGACTACATCTGCGCGCCGCCGCCGAGGGCGGGCGCATGAGGGGCGCCAACATCTATCTGGATGTGGTCTCCGTCGGCGCGACCATGAACATCATGATGGCCGCAGCTCTGGCGGACGGCACGACCGTCATCGAAAACGCGGCGCGCGAGCCGCACATCGTCGATCTTGCCAACTTCCTCAACTCCATGGGCGCGGACGTCAAGGGCGCCGGCACCGACACCATCCGCGTCGCGGGCGTTGGAGCGCCTGCACGGCGGTGCCTACGCCATCATCCCCGACCAGATCGAGGCAGGAACCTACATGGCGGCCGTTGCCGCCACGGGCGGACAGATCCGCGTGCGCGGCATCATCCCTAAGCACATGGACTGCATCACCGCAAAGCTGCAGGAGATGGGCGTGGAGGTCGAGGAGCAGGATGACGATCTGATCGTCCGCCGCAGCGGCGAGCTGCGCCACGCCAACGTCAAAACGCTGCCCTACCCCGGCTTCCCGACGGATATGCAGCCGCAGATCACCACCGTGCTTCGCGCTGGCGAGCGGCACCAGCACCGTCACCGAGGGCGTGTGGGACAGCCGCTACCGCTACGTCGGCGAGCTCACGCGCATGGGCGCGCAGATCCGCGTCGAGGGCCGCACCGCCATCGTCGAGGGCGTGGAAAGGCTCACCCCCGCCAACATTCAGGCCTACGACCTGCGCGCGGGAGCCGCCATGCTCATCGCCGCGCTTGCCGCGGACGGCGTGAGCGAGATCACAAACGTGCAGTATATCGAGCGCGGGTATGAGGACATCATCGGCAAGCTCCGCGCCCTCGGCGCGAAGATCGACTGCGTGGAGGGAGAACGACGAGCCGCCCATCCGCCAGATCGGCTGAACTATAAAAGAAAAGCACCGACCTTCGTCGGTGCTTTTTGTCGGCGATCGTCTCAGCCCACCAGATAGCCCACGCCCATAATGAGGTAGAGCGGGCCGAAGCAGTAGGGCATGAACAGCTCGTTGTGCGGATCTTGACCTTGAAGCAGTCCGTCAACACCATGATCTCGCAAATGTAGGCGATGGCGCCGAAGAGATAGCCCACCGCGCGGAGGATCGGGTAGCGGTTGGAGGCAAAGGACAGCAGGAACAATATCGCCGCCAGCAGGACCATCGCATTGCGGAAACGCAGCGCGATCTGCGCAGGCGTACTCTTTCCTTTGCCGACCAGCAGATCCTCTTCGCCCCAGAATTTCTCCAGCGCGGATTCGACTTCCCGGTACTTATCCTGTGGTTCCATCATAATGGCCCCGCCCCTTTCCAAAATTTAGTCAACGGCTCATTCCGTTTTGTTATTTTTAGTATACCGAAAAACGATGTTGTTGTAAAGAAGTTGTTAAGAATTAATATGTAAAAAATTTGCGGCGTCTTTACGCAGGATATGTGCAACTTGCACTACTTTTTCTTTTTTTGACTATTCCCCTGCGCTGTGGTATTCTTGGGAGTAGATCAGATAAAGGACCGTTTCCCATGGAATTTTACACGCTTGCCAGCGGCTCGAGCGGCAACTGCTCGCTCGTGTGCGCGGGCGACACGCTGCTGCTCATCGACGCGGGCATCTCCTGCCGCCGCATCGAGCAGTCCCTCCGCGCGCTGGGGCGGACGCTCGGCGACCTGACCGCCGTATTCATCACGCACGAGCACGCCGACCACGTCGGCGGCCTCGCCACACTCAGCAAAAAAGCGCTGCCCCGGTCTATGTCACGCGCGGCGTATCCCATATCCTCACCTGTCCGTCGTCGCCTTCACCGCAGGGCGACACGCTTGAATTCGCGGGCTGCACCGTGCGCTCGTTCTCCACCTCGCACGACGCCGTGGATCCCGTCGGCTACCGCGTCGACGCTCCCGACGGCTCGCTCGGCATCCTGACCGACACCGGCTTCGTCACCGACGCGGCGCGCGAATCGCTCGCAGGCGTGGATACGCTCCTGCTCGAAGCCAATCACGACGTGGAAACGCTACAATACGGCCCCCACCCCTATTTCCTCAAGCGCCGCATTCTCGGCGACGAAGGGCACCTGTCCAACGACGCGGCGGCGGAATTTGCGCGGCTCGCCGTGCAGAGCGGCACGCGCGACATCCTGCTCGCGCACCTTTCCAAGGAGAACAACACGCCCGAGCTGGCGGAGTACGCCGTCGCCTCGCGCGCTGCAGTCCGCGGGACTTTCCGTGCGGCTGGCGTCGCGCCGCGACGACACCATGAGCGAGGTACATCGTATGCAGAAGGTCACCGTCCTTTGCGTCGGCAAACTGAAGGAAGACCGTTCTACGCGGCAGCCGTCGCGGAGTATCAAAAACGTCTCCAACGCCACTGCAAGCTGGAGATCGTGGAGCTGCCGGAGCAGAAGCGTCTCCCGAGTCGCCTGCCCCCACCGAGATCGAGCAGGCGCTCGCCAGGAGGCCGCGCTCATCGAGGAAAAAGCTCCCCAAGGGCGGCGCGGTCATCGCCCTGTGCATCGAGGGCACGGAGCTGAGCAGCGAAGCCCTCTCGAAAAAAAGCTGGCGCAGCTCGCCTCCGCGGGCGCCTCGCAGCTGACGTTTCTCATCGGCGGCAGCTTCGGCCTGCACCCGCGCGTGAAGCAGCGCGCCGACCTGCGCCTTTCCATGTCGCCGATGACGTTCCCGCACCATCTGGCGCGCGTCATGCTTGCTCGAGCAGATCTACCGCGCGTACCAGATCGACGCCGGCACGCGCTATCATAAGTAAGGAGGAAGCACACATGTCCTTTCCCGCTGAGCTGGGGCCGTGAAAGCACGACCTTCGACCGCTGGCCCAAGGGGCCGGACGGCACGCCCGAAAAAACCCGCCTTCCTTGCCGACTCGACCGAGGAGGACAACGCCGCGGGCATGACCGTTGAAATGCTGCGCGCCTACGGCATCCCCGTGATGAAAAAGTACGACGACAAGGACGGCACGCTCGGCAAGGTCCTGTTCGGCACGCCGAGTGGCGGCGTCGGACTGTATGTTCCCGAAAGTATGCTCGAGGACGCGAAGAATCTTCTCGCGCCCGTGGAGGAATCAACCCGGAATGAGGAGGAATCATAATGGATTATCGCAAAGAATATGAAAAGTGGCTCGCCTCCCCCGCGCTGAGCGAGGACGAGCGCGCTGAGCTCAGGGCGCTCGAGGGCAACGACAAGGAGATCAAGGCTCGCTTCTACGGCCCGCTCGAGTTCGGCACGGCAGGCCTGCGCGGCGAGATGGCGCTCGGCTGCCGCCGCATGAACATTCATGTCATCCGCCACGCCACGCAGGCGTTCGCGGAGGTCATCCGCGCCGAGGGTACGAGGCGATGCAAAAAAGGGCGCCGCCGTGTGCATGGACTGCCGCAACCACTCCGCCGAATTTGCCCGCGAGACCGCGGGCGTCATGGCGGCCAACGGCATCCACGTGCGCATTTTCGACGCCCTGCGCCCGACGCCGGAGCTGTCATTCGCCGTCAAGCACTACGGCACCACGGCCGGCCTGAACATCACGGCCAGCCACAATCCGAAAGAGTATAACGGCTACAAGGTCTACTGGTCCGACGGGGCGCAGCTCCCGCCGCAGCACGCCGCCGCCATCGCCAAGAACATGGAGCGGCTGGACATCTTCAATGATATTCAGTCGTATGGACTTTGACGACGCGGTGCGTCAGGGTCTTGTGGAGTTCATGGGCGCGGAGACGGACGAGGCGTTTTTGTCCAACGTCCTGCGCCAGCCGATCGACACGGACGTCGTCCGCCGCGTGGCAGACCGGTTCAAGATCGTCTACACGCCGTTTCACGGCGCGGGCTGGCACCTCGTGCCCGAGGCGCTGCACCGCCTGGGCATGACGCAGGTCATCCCCGTCAAGGAGCAGATGGTGCTCGACGGCACGTTCCCGACCGTCAAGAGCCCGAACCCGGAAAATCCGGAGGGCTTCTATCTGGCCGTCGACCTCGCCAAGGAGGTCGGCAGCGACCTTATCCTCGGCACAGACCCGGACTCCGACCGCGTCGGCGTCATGGTCCGCGGTGCGGACGGGGAGTACCACACCATCACCGGCAACCAGATGGGCGTGTTGCTGCTTGACTATATCATCACGGCGCGCCGCCGCAAGGGCACGCTGCCGGAAAACGCGGCCGCGATCTCGACGATCGTCACGTCCAAAATGGTGCGCCGCATCTGCGATGTGAACGACATCCACTTTGACGAGACGTTCACGGGCTTCAAATTCATGGCTGAGAAGCTGGCCGAGTACCAGCGCGACGGCTCGTATCAGTACGTGCTCGCCTTCGAGGAGAGCTACGGCTACATGATGGGTGACTATGTCCGCGACAAGGACGCCGTGACCGCCTGCGTGATGATTACGGAGATGGCGGCGTACTACTTCGAGCAGGGCATGACGCTCGCGCAGGCGCTCGACGCGCTGTATGAAAAGTACGGCTTCTACGGGGAGCGCACGCTCAACCTTGTCATGCCGGGCCTCGACGGTCTGGAGAAGATGCGCGCGCTCATGGCGCAGCTGCGCCGCGAGCCGCTGCAGGAGATCGCGGGCACGAAGGTCGTGCGCATGCGCGACTATCAGACGGCTCGGTGTACGTCACGCCGCCCGGCGCGGATGGACGCCGATGCCCATCTCCGGCTCGAACGTCCTGTACTTTGAGCTGACCGACGGCTCGTTCATCGTCGCCCGTCCAGCGGCACGGAGCCGAAGACTTTGGAGGGCGGCGCAAAACGCCCTTTTTGAAAGAAGATACCCCTATGGCCCCGCTCGCCCTCTACTGGTCGGTCATGATCGCCTGCTACCTGCTCGCCTCGCGCCTGCGCCGCTACGCCGACCGCCTCGGCTTTGTCAATACACTGCTTAGCGTCAGCGTCTACGCGCTCGTTTTCGTGATGGGTCTGCGGATGGGCGCGAACCGCGAGGTGACGGACAACCTCGGCGTCATCGGCGTGCAGGCGCTGCTCGTCACCGCGCTGACGATGGCGTTCAGTATGCTTCGGCGCGTTCGCCGTGCGCCGCGCCCTGCACATCGACCGCAATGCCCTGCCCCGCGGCGCGGAGAAAACGGCGGCGGAGCCGTCCGCTGCCGCACACGCGGACGCCTCCGGCTCCAAGACCTCGCTCATCATCTTCGCGATGGTCGCGGCGGGAATGCTGCTCGGCTATTTCGTCGTCCGCGCGTCACCGATCCGGACGCCTTTCAAGCCATGTCCGGCAGCTGGCTCGTCGTCGGACTGTGCCTGCTGCTCGCCTTCGTCGGCTTCGGCATGGGGCTGAGGGCAAGCTCAGCCATGCTGCGCGGCGCGGGACTCGGCATCATTCTCGTGCCGCTGGCGATGGTCGCCGGCTCGCTGCTCGCAGGCGTGATCTACTCGCTTCTCTCCCCCATGACGCTGCGGGAGGGGCTCGCCATCAGCGCGGGCTTCGGCTGGTACACGCTCGCGCCGAGCGTCATTTCCGGCGCGGGCCACGCGGTCGCGGGCGCGGTGTCGTTCCTGCACAACGCTGCGCGCGAAACGCTCGGCATCATTCTCCTCCCGCTCGCCGCCTCGAAGATCGGCTGCATCGAGGCCGTCACGCTGCCCGGAACGTGCGCGATGGACGTATGCCTGCCCATCGTCGAGCGCTCCTGCAGCGCCGAGACGCTGCCCCTACTCGTTCACGACCGGCATGGCAGCCTGTCTTTTTCTCCGCGCTGCTCGTGCCGCTCATCATGGGCGTATAGCGCCCTTCCGGTTGCCGTACTGAATGGCATCGCGCATGTTGTGCGTGATCATCAGCGTGGTGAGCTGGCCCTCGCGCACGATGCGGTCGGTCAGCTCCATGACCTTGGCGGCGGTCTTGGGGTCGAGCGCGGCGGTGTGCTCATCGAGCAGCAGCAGCTTGGGGCGCTTGAGCGTTGCCATCAGCAGCGTGAGCGCCTGGCGCTGGCCGCCGGAGAGCGTCGAGACCTTCGTGGTCAGGCGGGACTCAAGGCCGAGGCCGAGACCGCCGAGCAGCTCGCGGTACTGCTCCTTTTCCTCCTTCGTCACGCCCCAGGAAAGACCGCGGCGCTGGCCGCGGCGGGCGGCGAGGGCGAGGTTCTCTTCGATCCACATCGAGGGGGCGGTGCCCATCATCGGATCCTGGAACACGCGGCCGATGAATGCCGCGCGCTTGTGCTCGGGCAGGTTCGTGACGTCAGCGCCGTCGATGATGACCTTGCCGGAGTCGACAAAAAACGTGCCGGCGGTGGCGTTGAGCATCGTGGACTTGCCCGCGCCGTTGCCGCCGATGACGGTGACGAAGTCGCCGTCGTTCAGCGTCAGACTCAGGCCGTTCAGCGCGGTCTTGGCGTTGATGGTGCCGGGGTTGAAGGTCTTATAAAGTTCCTTGAGTTCAAGCATGGCCGTTGCCTCCGTTCTTTGCGCTCTGGGGCTGCACCTTGCGGCGGAACATCTTGCTCTTCCAGTAGGGGATGGCGAGGAAGACCGCCACGATCAGCGCCGTGATGAGCTTTAAGTCGTTGGTGTTCAGACCGAGCTGCAGCACGATCTGCAGCACGATGTAATAGATGATCGCGCCGATGGAAACAGCGAAGAGCTTGAGACCGAAGTTCATAAAGACCTTGCCGAAGATCACCTCGCCGATGATGACGGCGGCAAGGCCGATGACGATGGCACCCCGGCCCATGTTGATGTCGCTCGAGCCCTGATACTGCGCCAGCCGCAGCGCCATGTGCGGGGTTTGCGCCGGTCGCGCGCCCCAGATCAGGCCCTGGGCGTTTCGCCGGGCAGCGCGTTGAGCAGAGACGTCAGGGGAAACTCATCGTTCTTTTCCTCCAACACTTCGTTGTTATGGGAGGGCGGCGCCCTCTCCCATCGGGGATATTCCGCTTACTCCGCGATGGCGGTTAGCAGCCCCTCCAGCGGGAGTGATGCCGAGCGTCTCGCACATGAGGCGTTGTACTTCGGCGTTGCGGTGGTGAATTCGATGGGCATGGTGGAATATCCGCACTCGCCGGTCAGGATCTTGGCGGCCAGCCTCTTGCCGGTGGTCATGCCGAGATCGTAGTAGCTGATGGACAGGGTCGCCACACCGCAGCCCTTGCAGATGCCCTCCTCACCGGCGATGACCGGGGTCTTGGCGGGAACGGTGACGTTGGCGATCGCCTCGGTGTTGGAGGCGGCGGTGTTATCGGTGGGAACATAGATCACATCGGCCCAGTCGCGCAGCCTGCGTAACGGAGGAAACGTCGTTGGTGTCGG